>Ga0172379_10004663_pt1 | contig 19911 bp, 20 predicted proteins | sample GrowelOW334metaG_FD_119756 | JGI IMG/M metagenome (GOLD analysis project Ga0172379, IMG submission 119756) | Groundwater microbial communities from an aquifer near a municipal landfill in Southern Ontario, Canada - Groundwater well OW334 metaG | ecosystem: Environmental > Aquatic > Deep...
CGCTAATGCGTATCTGATCGCTTCTGGTTCGACTATCCTTTTCCGAATTAATTACTAAAATACAAAATCAGTAGTAATCGGCTCTTTTTTCTCCACAAACATACGAGAACGCTTCGCTAAGTTGTGGCAATATTTTTAGCCACCAAAACACAACGTATATCTTCACGAACAGGTTGTGGGATGTTTGTGTGAGTGAGTAAAAACACCAAATTCACACCAATTATTCTAATTTGTCAAAGTAGAATTAATCATCATGAAAGATTTTATTTAATAGTATAGGTTGCTATTTCCTTAGCAGAGAGGAATTTGTTCAAGAGCAATAGTGAATATTCCATGGCAACTTGCATATCGGCAGCTCCGGTATAACCATTAATGGTCATTAAAAAGTGAGTGGTTTCCAAACGGATGGCCGTGCGTATTTCATCGCTGGTGGGTGTGCCAAAAGCTCCAATGGAATCGCGCAAAACAGGCAAATTGTGAATGTTCAGTTCCCCTTTTCCAATTCCTTGATAAGGCTCACCTTCGCTGCCAATGGATGCTTCTACATTGCCATTGATGTATTCGGCGTCAAAACCTCCTATGGAATAGCCCGTTTTTAGCGATACTAAATTTATCAAATCCACCAAAGTATTAATCTGGTACAAATCCTGACCTTTCACAATGCGGCGCATCAACGCCTCTGCGCTGGGGCGGTATCGGCTGGGTTCTTTCCCGCAAGCTGCATAAATAGTGCGGGTGGCAGCAATTTGTGGTTGATCTTTTATTGCTTCAAAGGTTAGATTTTCCCTTACTTCCAACGTAACTTTTTGAATTTCCTCCCAAAGTTCTGGATTAAAAGCAGTATTGGATACCTTGCATTGAATAATTCCCAGCGCCATTTGAGGTACTTTTTGTTTCAGATCGTTCGACAGTTTTATAAGAATGGGATTCATTGAACCTATTTTTTTTACCAATTAATTCGTTGAATAATTAAAGCTAAAGCCTGCCATTACGGTAGTTCCCGGCATGGTATATCCATAATTGATGGTATATTGTTCATTCAGCAAGTTTTCGCCTTTAATGAAAAGTTGTAGCGTTTTATGTACTCGGTAGCTGGCTTGAGCATTCAACAAAGTATATGATTCTTTTAACTCAGTTTTTCCAACCAAAGTGTAAATATCGTCAATGTATTGATACGATAGAGTAACATTCAATTTTTTCGGATGATACGAAATTCCTGTAAACAGTTTTTGGGTTGGTGTTCCCAATACCGGATTTTCCATATTGATGTAGCTGTAATTTGCATTCCAACTCAGCCAATTGGTTACTGCATGGTTTATAGCTAATTCCAAGCCGCTGTTATGCACTTCGCCAATATTCAAATAGGTTTTTTTATTGGCCTCATTAAAGCCAACAGCAATAAAATCGGATCCTTTTATATAAAAAATACCTAACTCTAACCCAAGTTTGTTTTCAAACAGTTTTTGTTGAACCGATAGTTCTGCATTGATTGACTTTTCCGGTTTTAATTCGGGGTTAGGTGACGGAGCATTGGGGTATTGGAATTGTATGTATAATTCATTTAAGGTAGGACTGCGAAATCCTTTTGAAACAGAAGTTTTTATGGTGGTACTATTCCATGGATTGTAAGAAATTCCCCCTGATGGGATAAGTTCATTCCCATACACAGAATTGTTTTCGATACGGATACCGCCATTTATAATAAGATTTTTGAATAGTTGTTGCTGTACCATTGTATATGCAGCTATTTCATTGATGGAATTGTCAACCAATAGCATGTCTTTTCTGATATCTTCAGCTTTTCCACCAAAAGTTTTATAATCCACACCCAAGGTTATCGTATTACCTTTCATATAGTGGAAGTTTTCATATACCATGAGCCCATAATTAAAATCGTTTGATAAAAATCCGGTAATATCATGGGTTCCAAAATTATAGAATACGCGGGCTGATCCATCAATTTTTTCAAAACGGTTGTTGAATGCAATAGCTCCCATCCCTCTAAAAATATCCAATGTATCTCTATGTTTTACAATATCCGAAGTATCCAACCCGGGGTCGGCACCACGAAAGTTAACTAACGACATATCAGCAGAAACAGTAAAATTGTCATTTATTTTATATCCAGCTTTTAAATAACCATCGGTGCTATTAAAATATGAAGCTTCGCGGTGACCATCGGTTTGGTCGTGGTTTAGCCCGGCATAAATAGCAAACCCCTTTTTATTGAACCCGCCTCCAGTAGCAACTTTCAGCGTGTTATACGAACCGTATTGAAGAACAGCATTGGCACTTGCTCCTTCCGAAGTTTGTTCTTTAGTAATTATATTTATAACACCTCCCATGGCATTGGAACCATAAAGCATCGATGCCGGTCCCCGGATGATTTCAACCCGTTCAATATTCGATGATCGATATGCATCGGCCAACGGATGGCCCATAATACCCATGTATTGCGGGTTACCATTCAGCAATACCAATACTTGTGTTGTTGGAGAACCTCCCACACCTCGAATGGAAATTTGTCCGGCGGCACCATTGGCCACTCCAAAACCTGTTACCCCGCGTTCGGTTACAAAAAGTCCGGGAACTTGTTCGCTTAAAACAGGAAGTAATGACGATTCAAAACTTTTTGCAATTTTATCGCCGGTTATTACTGAAATAGTTAATGGAACCTGGTTGCGGTTAACCGAAGTTTTAGTTCCAGTTACTACCACTTCGTCAATAGCAATGGTGTCAGTTACGGCTTTTAATTCATCTTGTGCAAAAGCAGTGGTTTTAATTAGAAAGAGTATGCTCGCGGCAAAAAGTAAGTTTGATTTTCTCATGATTTTAGTCTATTCAATGGATGATGCCACCAGGTTTCCATGACGGATACCTTTAATAGCTAATAATTTGTTACTTAGTTTGATTACTTTGTCCGCAGTACCACGGACAGCAATGGTTTCAATGCAGTTTTTTTCATCTAAATGGATGTGCTGACTCGAAAGAACCATGCAATGGTATTCATGTTGGAGGCTTGCCACTTCAGTGTGGAGTCTGGCGATGCGGTGGTCGTAAACTAAAACTATGGCACCGGTAACTTGTTGGTTTCCGTCAATACTTTGACGGGTTTTATGGTCGTTTACTAAAAACCGGATGGCCCGGGAGCGATTTGGAAACCGTTGATTTTCAACAATTAAATCCAAATCGGTCAACAATTCTTCTTCTAGCGAAACCCCAAAACGTTTTAACGACATCGTGCTACGATTTTAAAATTAGTAGCACAAATATAAATTAATTATTAGAAGTAGATTAGCGAAAGTAAAAATTAGTGGGTTAAATACAACTTATCTTGAAAAGTTGGAATTCACAAATAGACTCAAGCATTTAGTTTTGAACCATTTCGAATTTTATCGAAGTATTCCAAATAGAGCTCTTCCACTTTTTGGCGAGCCCAGGGAGTTTTACGTAAAAATTTCAAGGTGGATTTTATGCTCGGGTCTTTTAAAAAACAGTTGATTGGGATAAGCTTCCCCAACATATCCCAATCAAAATATTGCACCAGCTCAGTAACCAATGTTTCCAATTTGATGCCATGCAGTGGATTGTTCTTTTGACTGGGTTCCGGTGTCATTTGCTTAGTCATTAATCTGTTGTACCCGTCCGACGATACCCGATGATAATCGCACTTTAATGCCATGAGGATGATTGCTTGAGTTGGTAAGTATATCTTTTACAATCCCCTCAGTAAGTTTACCAGAGCGTTGATCCTGTTTTTGAACTATTGAAACAGTAATTCCCGGTTTTATATTGGCTCGTATGTTTGGATCCATTCAATTATATTTAGGGCTGCAATTTACATCATATATTGAAATTGTTACTGTTTTGCTCCGATTGAGCAGATTTGCGATAGCAAATCGCTAAATTTGGGTTATTTCCGGTTTGCTCCGAAATCAGTTTCCAAAGATAGATGAAGCTATAATAAGTATAACAATTGCAATTGTAGAAATATAAGCATAAGGGCTTGCAAAATTTAAAGTCCAACCCATCATGGAAATGCGTTTAGGAACAATTATCCTTGGATCGGCGGGATTGAAATAAAAAATGCCTGCTTTCCAATTAGATGGGTTTTTACGCATTAAATCGGAAATTTCGTTATCTAATTTTGGTTTCATCCGTAAATAATTTTTAGTTCATTGAATATCAATTGTTTCGTACGAATGGAACACCCCATGCAAATTTTCATCCTTTTTTACTCCCCCGAGTACTCGGGGTCATGAAATCACTTCGTTAAGTTGTTCAGTTTCCTGCATGGGGGTTTCATAATAAGTGTGTTTTATGGTTTTACTTAGTTTCAGGGTTTTTCAGATCAATTCAACAAGAAATGTCCAATAAGGAATTTTGGAAGTATCATGCCAATAAAAATTCCAGCAATATAAACAGGAATAACTTTTTTATGAGGAAGATTAGCTGACTCTTTAAACCCGTTGTAAATCAAAATTCCACTCCAAACAGTTAAAGGAATGGTAATTAAAATAATAATCAATACCATCAGTATGTCATTCAAAGGAAACATGTCCAGCCTGATGGCTTTAGGGTCAACTCCCATTAGTTTTTCAGATAACCGATCCAAGCTTTTTGAGAATCCCATTAAACTAGCGGGTACCAAGGGAAGAAATGCGAAAGCCTGAGTGCCAAAGATATCTACAATTCTGATTTTTGATTGGCTCAATATAATTCCCAAAAGGGTAAACCATATTCCAAGAAAAGCAACATCGGCAAAAGGCCAAAGGATATGAATCCATATTGGTGCAGCCAATCCACTATGGATGTTTAGTACGCCATCGAAATGGGTGTGTGAATAAAAGCTGACATATCCGGCAATCAACATTCCAATAACGCCAATGGTTAAGGCTTTATAGCCGGCAATTCGGGTAAAAGGGTTGAAAATAAGATTAGTGTGCATTTTCGATAGTTTTTAACGTATTAATAATTTCATCGAGACGGTTGCGTACCGTAGGATAACTCAACGACATGGTTTTAGCCATCTCCTTAAGACTCCCGCTGTTTTTTACAAACTCAATAATAAACTGTTGGGCATCTTCAGGGATAGCAGCTAGAAGCGGCATTTTAAAATTACCATCAACTTTAGTTAGGCACTTTTCGCAATTTAACGTTTTCACTGTTAATTTGCTTTGGCAACTGGGGCATAAAATAGGTAACTTCATAGTGTAAATTGAATTAATTCAATGCAAATATAAATAATATTAAAATAAACATAAAATAAATTGAATAAATATTGATATTATTTAAGTACGATTCAATAATAATTAGCTGAACCCCTATATCGACAAGTGAGGGTGTGACTTTTAATTATCATCGACTTAACTTATGAATAAAAAGTTATTAAAATAACGAGTCACGCCCTCACTCACAATTAATTAGAAGTTTATCTGCGGATTTAAGTTGAAAATAAATTTGGAAATTCTTGGGGAGTTATAGCTGGTATATTTTTAATCGCTATTTTCACTCATTCAAATCAAAATATAGTAACATGAGGGAAATTATAAATCCATGGCAAAATGCCAATATTTTTCATTGCTTTGGTTGTGACTCAACCCATCCATTTGGATTAAAAATGCGATTCGTTGAGGATGGAGAACAAATTATTAGTTTTTGGAAAGCTGAAAACTCCTATCAGGGTTATGTTGATACCTTACATGGCGGGATTCATTCCACCTTACACGATGAATTAGCCAGTTGGGTGGTATATATAAAAGGAAAAACAGCCGGTATGACATCGAAAATTGACATCAATTTTTACAAACCGGTACCTACCGATGGAAGGGAAGTAAAATTGGTAGGTATTATTAAGGAGAGCAATAAGAAAAGTATTACAGTTCATACTCAATTATTTAACCAGGAGGGAGAATTAAGCTCCGAAGCATTGGTTTTTTATCGGATTTTTCCTCAGGAATTGGCAATCAAAAAATTGTATTATCCGGGATCAGATGCTTTTTTTAAATGATTATTTTGCCAAACATTTATAATTAGGAGCATTGTAAACATGAAAGGATTTTAGTTAAAAAAGACTATTTTTGCGGCAAATTATTAGATAGCAAACCAAAATAGTATATAAAATCATGTCATTAAAAGTTGAATTAAGCGAAAAGGTTTATTGGTTAGGTTTTAACGACCGGAGAAAACATTTATTCGAGAATCAATGGCCTTTGGAAAAAGGTGTTACCTACAATGCCTATTTAATTGATGATGAGAAAACGGCACTTGTGGATACGGCTGAAGCCCCATTTTCAGGTGATTTGGTTCTTTGGATAAAGGATCTTTTGGGCAATAAAAAGCTAGATTATTTAATCATAAACCACATGGAACCCGATCATTCTGGTTCAATTAAAGAGGTTGTAAATGAATTCCCTGATGTAATTCTGATAGGTAACCGAAAAACGTTCCCCATTTTGGAAGGGTTTTATGGAATTACAAAGAATATACTTGAAGTAACCGAAGGCGATACCCTTTCATTAGGTAGCCATGAATTGCAGTTCTTTATGATACCAATGGTGCATTGGCCCGAATCGATGGTAACTTATGAAAAAACGAATAACATACTTTTTTCAAGCGATGCATTTGGAAGTTTTGGTACCTTAAACGGGGGTGTATTTGACGATGAAATGGATGATTTAGTCTGTTTTAACGAAGAGATTCGTAGGTATTATTCAAACATTGTGGGAAAATACGGAGCGCAAGTTCAAAAAGCATTAGCGAAATTGGAGACATTAACCATTAAGTTAATTGCCCCTTCGCACGGAATGATTTGGCGTTCGAAAATACCCTACATTCTTGAAAAATATCACAATTGGAGCACCCACTTAGGAGAAGCCGGAGTTGTATTGGTATTTGGTTCCATGTACGGAAATACCGAAAAAATGGCCGATTATATTGCCCGTTTTCTTATTGAAGCCGGCGTAAAACATGTTCGGGTGCATGATGCATCAAAGACCCATTCTTCGTACATTATTAATGATATTTGGAAATTTAAAGGGGTTATCATGGGAAGCTCTGCGTACAATGGAGGTATTTTTCCTCCAATGGCGCATTTACTTTCCGATTTAGAACATTATGGCTTGCGCGACAGGTATTTGGGAATTTTTGGTTCAGCCAGTTGGGGTGGAGGCGGAGTACGCGCTATTAATAAATTTGCCGAAAATATTAAATGGGAAATAGTAGGTGAGCAGGTTGAAGCCCGCTGTTCACCCAATGAAACGGACATTGACCGATGCCGAAAAATAGCCATTGCAATGGCAGAGCGTTTATTGGTATCGTAACAGTTAACAATGTGTTTTATTAAATGAAATCTAGTTTAAACTTGGCTTGAATGATTCAAAACTTTTCAAAACAACTGCTAATTACTGGTAATTTAAACCGACCCGATATTGATTTTAATGCTACTACCGGCGAATTGATAATGAGTGGTCGTTCCATATTAGAAAATACAGCCCGTTTTTATGATCCACTGGTGGAATGGTTGGGACATTATTGCAATGAACCGGCACAAACCACTAAGTTGCATTTAAAGATGGAATATTTTAATACCAGTACATCAAAGTTTTTATTAACCATTGTGGAGCGACTTGCGGAGTTATACCATGAAGGAAATGAAGTAGAAATTGTATGGTATTTTTCCGATGAAGATATGCAAGAACTTGGGATTGATTATAGTCACATGATTGACATTCCTTTTAGTTTTGTTGAATATATTTACTGAAAAAGATAGTCAAATTTGTTATTTATTGAGGTTTTAAGACAACTACTTTTTTGAGGTGATAAAACACTTACCTTCTAACTAAACTATTAAAAATAATCTTTGCAATTAAGCACTATTGAAAACACACTACCAGCACCAAGTTCACTCTCAACATAAATTTCCCCGCCTTGTGCTTCAATAAACTCTTTACTTATGGCTAAACCAAGTCCGGAACCTTCTTTTTTTGTGCCGGGTACAGTAAAATAACGGTCAAATACACGACCAATAAATTGTGATTCAATGCCGCGTCCAAAATCTCTTATATGCAGTTCTACCTTATTTATTATTTTTGAAGCTGATATCGCAATGTTGGAATTATCAGAGGAATAACGAATTGCATTCGATATAATATTTGTAATTACCCAAGCTGTTTTTTCTTTGTCGGCAATTACTTTGGGTAAATCAAAAGGCAAGTCAATTTCAAAAACGATATTTTTCTGATTTGCTGCCATCTTATTGGCATTAATGGCAAATTGCAACATATCGTTAAGATTAACAGGCATAATATTCAATTGAATATTTCCGGTTTCAACTTGTGCCAAATTCAGTAGTTCCGATATAATTTTTAATAAATTATTGGCGTCTTCTTCACAACTTTTAACTAAATCCTGTTGTTCCTGATTCAGTGTGCCTGTCTTCTCATTTTCTAACAATTGCAAACTGAATTTAATTGCCGACACCGGAGTTTTTAACTCATGTGAAACGGTTGCAATAAAATTTGTTTTAGCCAAATCAAGTTCCATATATTTGGTTACGTTTTTCAGAACCACCACATACCCCATTAAATGCTGTTTTTTATCATTCTGATGGGTTAATGTTATTTCCTGAATTTCTTTTTCAAAGTAAATGTCTTTCCCAAGTATGGCTAAATGTATTCTCTTATCGTGATCATTATTTGATGGAATTACCTTGTTACTGGAACCATCAATAATAATTTGGCTGATAAAATCATTTTTAGCGGCAATCTCAAGTATGTTTGACCCAATTAGTTCCGCATAACTCAAGTCTGACACTTTTAAAAACTCGTCGTTTACTAAGTTGACTTTCATGGTTGTGTCAAAACCAATAATCGGGTAATGTATTTTATTAATTAATGTTTCAGTTATCTTTTTTTCGGCAAGTAATTTTGCAATACTACTTTTATTGTACTCCTCAAGTTTGCTTGCCATGGTGTTAAATGAAACAGCCAATTCACCAAGCTCGTTATACCCTTCAAAATTTACTCTTTGCGAATAATCGTTTGCTGCAATTTGCTTGATGCTTACAATTAGTTGCTGCATTGGATTTGAAATATTTCCCGGAAGTTTAAGGAATAGTATAAGTGCAATTATGAAACAAAAAAAACTTAAGGTGCTGATTAAAATAATTGACCTTTTGGCAATATTGTTTGCAATGGTATTTTTTAAGTCAATTGCATTCAAATTTATATTCATTATTTCGAACAGAATTGATTGCAAATTTGCCATTATTGCCTCATCTGTTGGATTTTTTTTCAGTAAATGAAAGTTTTCAGTTAGGTTTCGGGTCAGTTCATATTCCCCAAGTTCAGTTATGTTTGCATTTTGTTTTGAAAGATTTTTTTCAAATGTGTTTAGAGCCTCGCTATTTTCCTCAATTTCCGACAATGCTTTTAGCATATTTTTAGTATAGCCAATAGTTTCTTTATTGTCTTTTAAAATATTTTCCGAAGCCGTTGATAATGAATTGATTTGTTCAATTCCTAAAAATGCCAACAATATAATTAGCGCAAACAAAAAACCGATTCCAAGATTTAATTTAGTCTTGATCTTCATATCATTCTATCATGTTGATTCATACAAAGATACTTTTTTACGGAATCAATTGGTTTAAACTACACTACTTTAGGTTTTGATCCGAATAAAATTGTTCTGAATAAAATAAGGATTGGTATAATTTCTAACCTACCTGCCCACATTTGAACTATATAGGTAATTTCAAGTACAGGAGACATATTTGGATTGGTAATTCCACACGACAATCCCACAGTTCCTAGAGCAGAGGCTGATTCGAAAAGTGCATCTTTTAACGAAAATACGGGAATCATATTATAGTAAGTAATTAAAGTTCCAACAAGTAAAATAATTAAATAAATAAATACAAAAGTTGCCACTTTCGCTAATTCACGGTTCATTTCATCGGGCAACATCCGCTTTTCGTTAAATTCTACAACTTTAATTGAATTATCTGAATAAAAGTATCCATTTATATGCCAAAATAATCCTTTAAAAAGAAGTAAAACTCTGATTATCTTGACGCCTCCAACTGTTGCTCCGGCTGCTCCACCAACAATCATACCTACTACAACTATGAATAACACCGACGAACTACCCCAGATGTGAATATCAGAAGTTTGCCAACCGGTGGTAGTTAGCGCACTGACAAATTGAAATATTCCTTTACGAAAGGGTTCTGATACTAAACCAGACTTCAATAGCATAAAAGACAATATAATACTACCAAAAACAGATAAAAGAATTATTGACCTCGTTTGAAGATTTTTCCAAAACTGAAATATCTGCTTATCATTTAAAACTTTAAAGTAAAATGGTAAAGACAAAGCTCCCAATATCATTGGCAATAAGTACAGCATATCCATTGCTTTCGAATTGTAACTTGCAATGCTGCTTTCAAGCGTACTAAATCCACCGGTTGACTGGCCTGCCATGGCATGATTAATAGAATCAAAAATGTTTTCGGCTATATTGTATTCAGGTAAAATCAAATATGTACCTATTACCAGATAAGCAAAACTAAAAAGAGTAATTCCGATATAAATTTTCCAAATTGAACGAGTAGTCTGTATTATGGTAGGTCGTAAACGTTCGCCAGTTGATTCAGCACCATATAACATATAAGCAATTTTACCGCTCGCTTGACCTAATACGGCTAAAGTTAGAACAATAAATCCAGCTCCTCCCAATAGTTGCGTAAATGATCGATAAAAAATTAACCCTTTTCCAATAGTAGGTACATGAACTGCCATACTTAATCCCGTAGTAGTAAAACCACTCATGCTTTCAAAAATGGCGTGCAAAGGATTCTTGAAATAGAAAATACTTGATTGATAATCGGCCAAGGCAGGAACAAATTGTTGAGCAACCTCAGCTGGAGTAATATAGGCAATAATAATAAACGGCAAAGCACCCATTACGGCAATAGACAACCACCCCAATGCGGCAATAATTAATGCGTGGCGGTTTAAGGGTTCAGTGGTTGTTTTAATATTTTTATAAAATAGAAACCCAATTAAAAAGCAAGTCAACCCTGAAAAAAGGAAACCCGCAGCTGAATAAAATTCAGAATAAATTAGTGATACCAATAAGGGGACAACCATTGTGAATCCTAAAATTATTAGCAAACCTCCAATTTGTCTGAATATCATTTTGAAGGTGTCAAACTTTGTATGTTGTATTAAATTCATCGGGAAACAGTATTAAATTACTTGAAAAAGGCCACAACTTCTTTAGTACTTTGTGGCATTGAAAATACAAATACTCTATCATCAGGTTTGAGTTCAAAACTCCCAAGTGTTATATAACCTTTGCCTTTTCTAATAACGCCACTTATTATGGCACCCTCAGGAAAATTGAGTTCTTTAATGGGTATGTTGATGATTTTAGAATTCTTATGAACAACAAATTCCTGAATCTCGGCATTAATTCCATAGAGTTGGGCAAGAACTCTACCTTTAAGTATGTGGCGAAACACAAAATTTGCCGCTGCCATTTTTTTATTTATTAAGGTATCAACACCCATCTTTTGCGAATAGTCGAATAAGCCAATATTCTCTACCATAGCAATGGTTTTTTTCACTCCATGATCTTTGGCTAACAAACATGAAAAAATATTTGTTTCAGCGCTTCCGGTTACAGCTATAACTGCATCATAATCTGATATTTTTTCTTCTTCAAGTAAACCAACATCAGCACCATCGCCGCATACAAAATGTACATTTGGAATATGTCTTGCTAGGTGGTTACACTTTTCAAGGTTTTTTTCAATCAACTTAATATTATATAACTTACTAAGTCGTAATGCAATATACTTTCCTGTTTTACTTCCTCCAATAACCAATACATTTTTTATATGGATTGGTTTTTTTTCAGCATATTCAAGTACTTTATCTTTACCACTATCGGTAGTTGCAAAATACAGCAAGTCTCCTTTTAAAATTTGTAAATCACCTGTGGGAATCAACGTTTTTTCATTACGCAACACAGCTACAATCATAAAAGAGCTATTTGTTAATAAGTGAGCCGATTCGGCAATTGACTTATTAATAATCGGGGCATCATCCTCAACACGCACACCCATCATGTACAAATCCTGTTTATAAAGATTAAATACTTCTGTTAGCGCTGGAGATTTTAGTAAATATTTTACTTCGCGGGCAGCAAGTGATTCCGGCGAAACGAGTTCATCAATGCCTAAATCACGTAAATCAAGTGTACTCTTATCAACTAAGTACTCCATATTATTTATTCGGGCAATAGTAAATTTAGCTCCTAATTTCTTACCAATTAAGCAGGTAGTAATATTTGTCGATTCAGCAGATGTTACCGCAATTAATAGATCAGCTTTTTGTACACCAGCTCCAGTTAACACTTTGTAACTCGTTGAATCTCCCAATACAGTGGCTATTCCTAATTTGTTTTCAACAGAGGCAATTTTATCTCTTTGTTTATCAATAAGTGTAATATCCTGAAATTCTTTTTCCAACAATTTTGCAAGATAAAATCCTACTTCTCCATCGCCTGCTATAATTATTTTCATCTTAATAAATTAATTTTAGTTTTCCAAAATTGTTTTTATATAAACAGCCCTTAGTGGTTCAGGCATTAAACTTAAATTTTTCTTTATATTTAAAGGATTCTCGTCAAAAGCCAGAACAAAGAAAAATGCATTTTCTATGGCATTTCTTTCAAACAAAGAGCCTTTTGAATACAATAAATTAATAATCTTAAATGGCTCTTCCTTAATCTCACAATCATCTTTTATTAAGTCTTTTACATATTTTGCAAAATGATTGAGAAAATCATAATCAGTTATAAGTACTGATTCTTGTACATCAATAAAGGCATCTGGGAACCATTGAGTAAGCGTTTTTTGAATTCTAGACTCCATAATCTGAATTATTAAGTATTACAAACATGAAATGTTAGTTGCAATACTTAATCCAGAAATATATAATGTTTATATGTATATGAATTCTAGAAGGTTAATTGATTATCATTTGCTTATAAAACAAAAACCCTTTCATTATGAAAGGGCGAATCATAGCGTTTTGATAGGGTGGTTATGGATTTTTTACTCCAAACCGTACTCGTTCATTTTTCGATACAGCGTAGTCAATGCAATACCAAGTAGTTCAGCTGTTTTAGTTTTATTGCTGTTGGTATAGTTTAAAACCTTTTGAATATGTAGTTTTTCAGCACTGGCTAGTTCAAAAGATGAACCTGCTTTATTATTAGGAGAAGATATCGCATTTTGTTTGATTTCCACAGGTAACAAATCAGTAGTAATTATTGGTTCATCGGCCATAATTACACAACGTTCAATCACATTTCTTAGTTCACGAATATTTCCTTTCCATTGGCATTGTTTTAATGCATTAATGAAATCATCAGAAAATTTTTCGATTCGCTTATTGGCTTTACTTGAAAATAATTGTAAAAAATGATAAGCAAAAAGTTCAATATCAGCAACCCTTTCGCGTAAGGCTGGCAGGCCTATTTGAAAAGCAGAAATCCTGTAGAATAAATCTTCTCTAAAATGCCCCACTTCTATTTCGCTCTGCAAGTCGCGGTTTGTGGCTGCAATTATGCGTACATCTATTTTTGTGGGCTTACTTTCACCAACTTTAAAAAATTCACTGGTTTCAATCACTCTAAGCAGTTTAGCCTGCAGGTCTAATGCCAGTTCTCCAATTTCATCGAGAAAAATAGTACCGTTGTTTGCTTCAGAAAACAGTCCTTTATGGTCTTTAATTGCTCCGGTAAACGCACCAGCTTTATGACCAAAAAGTTCACTCTCTAAAAGCTCTTTACTGAATGCCGAACAGTTTATAGCAACAAAGTTTTTGTTTCTACGGGTACTTTCTTGGTGAATAGCCTGTGCAAAAACTTCTTTTCCAGTTCCGGTTTCACCCGTTAGTAAAACGGTAATATTGCTAACTGCAACTTTTTTTGCCAGTTCAATTGTTTTTTTAATTTGTATTGATTCTCCTATAATGCTATCAAGCGCGTATTTATTAATCAGTTGTTGCTCTAATCGTTGAACTCGTTTTGTAAGTTCAACTTTTTCAAAAGCTCTAATGACTAAAGGGATTATTTTGTTATTGTCATCGCCTTTTGTTATATAATCGAACGCCCCATTTTTAATTGCCTGAACACTATCAGGAATATTTCCATAAGCAGTAAGCAGAATTATTTCTATTAAAGGATATTTATTTTTAAGTTCTTTCGATAGTTCCACACCATTACCATCAGGTAATTTCACATCACAAATTACCACATCAACATCAATCTGCTCCATTTTTTTTAATGCTGTTTTGCAGTCTTCGGCTTGATGCACTTCGAATCCTTCGTAGCTAATAATTTTTGCAAGCAAATTTCTTAGCTTTTCTTCGTCGTCAATTATTAGTATGTTTTTCAAAATATTTATATTATTAAATGCAAATTTAGAAATTAATAAAGAGTTGGCAACATTGCACTCTTTGCAAATCTTTGGTGATGCCGTTGTTCATTTTTTTTCTTCTGTCGTTCAATTGTTGCTAAGTAGTTACTTTTTTTTATTAATTTGTGAGTTGAAACCTCAATCCGATTCAATGAGTTTTATAAAAAAAATTGTATTACTTCTAATGGTTGCTTTTTGTAACTTGAGCTTGATGGGTCAAGTTTCAGAGGAGGGAATACTAATCGAAATTGCTAAATACCGGAACTCAACTAATTTACCACAACTGGCATCGGCATTAAATAAATTGGCTTTTTACTATTGGGAGGTTGAAAAATTTGCAAAAGCACTGGATGCATTTGAACAATCGGTTACCATTAATAAAGAAATTGGTAACAATAATGCCATTAAAGCAATTTACAGTAATATGGGAATGATAAATTCTGACATTGGCCAATTGGAAACAGCCTTGGTCTTTTTTCGGAAAAGCTTGCTTATTAGTAAATTACAAGAAAACAAACAGGATATTTCAACCAACTTAATTAATATTGGAACATCATTATTGGCCTTGAACCGAAATGAAGAAGCACTTCAAAACTTGAACGAAGCACTTTCGGTTTCGTTGGAATTTAAAAACAAGAAACTGCTGAAAACTTGCTATGAATTATTAGCAGAGACTTATAGAAAATTGGGGGATTCGCAAAAATCGATGGAATACTTTGCGCTCTATACTACTTTTCAAAAGGAAATTCAAAAGCAAGAGATGGAAGAGGCTCAGAAAAAAAACATTGAAATGGTGACTAAAGCTGAGCAGAAAACCCAGCAAGCCATTCATGAAAAAAAACAAACCGAACAAAAACTAATAATAACACAAGACTCATTAAAAAAGTCGGAAGAAATAAATCAACTAAAGGAACTGGAATTACAAAAAAAACAAGCAGAACTTAAAAACCAACAATTGCTTACTCTTATATTTATTGTGGGAATGGGATTTGTTGTTATTGTAGCTATGTTAATTCTCAGGAGTAATCAACAAAAAAAGAGACACAACAAGGTTTTGGAAAATCGGAATGCTGAAATAGGGAAGCAAAACAAAGAAATAAAGGCACAAAATTTAAAAATTAATCACAGCATTAATTATGCCCGAAACATTCAAGGTGCATTGCTCCCTGAAATCAATTCAATTAAAGAAGTTTTTTGTGATTCCTTTATTTTTTTTAGCCCAAGGGATGTGGTGAGTGGCGATTTTTATTGGTTTTACACGGTACCCGGAAAAGAACATTTGCGGATTGTTGCAGCCATTGATTGCACCGGTCATGGAGTTCCCGGTGCATTTATGAGTATGTTGGGAATGAGTTTTCTGGAAGAAATTGTAATTGATAAAGGCATATTAGAACCGAAAGACATTTTAGAATCGTTGCATACCTTGATAAAAACTTCGCTAAATCAAGAAACTACGGGTAATTCAGACGGCATGGATGCGGCAGTTTGTATCTACAATACAGAAACTAAAAAGTTAGCCTTTGCCGGAGCTGTAAATCCTTTAATTATTATTCAATCAGGGAAGTTAACCACTATAAATGGAAATTATTTTGGAATTGGCGGAACCATGAAGGGAATACCACCCAATGAATGTATGTTTGAACAGCAAACTATTAGCATTGAAAGTCCTGCTGTTTGTTATATCTTTTCCGATGGTTTTTCCGATCAGTTTGGTGGTGAGCAAGGGAAAAAATACTTGCTTAAAAATTTTGTAAGTTTCCTTCATTCTATTCACCAATTACCATTTGTTAAACAAAAGGAATTGTTGGCCGAAACATTACGAAAATGGCATGGTGATTTATATCCTAGAGTGGATGATGTTTTAGTGATTGGTTTTCGTTTGTAAATTTTATTGAACATATTCTAATGTTATCCGTATGAACACAAAAACTCGAAATATGAAAAATATACTCTTGATTTTAGCCTTGCTAATTGTAGCTCTTATGGTTAATGCTCAAAATACGATGAAACATCCCTTTAAAGTTTACAAAGCACCCAATGGGAAACTTTATGTGCAAAAATCATTGCCCATCTATTTTTATTTGTCCACCGAGCCAAATCAAAAAGGTGCTATGTATCAGTTGCAAAGTGATAGTACAAAAGCGTATGCAAATCCCATGTATTTAGATACAGAAGGCTTCAACACATTTCGTTCACCATCGGCAGTTGATACCATTACAAAAGAAATTGTTTATCCGATAACCGATGTTATTTTTGAGATGTATGCCGATGGAATGGCTCCGAAAACAGTTTTGAAAATGGATGCATCAAAAATATATACCGATGGAAAAACAGAATTTATTGGAAGTGGTTTAACGGTTGAGCTTTCAAGTTCTGATTCAGAATCGGGAGTTGAACAGATAGTAGTTTCCATTGATTCAGGCGCTTTTGTAACCTATTCAAAACCCATCGCTCTTGATAAAGAAAAAACCTATTCCATTCAGTTTTATTCCGTTGATAACGTTGGAAATGCGGAACCAATTAAAGCAAAAAATTATACCATCGATTTATCAGCACCTATCACCGAATTAACCATTAATGGCGATAAGTTTGAGAATGTAATTTCCGGTAGAACTCAATTAACCTTGTCGTCAACGGATCCAATTTCAGGACTGAATTCAATTTATTATTCCATTGATGGGAAAAATTATCAAAAGTATTATCATGCGTTGAATGCCTCAAATTGGGGTGAAGGTGAACATACCATTCAATATTATGCCGAAGATAAAGTGGGAAATAAAGAAGTGGAAAAGGAGTTTAAATTCTATACGGACAAAACGGCACCTATTCTTGTAGATGAAATAATGGGAAATAGTTTTGTGGTAAATGGGCGCGAATACTCTTCAGGCAGGACTAAACTGAAACTGACGGCAGTTGATAATAAAGCGGGTGTTAAAGAAATAAAATACTCAGTCAATAACGAAGAGTTTCAATTATACGAGAAACCATTTTATTTGACTACTATTTCCGGCTCGTTGGCTGTTTCGTCGTATGCCATTGATAATGTTGGAAATAAAAGCATTGCAAGCGAGAAAAGTACCCGGAGCAGAGCTTCGTATGTTGATTTAACGGGTCCACAACTAAAATACGATTTTACAGGAAAAGTATTTAAAACCCGCGATACCACCTTTGTTAATAAGAATACCAAAGTGGTACTTTCAGCCATGGATCCCGAATCGGGATTAAACGTGTTGAGTTATTCATTAAATAATGGCTCAGAAATTAACTATCAGAAACCATTCAATATCACCGATGAAGGGGCCTATTCACTTAGTATTTATGGATACGATAATGTAGAAAATTCCAACCGTGAGACCATCAATTTAGTAGTTGATAATGCCGGACCTGAAATATTTGCCCGGTTCAGTATTTTACCAATCAGTAAAAAAGAGGCAAATGGTTCGCAAGTTGATGTTTACTCAAGTCAGGCCGTTCTTTTTCTATCGGCTACCGACAGTAAAGTGGCCATTGACCGGATTTATTATACCATTAAAGGAGAAACAGAAAAGATGTTTACCGGAATTATTGATGGATTTAAGCGGGGAAGGGAATATGAAATTGAAGTGAAAGCATTGGATAAATTGGGCAATATTAATAGAGATACCATCTTTTTTGTTACCGATAATACCGGTCCCGAAGTATTTACCCGTTTTAGTATCCATCTCACTGGAAAAGAAACGGTTGATGGAACTGAAGTGGATGTTTATCCATCGCATGTTTCTTTGTTTTTATCGGTTTCAAATGCTACCGGTGTTTACGACAAAATATATTATTCCGTTAATGGAGCTAAAGAGCTAATTTATCAGGGAATTATTGATGGATTTAAGCCGGAATCATTCGTAAAAATGAAAATACGGGCACTGGATCGATTAGGAAATGAAACCTATACGCAAATTGTTTTTAAGATTGGGGAATAGGATGGTTTTTATTTATCGAAAAGTTCTTTTAGTGTTTTGATTGCAATAAACATTTTTCCACTGTCAGGAAGTTTTATAAAATCATACTTTTCATAAAACAGTTCAGCCTCTCTGTCTATCGGGTCAACTACAACAGCGAATGATCCTATTTCTTTCGATATCTCATAACTTCTTTTAAAAGCGTCTAATAGTAATATTTTCCCTAATCCCTTTCCTTGACATTTCTTATCAATCGCTAATCGGCCAAGTAGTGTAGTGGGAATGGAAGCATAGGATATAGGTAGCCTCTTTTGAATAGGTTCAGGAAAGCTACTTAGAGGAATACTATTGTTTGATAATGTGAAAAATCCTTGAATGATATTTGTTTCTTTTTCTGCAAACACAAAACAGGCCGACAGCTTTCTTTTTATGTCTTGTGCGGCTTGATTTTTCAGGTAGTTGTTTAATAACTCCTTTCCACAGTCAAATTCATTTCGATTGTGCTTTTTGTCTAACAGTTCAATCATTATTCTATTCTGAAGTTGCGATAAAAGCATTATAATCATCCAAAGCCTTTTTCAATGTTTCAGATGGTTTACTGGGTTTTGTTATAGCATCGAAAAATAGTTGACTATCTCTTTCAGAGGCAAAAACTTGTTCTTTTTCTTTGATTATTTCTTTTGCTTTTTCTTGAACTGCAAGAATAACGAAGTCGGTTAAGTTTCTGTACCCACCTAAATATGCAGCTCTCTCAAAGAATTGTTTTTGTTCTTTCGGAAGTCTTGCGTCAAATCTCGTTTGTTCTATAGTTGCTGTTTTCATGTGTTTATTTTTATTTTTTAGATCAAGGTCACATGGAATACGCCATAAATAATTGTTTGCTGTTTGTATGCAAATTCCTGCTTATGGCTATTTCATAACCCCAATTTTTTTAGCAAAAATACGTAATATTTCCGTACAATACACATTGGCGTACGGTAATTATCAGTAAATATTTGCGGATATTATGTTATATTTAAATTCGTTAATACCAGAATACCGGCAGGAATTTGTATGAATACCAATCAATTGTTGATTGGATTGTCAACATTTATATTTCAATGTCGTTTTGATTCCCCTTCCGTCCGCCGAGGCGGACACCTCCCCCAGGGGAGGACTTGCGCTGAGTGAAGGTTGGTAGAACTAAAAAAATTACCGGTAGTTCGTACAATTTTTACTGCAACCATTCTCCCCTAAAATTAGGGGAACTGAGCCGAAGGCGATCTCACGAACGAAGTGAGTATATGTCCGAAGGACAGAGGGGTAAAAGTAGTATCTATTACTGAATATTATTAAAAAAAGAGGCTGTGGATATACCGAGGCTACTGAAAAAGTCCCAAGTGTCAGAATGTTAATAAATTAGCAGTAAAATACAAGGTAAAAACTTGGTATTTTACTGCTTTTTTTGTATCTTAAGGGTCTAAAATAAAGATACTTATA
>Ga0172379_10004664_pt1 | contig 19909 bp, 9 predicted proteins | sample GrowelOW334metaG_FD_119756 | JGI IMG/M metagenome (GOLD analysis project Ga0172379, IMG submission 119756) | Groundwater microbial communities from an aquifer near a municipal landfill in Southern Ontario, Canada - Groundwater well OW334 metaG | ecosystem: Environmental > Aquatic > Deep...
AAAATCGAAATAATCTCCCATGAGGAAAATCATGGAAGCCTCTTTTCTGATCGATTGCAGCCAATCGACGAAGAGCAACTCGCGCTCTTTGTTGTTCTTTAAGGCCAGGGCCCCAAGATGCAGATCAGAGACAAAATAGATTTTTTTTCCGATAACCACAGTCAATATTTGCGGCAAAGATAGGGAAACTTTGGAAAAGTCCCCCAAAAAGTACCAAAAGGAATGATGGGTTAAATCAATTTCCTTACGGGTACTTTTTGGGGGACTTTTCCAAAGTTCGTTAAAGTATCTTCGCCAGTACGCTATTCAGTTCCGGTCCCTTGAGGTTTTTTGCAATGATTTTTCCCTCTTTGTCGAGAAGGTAATTGGCTGGTACACTGTGGATATTGTAGTTCATCAGGGCAGAGATGCTGCCTTTCATGTCGCCCACATTGATCCAGGTTAGCTGGTCCTCCGCTATGGCGGCAGTCCAGGCGGCTTTGTCATCGTCAATGCTTACCATATAGATCTCGAATCCCCTGTTTTTGTATTTGGCATACACCTCAACCAATACCTGATTCTGGATACGGCTGGTCCGGTCTTTGGCCGACCAGAAATGAAGCAGTACATTTTTCCCGTGCAAAGACCATAAATCCCTGGTGATTCCTGAAGCATCGGGTAATTTGATGTTGGGGGAGTTCACCGCCGACTGACTTATCAGGTCGTTAAGTTTGGCATTTTTTTGTTCCATGATAATGGACAGTGCGTTGTTGTAAAGCGCTTTAACCTGGTCATTTTGAGGATATACAGCGTAGAGGGCCGAAGCCGCAGTTTTCATTGCCTGAAAATCATTGGCTACATAATTGTTTTCACTCCATTTCTGGTAAAGTGCATAGACACTGGCCATGGAGAATGGATTTCTCTTGACAAAATCATTCAGGTAAATGGTGTAATCAGTTACCTGTTTGGAATATTCGCTGTTCCACTTTGCCAGTTCAGAGGTGAAAAGTGCATCACTCTGGTGTTTTTGGTAGAGTTTCTGCAAGGAATCTGTTTTTGATTTAGCAGCGGCAAACTTTAATGTAAGTTCCCTGACTTTGGATGAGTTGTCGGAGCCTTTGACCGTATAATCGGAAGCGAACTGTTTGTATGATCCTGTGACAGTGATATTTTCGGCCGAATCGAGTAGCAAGGTGATAAAATTGCTGTCAGAAAGCTTCAACAAAAAGTAGGTAGGCTCACTTACGCTTCCTTTGAGCTTAAATTCGCCTGCTTTATCCAGTTTGGTTGAATCGACAGGCAGCAAAGAGGTCAAAGTCAGATGATTTAAGTAGACACTCTTGCCGGCACCGCCATCAATTTTACCTGAGATGGTGTAGTTATTTTTTTTGTCGCAACCTACGATAAGAAGGACAATCGCAAGCAAAACCAAGGTTTTGTTCATTGTATTTTATTTAAATGACGTGAATTAGACAGCGCAAATTTTCAAGTTTAGCTTCCCGGTAGGAAACCGATGAAGAGACAAAAATAAAAATTAGTAGCCAATAAATGGGGGAAAGGAAATTACAAATTACAAATTACATATTGAAGGAAGTTAATTTGCAGAATACCATTGTTTTATATTCCAATCGGCAATTGACTGATGAACCACATTAGACACATGGCATTTTTGATTATTTTTACATTTTATTTTCCACGTGCAGATACATTACGGATTAGACAATTTCGTTGCGAAGAGGCCTGTGGTAACCATCGGGACTTTCGATGGAGTCCATCTTGGACACCGTGAGGTGATTACTGAGCTCAAACGGATCGCTCAGAATACCGGCGGTGAATCTGTAGTTTTCACTTTTTTCCCGCATCCGCGGATGGTGGTAACTCCCAACGAAGATACCATTAGGTTGTTAACGACCCAGGAGGAGAAATGTGTTCTTTTGGAGGAGTTATTGCTGGATCATCTGGTTATTTATCCTTTTACCAGGGAGTTTGCCACCCTTTCCTATACCGAATTCGTAAAAAATATACTTGTCGATCAAATGCACATTTGCAAGTTGGTAACCGGATATGACCACAAATTCGGACATGACAGGCAGGGCGATTTTCAGGCATTGAAGATTTTGGGCGAGCTTCATGGATTTGAAGTTGAACAACTTGATCCGTTACTGGTCGAGAATGTAGCCGTAAGTTCAACTAAAATCAGACAGGCTCTGGAAACCGGGGATATACAAAAGGCCAGCCATTATCTGGGTTACCCCTATCTGCTGAAAGGCAAAGTCGTCGTAGGAAGAAGATTGGGTCGGGAGATCGGTTTTCCGACTGCCAACATTCTGCCTGACGACCAGCATAAGTTGATCCCAACTGATGGAGTTTACGCGGTACTTGTGAATGTCGGAGGTGTGCAATACAAAGGGATGCTGAATGTTGGTTCCCGGCCTACCGTGAATACCAATGTGGATCATCGGAGCATCGAGGTACATATTTTGGATTTCTCGGGGGATATATACCAGTGCGACATTTCGGTCAGCTTCGTGGAAAGGATTAGAAATGAGGTGAAATTCGGGAGCTTGGACCAATTAAAAGAGCAGTTGCTCCTTGATAAAATCAGAACATTATCTATATTTGCAAACCTAATTTGAATTTATTCTTGGAAAATATCAACCTTAAGTTGTAAAGAATCAAAATTTATATGAACGATTACAAAGTACATGATATCGCGCTGGCCGCATTTGGCCGCAAAGAGATTGAGATTGCTGAAAAGGAGATGCCCGGATTGATGTCACTGCGTGCCAAATATGGCGTCGAAAAACCGCTAAAAGATGTTCGCATCATGGGATCCTTGCACATGACCATCCAGACCGCTGTTTTGATTGAGACACTGGTTAATCTGGGCGCTAAGGTTCGGTGGGCCTCCTGTAATATTTTCTCTACTCAGGATCATGCTGCTGCTGCCATTGCTGCTGCCGGGATTCCGGTTTTCGCATGGAAAGGGGAGAGCCTCGAAGAGTACTGGTGGTGTACCGAGCGTGCCTTGGATTTCGGCAATGGCGTTGGACCTCAGATGATAGTCGATGATGGCGGAGATGCAACCATGATGGTTCACATTGGTCACGCAGCAGAGAAAAATCCTGCCATGCTCGATAAGGAGGTAGAAGGCGCAGATGAGAAGGAACTTTACAAGATTCTCAAAAAGATACTGAAAGTTACTCCCAACCGCTGGAGCAAAGCGATCAAAGAGATCAAAGGTGTTTCGGAAGAGACAACGACAGGTGTCCACCGTTTGTACCAGATGCTGGAGCGCGGCGAACTGATGTTCCCCGCTATCAATGTCAATGACTCTGTAACCAAGTCTAAATTCGATAACCTCTACGGATGCCGTGAGTCTTTGGCCGATGGTATCAAAAGAGCTACCGATGTGATGATTGCAGGGAAAGTAGTTTTGGTTTGCGGATATGGAGATGTTGGCAAAGGATGTTCCCATTCAATGAGAACCTATGGAGCCCGGGTGATTGCAACGGAGATCGATCCGATCTGTGCGCTGCAGGCAGCCATGGAGGGATTTCAGGTGGCAACCATTGACGATGTTGTTAGCCAGTGCAATATTTTCGTGACAACTACCGGTAACAAAGATGTCATCACAGCCGAACACCTGGCTGCCATGCCCGATCAGGCTATCGTGTGCAATATTGGCCATTTTGACAATGAGATCCAGGTTAGCCGGTTGGAAAAATGGCCCGGTATTAAAAAGATCAACATCAAACCACAGGTCGACAAATATGTTTATCCGGACGGACATGCTATCTTCCTGCTTGCTGAAGGCAGGTTGGTAAACCTGGGCTGCGCCACCGGTCACCCATCGTTCGTTATGAGTAACTCCTTCACCAACCAAACATTGGCGCAGCTTGATTTGTGGAAAAACAGTTATGAAATTGGGGTTTACAGACTTCCGAAATATTTGGACGAAGAGGTAGCAAGATTGCACCTGGCTCAAATCGGTGTAAAACTCACCACTTTAACTACCGAGCAGTCCGAGTATCTGGGAATACCCAAGGAAGGGCCTTACAAGGCGGATCATTACAGGTATTAGAAGGATAAAGGATAAAGGATAAAGTGGCATTCGAACGGAATGGAGCTTTGTCTCATTGATTAAAGTAAAAAAGACGCTGCAAATAAACATTGCGGCGTCTTTTACTTTATCCTTTTTACTTTATCCTTTATCCTTCCTAGTTGTGTATCCACAACCGATTGTCAAGTACCGTTACCGGGTACGGTTTCAGGTTTCGGGTGGAGGGTCCTTTAGCCGGATAACCGCCGAGTGAAAGGATATATTGTGATCCGCAGATTTTGCAGGTTGCAGTAGGGTTACTGCTTGACACGATTCCTGTCTGTCCGGGATTGGTCTCCACATAGCTTAACCTCGTTCCCTCGTGCGGGCAACATGCATCGTATGCGAGATATTGAAGGTCATTGACACAGATGATGATTAATCCGGCGTACCCTTCCGCAGGAAATGTCATTGAATTACCAGGGATTACCAGGTTGTTGTAATTGACGAGCGAAATATACTTGTCGACTTTCGCGTATGGCACAAAGTTGTTCTCGTTGTCGGAACAGCCAGGGAAGCCTATAGCCAATGAAACAAAAAGTGAGAATGAAAGGATTCTGGCACTCAGTATCTTTGAGATCTTGTAGTTTTTCATGATGCTACAAAAGTAACAAAAAGTGATGATTGTTGTGTCTATCCAAACAGTCGCACCATGTTTACATCTGCCCGACAGTTAACGATCAAAAAATATTTATTGGAAGCGAAAAAAAATTGCACTTGCATTTGCACATTAAAAAAGAATATTTTCTACATTTGTCAGATATCGAATGGTGGAAGAGCTCCGAGGATTGGAGTTCTTCTGTTTTTTTATGTATAATGTCAGAAAATAGATCAGAAGAATGACCAAAATTACCTATATCTCCGCAGAAGGGTTGAAGAAGCTAAAAGCAGATCTTGATCGGATGCTTAATGTTGAGCGACCTGCTATTTCCAAGTTAATTGGTGAAGCCATTGAAAAGGGCGATATTTCTGAAAATGCGGAGTATGATGCGGCCAAGGATGCACAAGGTATGCTTGAAGCCAAAATTGCTGTCTTGCAGGATCAGATAGCAAGTGCCAGAATCATTGATCAGTCCAAGATTGAAACTGATGTTGTGCAGATTATGAACAAAGTCACTATCAAAAATGTAAAAAACAATGCAGTGATGGTCTATACGATTGTTTCAGAACATGAGTCGGATCTAAAAATGGCCAAGATCAGCGTAAGTACTCCCATTGCAAAGGGCCTTTTGGGGAAAAAGATCGGAGATATAGTGGATATTCATGTCCCATCGGGTGTTATCCCATTCGAAATTATCAACATTGAACTTAGTAATTGACAATTCGAAGGATAAGGAAACACAAAGGACTCTGTAGACTAAAGGACGTGGCTAGTTAATTGCCTAATATTGAATAATTTTATGGCTTCAATTTTCTCTAAAATAGTAGCAGGAGAGATCCCATCCTATAAAGTAGCAGAAAACGCTGACTATCTTGCATTTCTTGATATTTTTCCTTTAACGAAAGGGCATGTTTTGGTTATTCCCAAAAAGGAGGTGGATTATCTTTTTGATTTGGATGCCGAGACCTATGCCGGATTAATGAATTTTGCCCGGAAGGTTGCATTGGGAATTGGAAAGGTGATACCTTGCAAAAGAGTTGGAGTTGCGGTTCTCGGACTGGAAGTTCCTCATGCCCATATCCATCTTGTGCCATTGAACAGTGAAAGGGACATTGATTTTTCCAAACCCAAAAAACAATTCAGACCTGAGGAGTTTGCCGCTACCGCGAAGTTGATTTCCGAAGCGGTTTAATGGTTGTAATTTAGGTTATTACACGGAGTCTCACAGAGATAAATAAATCGCTATTTGACTTGAATTTTCTGGAAAAACCACTCGCCCCCTCTCCCAGTCTCCCCATCGTCCCCTTCGTCCTAGTCGTCCCCGTCATTCCGTCATTTTGTCCCTCGTCCCTCCATCATTTAACCCGGCCGGGATTCTTCCGCACAAAATCCTCCCAATTTTTGGCCCCCTTTTCCGAAACTGGATTTTTCATCTGAAGGTAGTGGCAAACAGCTGCAGCCAGTCCATCGGTAGCATCCAGGTCGGAGGGCATAATGGTCATGCCGAACATCTGTTTGAGGAAATAGGCAACCTGCTCTTTTGAGGAGGCGCCGCTACCGGTGATGGCCTGTTTGATCCGGAGCGGCGCATATTCGAAGATCGGAACTCCCCGATAGAGTGAGGCGGCCATGGCGACACCCTGTGCGCGTCCGAGTTTCAGCATGGCCTGAATATTTTTCCCAAAAAAGGGAGCCTCCAGAGCTGTCTCATCCGGCTTGTACTCATCTACCAGGTAGAGTGTGCGGTTAAATATATGGCTGAGTTTCTCGTAGTGTCCGATGAAACCGGATGTTTTCACAACCCCCAAAGCAACAATGTTTACGTTGTTGCCATCTACCCGAATAACACCATACCCCATTATGTTTGTGCCGGGGTCGATTCCCAAAATAGTTTTGTTGGAGGTCAATTCTTTTTTGATCAAATATAACCGAAAAAAAATTGAACTGAAATACCCATCCCGACATGTCGGGACCAACCGGGAATAATTATATGGGTATTCCATGCGACAGTTAAGAAACAAATTATATTCGCATGAAATATGGTGTCAGAAAGCAGATAGATGAATGGCCTATTTTGATCTGTTCCGTCTGACGGCTACTGATGAAATTGGTGTTTTGACTTAGTTTTAAACAAGTTTCAAACAGGTTATCAACAATCAAACGGAATTTTTCATATATTTCGTGCACAAATATTACGCCAACATTTCAAACTATTTAACCAATCAGACTGTATCTCAATCGATTAAATTTTGCATAAAACGGTTCAAGGTGATAACATTGAGACACTTTAATTGTTATAGTAATTGGATGTTTTTTTTTTTTGGTATTTAGGGGTAACATTGTGACATAAAATTGTATTAAGTATATTAATGCAGGCCTAGTAAATAGTAGCATTGGCGGATTATTTCTAACTTGCATACAAAATATAAAAGGACGGGCAATATATGGTTGTGAATAAAAAATTGAAGAGATCTACCCTTGAAATTTTATCTCTAAGTAAGATTTTTGGTGCTGCTATATTGTTTGTTATAATGAATATAGCCTTTGGGTCGGAATTAATTCGTCCGTCAGTTCCTTTGACAGCCATCGTTTCACTCAATTCCAATTCTGGCGATGTTTCTGGTATTTCAGGTAATTTAATTGGTGAATCTGACATTTTCTTAAATGGCGCTGCTCCCATTCCCGCTCCTGATCCTGCAGTTGTCTGCGAGGGTGCCAATGCCTCATTTTCTGTTACCGGGGGTGCAACTCACCAATGGGAGGTCAGTATAGATGGCGGTTCAACCTGGAGCAGTCTGGCAGGGAAAACCACTCCCTCTTTAACCCTGATCAGCGTCAGTTATTCGATGAATGGTTATGTGTATAGATGCCAGATAGATGGAATCCCAAGTGCTTCAGCAACGCTGACTGTGAACAGGTTTCCCGCAGCCGCCGGAGTGATTGCAGCAACTACTCCGGTTTGCCAGGGCGATGTAAACAAAACATTTTCCGTTGCTCCGATCACAAATGCAACCTCTTATACATGGACCTTTCCAGCTGGGGCCACCCCCGTAGGCACAAATTCCGTATCGGTTAATTTTTCGGCATCAGCCATCAGTGGTACAATCCTCGTAACAGGTACCAATAGTTGTGGTAATGGACCATCATCAAGCTCTTATGTTACTGTGAATCCTTTACCAGCCGCACCAAGTGCCATCACCGGTACTGCAACTGTTTGCCAGGGTTCCACAAGCGTTAACTATTCTATTAATGCGATCGCCAATGCTTCCGGTTATGTTTGGACTGTACCATCGGGCGCTACCTACACGGCAAGTACTACACCTACGCCTAATATTACTTTAAACTATTCCAATACTGCCGTATCCGGGGATGTGACGGTGCACGGGACAAACAGTTGCGGAAATGGCGTGACTTCAACATTTGCTGTGACTGTCAACCCATTAGTGGCAGCAGCCGGACCAATTACCGGATCTCCAACGGTTTGCCAGGGAGCGACTGCAATATCTTATTCGGTTTCTGCTATTGACAACGCTTCGGGTTATGTATGGGCTTATTCAGGCACGGGGGCAACTATTAACGGAACATCCAACTCTGTTACTATCAACTTTTCTTCAACAGCTACGCCTGGAAATCTTACCGTAAGGGGAACAAATGCATGCGGCAATGGAGTAATATCAGCCAATTATGCCATCGCCATTAGTCCGCTTCCGGATGCCTCAAGTGCAATCGCAGGCCCTCCGGCTGCTACTGTTTGTCAGGGTTCGGCCGGTTTGGTCTATTCCGTTCCGGCGATTGCCAACGCATCCAGCTACGTCTGGACCTATTCTGGTACTGGGGAGACGATTACCGGGAATAGCAACAGTGTAGTTGTCAATTTTTCTTCAACAGCCACATCAGGTGACTTAACCGTGACCGGGAGAAATGGTTGTGGCGATGGTGTGGCTTCCTCAAATTACCCGGTTATTGTGAATCCGCTTCCCGGAGCTGCGGGAGTTATCTCAGGGACATCAAATCCGTGCCAGGGTCTGACGGCTGTTTCTTACTCCGTTGCCGGTATTTCAGATGCCACTTCTTATGTCTGGGCCTATTCCGGGACTGGTGCGACTATAACAGGCACCTCAAATAATGTAACCATTGACTTTGCGGCCAATGCGACAGATGGAAATTTAACAGTATTTGGAAGAAATTCCTGCGGTGATGGAGCTATCTCTGCCAATTATCCGGTTACGCTAGATTTACTTCCAGCTGCTGCGGGTACCATGTCAGGGCCTGTCACAGTATGTCAGGGACAAACAGGTAATGCCTATTCGGTCTCTGCTATTGCCAATGCTACGAATTATGTGTGGAATTATACTGGAACCGGTGCAACAATTACGGTCGGTACACCTGGAAATATCAGCATCAATTTCTCAAACAATGCCTCTTCAGGTAACCTCATGGTCTATGGAACCAATGCTTGTGGAGATGGTGTATCGGCTAGCTATGCGATTACGATAAATCCACTTCCGGTGGCATCCGGAGTTATTACCGGGCCTGCCTCCGTTTGTCAGGGGCAAACCGGGGTTCAATATACCGTTGGGGTTATAACCAACGCAACATCATATATTTGGACCTATACCGGTTCGGGGGCTACTTTTTCCAGCACTACTGTCAGAACTCCTTCTATAAATTTTTCCAATATAGCGACTTCAGGAAATTTGGCTGTCAGGGGAGTAAATTCATGTGGACAGGGTGTATTATCAGCCAACTTCCCCGTAAATGTAATTAATACCCAGACTGCACCTACGGTTTACGCGGGTACATCGAATTCTATTTGTGAAGGGGCCACCTTTTATTCAATCAACGATGCTACTGCCTCAAACTATTCAACACTTAACTGGACAAGTTCCGGTACAGGTTCCTTCATTAATCCAACGACTATCAATCCTACCTATTTCCCCAGTGCAGCCGATGTGGCGGCAGGTTCTGTTACCCTGACGCTGCTGGGTACAGCTATTTCACCATGTACAAGTTCAGTGGTGAGCTCTCAGACACTGACCATTCAATCCAAACCTATTGTAAATGCAGGACCGGATGGTATAATTTGCAGGGACGGTACTTTTACCACCAGCGGGGCAATTGCTACCAATGCCGCAACTACCTCCTGGGGCGGAGGCGACGGATCATTTAATATAAACCTTCCGGTAGCAGTATACACGCCAGGACCGACTGATATAGCCAATGGCGGTGTAACACTAACGCTAACCGCAACCAGTATTTCACCTTGCAGTGTTCCTGTAACTGATTCTTTTTACCTTCAGATCGTACCATTTGCTACCGCGAATGCCGGATCCAATGCGTCCATTTGTTCTGATGGGACCTATACGGTAAGTGGCGCAGCTGCTACCAATTATTCGGTCCTTACCTGGACAACCTCCGGAAGTGGTATTTTTTCTGACGCCCATGTTTTATTGCCTGTATATACTCCAAGCGCTGCCGATATCAGTGCCGGAAGTGTAACACTTACCCTTACTGCGACCCCCAACCTTCCATGCGCATCGCCTGTTTCTGCGACGATGTTACTCACCATTAATCCTACCGCCATTGTGAATGCAGGGCCTGATGGGACTGTTTGTCAAAACGGTGCTTTTACAACAACAGGAGCTACATCGCCTAATTCCAGTGCTGTCTTGTGGCGTACCAATGGCACAGGAACCTTCAACAACAGTAGTTTATTGCAGACGGTGTACTCCCCTAGTGCAGAGGATGTTGCGGCTGGATCCGTTATTTTGACGGTGAGCGCAACAAGCATAGCTCCCTGCGTTTCAACGGTTGAGGATTTTATGGTATTGACTGTCACCTCCTTGGCTACTGTCACTGCGGGGCCGAATGGTTCAACATGCGGGACTACAGATTTTGTGGTTACTCAATCAACGCAAACCAATGCCGCGAGTTTAGCCTGGACGACATCAGGTACAGGTACTTTCTCCAACTCCACTCAGCTGAAGCCAACTTATACACCCAGTGCAAATGATGTTTCCATGGGAGCGGTTATCCTTACCCTAACCGGAACCAGCGGAACACCCTGTGCATCCACTTCTTCAAGTTCCTTAACACTTACCATTGCTGCACCTGTTACAGCCAATGCAGGTGTTGACGCATCCTTATGCGAGGATGGAAGTTACACACTTAATGGGACTGCCCCAAATGCTGTTTCAGTGAACTGGACCTCCTCAGGAACTTCCGCTTTGGCTAACGCCGGAACCCTAACGCCGGTTTTTACACCAAATGCGGCAGAAATACTTGCCGGGTCGGTAACACTTACCCTTCATGCCACTGGAACTACTCCCTGTACAGATGCTACCAGCTCGTTAACGCTGACTGTATTGAAGAAACCAGTTGTATACGCAGGTCCGAACACAAGTGTATGCGCAGGTTCTAATTTTCCAATCACGCTTGCAACTGCTCAGAACAGTGCATCTGTAGCGTGGTCACCTATTGGCGGAACAGGGACTTTTTCCAATCCTAATATTCTGCTTCCTGTCTATTTTCCCAGCGCAGCCGATATTGCAGCCGGTCAGGTGACGCTCAGACTCACTGCTCAGCCAGTTTCGCCGTGCAGCGGTGCGGTTTTCAATGATTTTGTTCTTACATTCGTTACACCCGCGACTGCTAATGCCGGGCCGGATGTCAGGATATGTCAGTCTCAAACCTCCTATACCATTGGCAGCACCTCCTCCAACAGTTCCAGTGTCAGTTGGACTACGTCAGGTACTGGTACTTTCGTAAGTGGTACGTCTTTAACTCCTACCTATTCTCCAAGCCTGGCGGATATTGCTGCGGGTAGTGTAACACTGACCCTCCATGCGGCCGGAACAGCTCCTTGTGCTGACGCAACAGATTTTATGGTACTATCTTTCGCTCGTACCCCTACAATATCAGCAGGTGCTGCTGCAAGTGTATGCCAGGGCTACCCGTTTACTGTCAGCGATGCCACTGCATCAGATTATTCATCATTGTTGTGGACGCACAATGGGGCTGGCAGCCTGACAAATTCATCAACATTAACACCTACTTATAATCCCGGAACAGGTGAAACAGGAGCTGTGACACTTACCTTAACAGCAGGTGCAACTTCTCCTTGTACCGGGCAGGTTTTTGCTACAAAAATTATTACAATAGAGGCTGCCCCGACTGCCTACGCAGGACCGGATGCAGGTGTTTGTCAACCAAATACCTATACAATTATTGGTGCAACGGCTGCCAATGCAGGTATAATTAACTGGAGTAGCTCCGGAAGTGGAACTTTTACCGGGAACGGAACGCTTACACCCACTTATCATCCAAGCTCTGCAGACTTTTCTTCAGGACAGGTAACCCTAACCCTACAGGCAGACGGGATTAATTCCTGTAGTGCACCGGTAACTGATAACATGCTATTGCGATTGATCTCAACTCCTACTGCTTATGCAGGAATAGATGCAATAATTTGTCAGGGAGGAAGTTATGCTGTTAGCGGTGCGGCAGTAACTAACGCTAGTTCCTATAGCTGGACTGCGTCCGGGAGTGGCACATTCTCTTATCCAACTACTCCTCTGGCTCCGGTATATACAGCAGGTGCAGGTGAAACTGGTTCTGTTACCCTTGCATTAACTGCCCATCCAAATTCGCCCTGTGCTGCGGATGCAATTGATCAAATGATCATCTCCATACAGTCACCTCCAACTGCAAATGCGGGTGTTGATGCAACTACGTGCGAGGGAAACACTTTCACCCTTTCAGGAACTGTAACCAATAGTGCCTCTTTTGCCTGGTCAACTACTGGCTCAGGCAGTTTTACAGGTATCAGTACTACCTCTCCAAGGTATATTTCAAGTGTTGCCGATGCGGTAGCCGGCAGTGTTACCTTTACCTTGACAGCCGTTGCCAATAGCCCGTGTGTTACCAATGTTTCGGATGCCATGACCCTCACGGTAGTTCCCCGACCTGTTGTCAATGCCGGCAATGATGCAGTTATTTGTGCGACAAATATTTATGATTTGGCGCTTGCTACGACACTTGCGACAGCAAGCAATACGTCCAGCACATCGTGGAGTACCTCCGGCGATGGAATCTTTTCCAATACGGGGCTGCTGCATTCGACTTATACACCCGGATCCGGAGATATTTCAAGTGGACAAGTAAGATTGACTCTGACGGGTCAGCCAAATTCATCTTGTAGTTCACCCGCAAGTGATTACATGGTGCTGACCATCAATAATTTGCCGACAGCCAATGCAGGTCCGCCAACTGTTTCTATTTGTAAGGAGGGTTATACCATTTCCGGAGCCACTGCTTCCAATTATTCCGCTGTGCTTTGGAGTGGCGGTGCCGGTACTTTGACCAATGCCAATACATTGACACCTACTTATACCCCAAGCAGTAGCGAAATTGCCAGCGGTTCAGTTACATTGACATTAACTGTGACGGGTGCGGCCCCCTGCGGAGGAGTGGCATCAGATACAATTATCCTTTTAATTAACCCCGCTGCACCGACGATCAGCGTTCTAGGCGGAAGTCCAACTACCTTTTGCGAAGGAGGAAGTATTACCCTGACAGGAGCTACTTCAGGTTACAATTACACCTGGACACCAGGAGGTACTACCACTCAAAACAAAATTGTCACAGCTTCCGGTAGTTACCGGTTGGTCATTACTGACCCTGTTACAGGATGTAGTAGCCCTGCGTCAAACGCGATTGTTGTAACGGTAAATCCTACTCCACAATTATCAAGTCCTTTGAATCGTGGCTCAATTTGCAGTGAAACAGCTTTCACTTATACACCGGCCAGTTCAACCACCGGCACTACTTTCAGCTGGATCAGACCGGTTGTAACGGGCATTAGCAATGCTCAGGCAAGCGGGGGATCAGGTGTCGATCCGAATGAAATTTTGATTAATACCTCTACAAGTCCGGTGCTGGTCACATACATTTATACTTTGACAGCCAATGGATGCAGCAATACCCAGAATGTTACAGTACAGGTGAATCCATCACCGGTTTTAACCAGCAGTTTGACCCCGGCGCCGATTTGCAGCGGTTCTCCCTTTAGTTATGCGCCATCCAGTTCTACTCCCGGAACTACTTTTACCTGGACCAGAGCTTCTGTTCCGGGTATCCTCAATGCACTGGCTTCAGGTTCCGGTAATCCGAATGAGGCATTGTACAATTCAACTACTGCGCCGATTGTTGTGACCTACCAGTATTATATGTCAATCTCAGGTTGTACAAATCCAATACCTGCCAATGTGGCCGTTACTGTAAACCCGACCCCATCGTTGACCAGTACACTTTCCCCTGCTCCTATATGTAGCGGCTCATTTTTCTCATATGTGCCAACCAGCAATCCTGCCAGTGCAAACATGAGCTGGTCCAGAAATGCGGTCGCCGGTATCACTCAACCAACATCCAACGGAATTGGCAATATCGGCGAATTTCTGACCAATACAACCGGTTCACCTATCAATGTGACTTATGTTTATACCACAACGCTAAATGGATGCAGCAGTATACAGAATGTTGTAGTAACAGTAAATCCGATGCCTTCTCTAAGCAGTAGCCTCTTGATCCCAGCTATTTGCAGTGGTTCTGCATTGAACTATATGGCAACAAGCGCTACATCAGGGGCAGTATTTAGCTGGACAAGGGCAACTGTATCAGGCATCAGTGAAATCGGTGTGTCTGGAACAGGTAATATCAGTGAAGTATTGACTAACACCACACTATCACCCATTCAGGTCACTTATCTCTATACGGTTTCAGCAAACGGATGTACAAATGCTGTTCCTTATTCAGTTCAAGTGATTGTTCAGTCAGTACCACTTACACCCGTAATCACTGTTGCCGGTTCTATCCCATTCTGTGAGGGTAGCAGCATCACGCTGACTTCATCCTTGGCCAATTCGTACGAATGGTCGAACGGGATGACGACTCAATCCATCAATGTGACAACTTCGGGCAGCTATTCTGTTGTCGCAGCCGATGTGGCAGGTTGTCACAGCGCTCCTTCAAATCCTGTTTCTGCACTGGTAAATCCAGCTCCATCATCCCCGGTCAGCGGAGGCAATATTATGCAATGTGTTGAAACTACACCGCACACGCTTACCGCAACCGCAACCGTTCCTTCCGGAGTTACTTTAAGCTGGTGGTCGCTTCCTGTCGGGGGAGGAGTGGTTACTCCAACGGTTAGCAGTGGTACCGTTGCAAGCCAAACTTTCTATGCGGAGGCAACCAATAATATTACGGGTTGCAAAAGTCTTGTCCGAACACCTGTTACCATAAGTGTTGTTGCCCTTCCTGATCCACCGGTTGCAGCAAGTGCGGTGGTTACCTCCTGTGAAACAAGTCCAATTGTACCATTGGTTGCTTCGGCGACTGTTCCCACAGGATCGACGATCAATTGGTTTCTTACTGCGGTAGGTGGTTCCCCGGTGGCGAACCATTCATTGAATACAATAGGGACTATCGACTATTATGCTGAGACGGACAACGGATCCTGTACCAGTTTAACCAGAACAAAAATTACTTTGACCATCAATCCGGCTCCTGCTCCGCCTGCCAGTTTCGGTTCTGCAACAAAATGTGCCGAGGCTGTGATTGTACCTCTGAATGCAACTGCAACGGCAGCCGGGTCAACGATTACCTGGTATACATCACCTTCGGGTGGTACGCCAATAGTTGGTACTCCGACCTTGAACAATGTTGGTTCGGTTACCTATTATGCAGAAGCAAAAAATCCTGTAACCCAGTGCGTCAGTGTGTCCCGTTCGGCCCCTGTAGTGCTGACCATCAACGAAACTCCTCTTAAGCCGGTAACGAATCTGGCTTATGAAGAGGTGTGTCAGACAAGCGCCTCTACAACGCTTACGGCAACAGCATTTGCTTCAGGCGGCGCAACTGTAAACTGGTATTCCGCATCTGTAGGCGGCTCATTGGTTAGTCCGCCAACATTAACTGCGCCCGGAGATGTTAAATATTATGCGGAAGCGGTACTTGGAACTTGTAAGAGTGTTGACCGTACCCAGGTAGAATTAAAGATCAATCCTGCACCATCTACTCCTGTCAGCCTTGGAGACATCACCGATTGTGAACATTCACCCGTTCAAACGCTGGTAGCACGCTCTTCAGATCCTGTTGCACTATGGTACACTTCTGCAACAGGTGGATCTCCGGTAAGCCCGTTCCTGAGCGCTGTTGGTACTGCCACCTACTATGCCGAATCTATGCTCGGTACTTGTCCCAGTATAGCCAGGTCGGCCGGAGTTGTACTGACCATCAAGGCAATTCCTGAACCTCCGGTTAGCGCAGGAGATCAAAGGGCTTGTGAGCAAAATCCATTGCAAACATTAACCGCAGTGGCTACTCCGCCTCCGGGTTCATCGGTGAAGTGGTATCTTACCCCAACAGGTGGTGTTCCGATCACCAATCCGACCATCAACTCGGTGAAAGCCGTTACCTATTATGCTGAATCGGACAATGGAAGCTGTAAAAGCTTAACGAGGACTGCGGTTGCACTTCAAATTGATGCCGCTCCGAAAGCGCCGGTAGCCGGTTTAAATATTACTGAATGTGAATCAGTTCCTAATATTCAGAGACTTACAGCAACCGCCAGCACCTCAGGCGGCTCCACCATCTCATGGTACTCAACACCTTCAGGAGGCGAACAGGTTAGTCCTATTCTTGAGCAAGTTGGTACCGCCACTTACTATGCTGAAGCCAACAACGGAAGTTGTAACAGTGTGGTTCGTTCTGCACCTGTAGTATTAACAATTAACCCTACGCCTGCCGCTCCGGTTACGATTAACCTGAAAGAGTGTCCAACCAAACCGCTTCAGGTTTTAACAGCTACGACCCAGTTGCCTGCTACAGGAGTAACGATAAGCTGGTACAATACATTGACAGGCGGCACGCCGGTAGCATCACCTATACTAAAGGTTGTTGGGACCAAAATTTACTATGCGGAATCAAAACTCAACAAATGCGTTAATCCGATACGAACCGGTGATACATTGATAATCGAAAAAATTGTTCCTGATCCAATCTTAAAGACAAATGGTATGGATTCAATTGTGGCCTGTGAATCTGCGCCAATGGTACCACTCTATGCAAAGGATTTGTTTACGCCTGTTGCGGGGAAAACAATCATTTGCTATGATGCAGCAGCCGACGGTTTTGAGATTCCTTCAAAATTGGATATTGCAGGGTCCGTTACAATGTATGCGGCAGCAAAAGATACCATCACTGGGTGTATTAGTACGGGCAGGGTCAAGATTAAACTGGTCATTCATCCGGCACCTCCTGCACCGTTGAGTTCTGGTGATATCACAGAATGCGCACTGAAGCCGGTTCAAACACTCGATGCGAACAAGAGTATCACACCAATTCCGGAAGCCAGTCTGGTTTGGTACAACATGGCCGTTGGAGGTGTTGTGGTCACAACACCGACTTTGAGTAAGGCGGATACCACTGTTGTTTATTATGCTGAGAATGTAGATAGACTGACAAAATGTGTCAGCCTTTCCAGAACGGCTGTTAAACTATCAATCATCTCCACCACGGCAAGTGCTTCGTCAAACAGTCCTATTGCTATGGGAGAAACCTTATTGCTCAAAGGTGGTCCTGAATTGCCTGGAAACACCTATCTCTGGAAAGATCCGTCTGGTTTTATTTTCACTACCATGGATGTGGCTATCCCGAATGTGACTCAATCTGCTGCAGGATGGTACCACTTGTTTGTCACCTCCAGGAGTGGTTGTGTTGCAGTTGATTCGGTGAATGTCTCACTGGATATTGCCCGCGCCGAAGTCCAATTGCCTGTATGCCTTGGCGCGACCCTTTACCTTGCCGGATATCCTAACAACATGAAATCGTATGCATGGTCGGGACCAAACGGATTTAGCTCGTCTTTGCAGAATCCATCAATCAATAAGGTCACTTCGGCCTACACAGGTACCTATACTCTGACAGTCACCAATTCAAATAATGTGACATCAATGGATACCGTCAGCGTTTCGTTTAAGGCGTTGCCTATTCCAATTGCTGAATATTCTACAGTCTGCCCGGCAGGCACCATGCAGCTAAAGGCTGGCCCTAACGGGATGACCTCTTACCTCTGGTCTAGCCAGAGCGGTTCTACCTGGCCAACTCAAAATCCGCCTGCCATGACCTTCCCAAATCCGGCAGAGACATTCACCTTGACAGTGGTCGACTGGAATGGTTGTGAAGCCTCCAAGACGATCACTCCGGTCCCATTTAAGCCCATAGCCACCTCAAATAGTCCCATTTGTGCCGGAGATACTCTCCGGTTGCGCGGCGAGCCGAATGGAATGGCCAGTTACCGTTGGAGTGGTCCGAATGGTTTCTCCTCAAACTTGCAAAGCCCTACCATCAATAATGTTAACAATGGCAATGCCGCAGGGGATTATACCTTGACAGTAATTGACCAGGCAGGCTGTACTTTCTCGACCAAAGTGGCTGTGGCATTTAATCCGGCTGCTCCTGTACCTACCATTACGCCTAACATCAACCCAATTTGTGCGGGTAGTGTTTTGATATTGAATGGAGGACCTTACGGAATGAGCAGTTACGTTTGGACCGGACCCAATGGGTTTACATCCAATCTGCAAAATCCGCAAATTCCTAACATGGATGCCATCAACGCAGGTAAATATACACTGAATATTACCAATCCGACCGGATGCAAAAATTCAGCTGATATGATCATCGGTGTAAATTCGGCCACAATGAGTGGAACCTACGGACCATATTGCGTATCAGATTTGCCTGTCACTATCTCTGTCTCCCCAGCTGGTGGTACTTTTAGTGGTCCCGGAATGGTGGGGAACACATTTGATCCGAAGTTGGCCGGTGTCGGAGTTCATTCAATTCAATACACTTATTCCCTTGGAGGAGGGGCCTGTTCAATCATCAATACCAAAATTATTGAAGTGGTCTCTGTTCCAAAGGTCGTTACCAATAACTTGGTTCTTCAATCATGTTCAGGTACAACGGCAGATTTGACGGACCCGACAGTCACCGCAGGTTCGACTTCAGGATTGATCTTCTCCTATTATACAGATTCAAAAGCTACAGCACCAATAGCTACTCCAAAATTTGTGGCTGCAGGAACCTATTTTATCAAGGGATCAACGCTCAGTGGAAAATGTTCAGATATTCAGCCTGTCATGGTTGGTCAGCCCGATTCATTGCGTGCGAACATTACGGCTTTATCAGTTTTGAATTGCGCCAATGATACCACCGGAAGCCTCTCTGTCAGCATCACGATGGGAACAGCCCCTTTCAGCTATCGTTGGAGTACTGTTCCTGTGCAGACTACTGCAACTGCTACAAATCTTCGATCAGGAATCTATACCGTCGTGATAACTGATGCGAAAATGTGTACAGCCGCTTTACAGGCGAAATTGTTGAACCTGCTCCAATCAAACTTGGATTTGCTACGAAACCTATTCAATGTTTGACAGATGCCAATGGCACTGCAAGAGTAGATACCATCAATGGAAGTACTGATGTGGGTGTACTCAATAGCTATAAATACCAGTGGGCTACTAATCCGGTACAAACCACCAGGGAAGCTACGAGACTGACCGCAAAGTGGCATAAATTGTCTCTTACAAGCGCCCAGGGATGCGTTCAAAAAGATAGTGTCTTCATTGATGTATTGGACGTTACGCCTCCTTCCATCGCTTGTCCAAAAGATATAGAATTGATTGTTGCTTATATCAAATCACTGGATGGTTCCCCAAATAAATATGTTGTTGATCTTGGGAAGGCTCTTACATCGGATAACTGTACAGTGGATACTTTATGGAATGATGCACCTGCCAAATTCAGGACTGGTATTACTTATGTTGTCTGGACAGTCAGGGACCAGGTAGGTTTGACGGATACTTGTACCCAGAGAGTCTATATCAAGGAGATTCCAACCATACCTCAGTTGATCTCCCCCAATGGTGATGGCGTGAACGATACATTTGTCATTGACGGGTTAAATAGTCTGGATTATCGGAACTCTCAAATGTTGATTTTCACGAGATCCGGGCAATTGGTCTTCCAAAGTAACAATTATGAAATGCCCGAAAATGCCTGGAATGGACGTTATACAGAGTCGAATTTTGCGAAGAACAGCCTGGTCGCACCCGGAGTATACTATTACATTCTCAAATTAGGGGGATCAAGCAACCAGAACATGA
>Ga0172379_10004665_pt1 | contig 19908 bp, 16 predicted proteins | sample GrowelOW334metaG_FD_119756 | JGI IMG/M metagenome (GOLD analysis project Ga0172379, IMG submission 119756) | Groundwater microbial communities from an aquifer near a municipal landfill in Southern Ontario, Canada - Groundwater well OW334 metaG | ecosystem: Environmental > Aquatic > Deep...
ACCATACCAAGTTTTAATGTATTTTCCTAATAAATCTGGACTAATTTCTACTTCACCTTTAATTGAACCAATTGCAACATTTGGAGTGAAATAATATTTTTGTTCGTTGCTGCATTCGGCTGCCATGCATCTAAGCGGCAAAATAAAAAATAAGATAAGAAAAAAAAATAAAATAAATTTCTTCGAGGTATTCATTTTAAAGATTTTCTTTTATTACTTTTTCCAATTCTGCTTCAGTTGAGACTCCCAATATCTCAGCTTTATTTATATAGAGGTGGGGAGTGCCTGGAATTCCTAAGTTGTCGGCTTCAGTGATATCCTTATTTACTAAATCCTCAACATTTTTATCCACTAAGCATGAATTGAAGTCATTTGAATTTAGTTTTAACTTATCGGCAATAGCCTTTAGATTTTTTTCTGAAAAGTCTTTTTGATTTTTCCAAAGCAAATCATTATATTCCCAAAATTTATTTTGTTTCTGTGCGCATCTGGCGGCTACATGCGCAATAAATGCGCCATCTGATGAAGGCAAATCCTTAAAAACAATTTTTATTTTGTCATTATATTTTTTTGATAAATTTTTAATGATTGGTTGCATCTGCGCACTGTATTGGCAACTGAAGTCCGCATATTCATAAATTGTTACTGGCGCCTTGGCATTTCCCAGGACGGGGGAGTTATTATTTTGTGTCGGATAGTAGTCTTCTTCAATTTGTTGCCGCAGGCTTACGACTCCCGGATTGATTTTATATTTTACGCTGTTTTGCAAGCTTGGAACACTCGCTATTTTATTGGGACTATAAAAAAAAGAGCATATAAAAATTATTATAAATATAAGTACAATGGAGCCAAGACAAATCAGGATAAATTTTAAATAATTGAAATTTTTGTTTTTCATAATTCTATTCGATAAATTTTGCCATCAACGGCGTCGGTAAATAGGATGTATTTGCTGTTACTTAGTGGATAGATTTTTGAGATTTCATGGCTGCCTTGCTGTGCGATTAGTTTTTTTGCCCCAGTTTGCATGTCAATTTGATAAATATCATCAGCAGTTCCTCGAAGAAGTTCCGGCTCAATTCCCGCCCCATAAGGCATTTTTTTGGGCACTGCACAATAGAGCGTTGTTGGATTGCCAAATGAACATTTGCTTGCCCAAGTATCCAGTCCCAATACATTTCTGCCTGAGCCGACATTATCGGGACTGGCTCCAGAAATCCAGAGAGTCGGCTTATAATCATCGGTGCTGTAAACGCTATAAACCATGGCATTTCCATCAGGAGTCCATAGGCCTTCAAAGCCGCGTCCCTCAACTACCATTGATTTAAAATTCTCATTATTTAAGCCGACAAAATATATTTCTGACCGGTTTAATCCTTTACCGTCAACAAATTGTGCAATCATAGCATTGTTTGGCGACCAGTTTACTTGAAATTTATTTTCAGACCCTCCGATCGATTCAATGATTTTTAGATTTGATCCGCTTGAATCGCCAATTGCCAAATATCTGTTTTCTGGATCAAGTGCCATGCTTTTAAAGGCAATTTGTTGGTCGTTGGGTGAAAATGTAAAGTCTGACCAGTGTTTTTGTAAATTGATTTGTTTGTTTTGAGAGAAGTCGTAGATAATATTTGTTCCGTCCGGATATTGTAAAATTGCCTTTTGTTTGCTATTTGACCAAACAACATTTTGAACATTGTGAAAAATCTTATCACTATACTCGGTTATTTTGCCATCAGAGGTGACTTTATAAAATTTGCCGTCTTTGGCATTATAATAAACTAAATTGTTATCACCGTCTGGGGCGGCAAAATAGGCCGTTGAGGTGGTTAAAGCGGAAATTGTGTTTTGTTGAGACTGTTGTCCGGCAGTGGCATTGTTATCAGCTGAAGTGTTGGAATTTATAGGGAACTGGCCAGAGCCATTGTTGTTGCCAGTTCCCGTGGTGGCTTGGCCAGCGGCAGGAAGTGTCGAGGTCGCCGTGCTTGTTGTTAACCCTGAAGTAATAACTGGGGAGGGGCCATAAAATTGCCTAAAAAAGAAAAAATAAATAAGTAGCGCAAAAATAATTGCGGCTCCTATAATTAAAGCAAAGAGGCCAAGTTTTTTGTAATCTAGCTCCATAATTAGTTGCTCATAAATGAAGTAATTAATGCTTCCCAATCTCCTGTCAGCCATGAAAAAATATCTGAAGGGTGGGTTATCGCGTGCTTAACAGTAAAAGTTAAAAATATAACTAGGAATGCGCCCAGTATTAACCACCAAAACGCAACAATAAAGGCAACAAAGGCTGAAAAGACGCTTATTAGAAAGCTTCCAATTGCTGATGCTACTGCAACGGCAGTTCTAACTTTTTTTGCTGTTTTAACCACCTTTTCAATTTGCTGTGCCTGGGCCATCGCGTTTCTGGCCATGCTCATGGCCTGAGAAACAGATTTTGACTGATCTTCTTGGTTGCCCTCAGTTTCCTCGTCGGTTTCTTTGCTGGTATCGTCGCCATTTTTGTCCGTGTTGTCAGAATTTTGATCCTGATCTTCCGATTGTTCTTCTGCCTGATTTTGGTCGGCATTTTCATCATTATCTTCGCCGTCTTCCGGTTCTTCATTTTGCCCATTATTTTGATTGTCTTCCTCATCATTATCGGTGTCATCTTCATTAGAAGACAGGGGAATTGTGTTTGAATATTCTTCGTTTTCTTCTTCCTCGCCTTCTGCTGTTGCCAAGTTGTTATCTCGTTCATTATCCTCACGATTTTCTTCTTCTTCATCATCTCGTTGCGGTAATAGCATCTTTAATATAGAGCTATCGCCAATAATATTTCTGCCCCGCTTATTTTTTCTGCCAAGAGGTTTGGATCCGATATCTGGATTAAAACCACCGCCTCTTTGTTTCTTTGCCCTGGCTTTTTCCAGTTCGCTATTAATTTTTGCCGCCTTAAATTTTTCATTTTCGGCTTCATCGCGGCGTAAGGCATTTGATTGCGGCATTTTTTACAATTATAAAATTAGGCAAGGGCTATATCCTTGGCTTTTGGTCACCTTCCGAAAATCATTTTGGATAATTAGCCTATTTCAATTATACCATTTTTTGCACTAAGATGAATAGCGTCCCCGCTATTAATTTCTTCTTCTAATATTTTTTGAGATAGTGGAGTCTCGACCATGTCTCGGATTGTTTTTTTGATAGCTCTGACGCCTTTTTCTTCATTATCCTTTGCTATTAATATTTTTGCTATTTCAGGCGTAAATGTAAGCCTCATATTTTTTCTAGCTAAAGATTGGCTTAGTTGTTCCAGTTCAAGGAGGGCGATTTTTTCTAGCGATGAAACGGAAAGGGGAGAGAAGAAAATGATTTGATCCAATCTGTTTAAAAATTCTATTTTAAAATGGTTTCTTACATCCTGCATTATTTTCTCTTCGGCCCATTTTAAATTGCTTCTTGATTGATTATTGCCAAAGCCAATTTGGTCTGATTTCTTAAAAATCTGGGTACCGATATTTGATGTCATTAAAATAATTGTGTTTCTAAAATTAATTTTGGAACCGGCAGCATCAGTTAGGTATCCATCATCAAGAACTTGCAAGAGCAAATCAAATACTTCCGGATTTGCTTTTTCTACTTCATCAAATAGGACGATAGAATATGGTTTATGTTTTACTTTTTCAGTTAATTGTCCGCTTTCTTTGTATCCGACATACCCGGCAGGGGCACCAATAAGCTTTGAAATGTTGAATTTTTCACCATACTCAGACATATCAATTCTAATTAAGGCTTTTTCGTCATTAAAAAGCAGTTTAGCCAAAATTTTGGCCGTATAGGTTTTGCCAACTCCGCTTGGACCGACTAAAAGAAAAGAGGCAAGCGGTCTATTCTCATTGCTAAGTCCTGCTTTAGCTCTTTTAATATAATCAGAAATGGCAACAAGTGGTTCATCCTGGCCGATAATTTCTTTTTTTAGATTTTTTGATAGCGCCAGGATTCTTGATTTTTCAGCTGCCAGCAATTCAGTATGCGGTATGCCTGTTATTTTTGAAACTACTTTGGCAATATTGCTTTCTGAGATTTGTCCGATAATTCCGCCTTCTTTGGCAGCCAATTTACTTTTTAATTCTTTTAATTCAATTGAGAGCCTGTCAATGTCTTCTTTTAATTTAAGCGCCTCATCAAAATCTTCTTTTATGATGGTTTTGTTTTTCATCCTTTCTTTTTGGACTATTTCCGCTTCCAATTTTCTTGCCTTTTTTTGCAACGGAGACGGTTTAGCCAGAATTTTAACCGAAGCAGATGCTTCATCTATCAAATCAATGGCCTTATCCGGCAGAAATTTTTCAGGAAGATATTTTTGGCTTAAATCAACCGCGGCCATAATGGCATTATCTTCAATTCGAACTCCATGGAATGATTCAAAGTAGGTTTTTATTCCCGACAGTATCATTTTTGCTTCCTCGGCTGAAGGCTCTTCTATTTTTATGGGCTGAAAACGTCTTTCCAGTGCTGGATCATTTTCAATGCTCTTTCGATAATCATGATAAGTTGTGGCACCGATGCATCTGATTTCTCCGCGGGCTAAAGAGGGTTTGAGTATATTGGCGGCATCCATCGAGCCTGCTGCCGCTCCAGCGCCGACAATGTTGTGAATTTCATCAATAAATAAAATGACGTTAGGTCTTGCCTTGACCTCTTCTATAATTTGCTTTATGCGATTTTCAAATTCGCCTCTATAAATTGTGCCAGCCACTAAAGCCGCCATATCAAGAGCATAAATTTTTTTGTTTAAAAGCGCCTCAGGCACGTCGCCATTTATTATTTTTTTTGCCAGACCCTCAACGATAGCGGTTTTTCCAACGCCCGGCTCGCCCAATATCAAGGGATTGTTTTTTGTTCTGCGGGAAAGTATTTGGATAATACGCATGATTTCATTTTCTCTGCCAATAACAGGATCAACCTTTTTTTGGAAAGTGTCTGATGTTAGGTTGATGCCGAAGACTTCCAATAAGCTGTTTTGAGTTATGTCAGAATCTGATTCTTCGTCATTGGACTCGTCTTTTTGATAAAAAGTTTTAAACATTTCAGTCAAATCAGGCAGTTTGGAATCGCTTTTTAATGCGCCCGAAACCTGTTGTATCAGACTTGCCTCCGGAATATTTAATTTAGTAAATATTTGTTTGATTTTTGGATCGCTGGATTCCATTATGGCCGCCAAAAGATGTTCCGTGCCGACAAACTTATGCTTATTTGCAAAAGCTATTTTAATTGATTTTTGAATTATGTCCCTGGCTTTATTGGAAAATATTATATTTTTTGCATCCTCGGGTTTCCCCCCTGCCTTGTTGTGACTTATTGATATATCGGCAATAATTTTTTTTGCCTTATCGATATTTAATTTTAAGGAACCAAATAATTCAGCGCCTATGCTGCCCTTTTGGGACATTAGTCCATATAACAGATGTTCGCTGTCAATAGTATTATCGTTTAATTCCCACGCAAAATCAGCACTTGTTTTCAGTGTGCCTTTAAAGTGATTTGAAAATTTTGAATTGAATATGTCTTTCATATGTATATATTGAAGGTAAGAGGACAAGATTAAGCCCTTATGAAGTCATCTGTCTTAATTTTGCGATCCTATCTTCAATCGGAGGGTGCGTTGAAAATATGCCTGCCAGAAATCTATTTTTGAACGGATTTGAAATATAAAGATGTGCTGTTGCCGTTGTTGCGGTTTCAAGCGGCTGATTGTCATTTTTAATCTTTTCTAAGGCGTTGGCAAGTCCTTCTGGGTATCTTGTTAAAAGCACGCCTGAAGCATCTGCTAAATATTCCCGTCTTCTGGAGATTGCCAATTTAATCAATTGAGAAATAATAGGGGAGAGAACAATTAAAACTACCCCTATTATGGCCAGGATTCCTCTTCCGCCATCCTCGTTATTTCTTCTACCGCCAAAAATGCTCACTCTAAAAAACCAATCAGCAATAATCGAAATCATTCCCACTAATACTATGACGATTGTCATCAATCTTATGTCATAGTTTTTTATGTGTGAAAGTTCGTGGGCAATCACGCCTTCTAATTCTTCATTTTCTAATTTATCTATTGCCCCAGTTGTTAGGGCAATAGAAGAGTGTTTTGGATCTCTTCCGGTGGCAAACGCATTAATGGCAGGGCTATTTATGACGTAAATTTTAGGCATGGATATTCCATCAGTGATGCATAAATTTTCAACCATTCTATAGACATAGGGTGCCTCTTCTTTTTGTATTAATTGAGCGCCAGAGGTCAAAAGAGCAACTTTGTCGCCGGCAAAATAGCCAAATAATGCCATAATAATTGAAAATGCCGCAGCGACCACAATAATTCCATTTCCATAATTACTGACATAACCTATAAAATAACCCAATATGGAAATCAGCACTATAAATATAGCTATTAAAAACCAGGTCTTTCTTTTATTTGCGGCTATTTGGTTATACATAAAAGTAAATCAAAAACAGTGAGTCGGGATCTCTTTTTTAGTTTTAATTTAAGAGTAGATTAAAATTTTACTTTGACATTTTCTTTCTCCTCTTCGTTGGCTTGGAAAAATTCAAATTTTTTGAATTTGAGTATATTGTTTACTAAATTGTTGGGAAAAACTTCGATTAAAATATTGAAGTCGCGTACGTTACCGTTATAGAACCTTCTTGCTGCTTGAATTTTATTTTCTGTGTCTGACAGTTCATCTTGAAGCCTTAAAAAATTCTGGTTTGCTTTCAAATCAGGATAGCTTTCGGCAAGCGCAAAAATTGATTTTAAAGTTGAAGAAAGCATGTTCTCGGCTTCTGCTTTTTTTTCTAAACCATTTGAGGCATTCATTGCAGAGTTTCTGGCTTGAATAACTTTGTCTAAAGTTCCTTGCTCATGCGTTGCGTATCCTTTTACTGTTTCAACAAGGTTAGGTATTAAATCATAGCGCCTTTTTAATTGGACGTCAATATCAGACCATGCTTCAATGGTTCTGTTTTTTGAAGTGATCAATCTATTATAAATAGATATCAGCCAGATAATGGCTATAATTATTATTGCAATAATGATCCAAAGGATTGTCCACATAAGGTTAATTATGGTTATTAATTTTGAGGTTAATATTAATTTGTGTTATAATACAGAAAGATATTTTTATATTTGCTGAATTTATTGTATAATAAAACTGTTGATAAGTCAATTTATATTTTATATAAAAAGTGATAACTAAGGTGACAAATTTATGGCAATTAAACGACTGGAGCTAATTTTAATATTGGCTGCATTTTTTTTATTTTTTAGTACGTGCGAAGTAGGCTTTGCAGAATGGGTTGAGCCGGGTGCTCTGCCTCCTCAAACCAATGTCGCGGCGCCGGTTAATGTGGGAAGCTCATATCAGAGCAAGCAGGGTGGATTGGGCGTTGCAGGCGGATTAGATTTTAGTTCAGCTACCGGAACCAAACTTATTATGTTGGGAAAAATTTGTTTTGGTTCAGAAAATGATGTAAATTGCGTTTTAAACTGGAATGCGCTTTCCGGAGCAGGGCTTTGGGCATCGAGTACTAATAATTCTATTTATAACACCAATAATTCCAGGGTTGGAATTGGTACCTCAACGCCAAATAAAAAGCTCCACGTCTATGATACAAGCAATGCTGAAATTGATTTGCAAAGCACCCCGGGAACAAATAACCATTGGGGGTTGTATGTTGCCAATAGTGCTAGCGTAAATCCGCCGGCTAATAGTTTTAATATCTGGGGTATTGGAATGGGATCAGCCGGAAAAAATAGGTTGACTATCTCATCTGGTGGCGATGTCGGAGTTTCAACAACAAATCCGTTATATACTTTGGATGTTGGTGGCTGGATTCATGCCAGCGCTTCGCCAAACGCTCTTATAAAGATTGATGGCTGGGCCACAGGCAATCCGTATTTGGAGTTTGCTCAAAATGATGTCGCCAAAGCGCAAATCCAATATGTCGACAACGGTGATACATTACGTATAAGAAATGGTGGTAATCCCGGTAATCTGGGTATTGCTATAAACACTCAGGGCAAGGTTGGTATTGCTACAACAACTTTTCCTTCCACGCTTGATTTAGTTGTCAATAATCGTGTCGGTGCCAGAGAGTATTGTGATCAGGCTGGTTTAAATTGCAAGACGATAACTTCTATGGGTGGTGGTGGTAGCTCATTATGGGCAACCAGTACGCCCAATGATGGCATCTATTATACAAGCCTAACTGGTAAAGTTGGTATTGGTACGAGCTCACCGGCCTATCCGTTGCACGTTGTGGGTTATGAGTCAAATGGTGCGGGAGTTTCTCAGGTAATAGAAAATACCAATACTGCCGCTGTTAATAATTATGCTGGTGTAATGTTTAAATTGGGGGGGGTTAGATATGGCGGTATCTATGGTGGGACGGTTGGTGGCGCTGGCTATGATCTTATTAATGGTTTAAACATTGCGGCCGGGACTACGGTTCAGGATATTGGTTTTAGGGTTGGGCCATCGATTACCGGAACAGGAGGATCTGGTCCGGCCATGGTTATCAAGTCAACTGGTAAAGTCGGTATTGGGGTTACAAATCCAGAATCTGATTTTCAAGTTGGATTAAGAACGTCTATTTCAACAGCTTCTCCTAATTCTATTTCTCTTGGAGGAACATTCAGTAGTGTTGCTGGATCAAATTTAAAATTAAAGCTTTATGATGATACCGGCACGAGTAAATATGGCTTTGGCGTTTCTTCAAGTAAATTAGATTATGCGGTGCCATCTGGAGCAAGCCATGTTTTTTATATTAATGGCACAGAAGTTTCGAGAATAAATTCTAATGGAAATGTTGGAATCGGAACAAACATTCCAAATAAAAAATTATCTGTTATTGGGGCAATAGGCATTAATTCTGATAGTTCTTGGAGTGCTGGTGATCAGTCGTTTTTATATCTTGGTGCAGACAATCATTATATTAAAGGTAGTTATACTGGCAATGATGAATTTAAGGGTTATAGTGGAATTGATTTGTCAACAAATACTGGTATTAAAATGACTATTCTTGATTCAGGTACTGTTACTGTTAATGGTGGGTTAGCTGTTGGTAGTAACTCTATTGTTGGTCCTTTTGCTTTGGCCTCAGGAGTAAGAAGTCAATCAAATGGTACAGGATCTTTTGCATCTGGTTGGGAAAATATTGCATCAGGAAACAATTCAGTTGCTTTGGGAAGTAATAGTACTGCTTCTGCAGGCAATTCTTTTGTTATGGGTCAGAATTCAACTTCTAGCGGACCATTCTCCACAGCTTTTGGTAATTATAATATAGCCAGTGGCGCTCTATCATTTGTCGTAGGTTCTTTATCAAGGGCGGAAGGGCAATCTTCCATTGCCCTTGGCAATAGTGCGATAGCTCATGGATTGGAGTCATTTGCAGTAGGTAATAGTTCATTAGCTAATTCCCAAGCTTCTTATGCAATTGGCAATTCCGCTCAAGCTTTAAATAATAATTCATATGCTATTGGAGATGAAACGGTGGCAAGCGGTTATGGTTCTATGGCTTTGGGCCGTAAAATTACCGTTAGCGGTAATTATTCTGTTGGTATTGGTGTGGGGCTTTCTGGTGGTGGTACTTTGTCACAAAATAACACTTTTGCCATTATGGGGGGGAATGTCGGTATTGGTACAAACGCTCCCAGTAGCAAGTTATCCATTGAGGGTAATATTGCTGGATCTGCGGTACAGGTGAGTATTAATAACTCTTCTGCCAGTACGGATGATAATACTAGAGCTCAAATTTGCACCAGCGTTAATGGCAAGGGTAGTTCATGTATGGCAAAAAGAGATGGGTATGGCGGAGAAGCAACCCCCACTCTTATTTGGAGCGATACCGGACCATTTTTGTTTGTAGGAAGTTCGGGGGATAAATTATTAAGTATTTATCAAAGCGGTAAAGTTAATATAGGCAATGGATCATCTTATTCTGGCAAAGTAGTCTGCTATACTACCGGTGGCGAATTGGGGCACTGTACTACTGCCGTTTCCAGCAGTGGCGGTTGCACCTGCGTAGCAAACTAATTTTTCTCATAAAAACGATGTTTTCAAAGATAAAAAAAATGGGTTTAATCAAATACGGGGTAATAATTATTTGTATTCTTATACTTTTGACATCTGCTTTATTTTTAAATTTTAAAATGAGCAATGTTTTGGGTGAAACACAATCACCATACACTTTGCTGGGCTGGATGTACAGTCAAAATTATAGTTGGATATCAATGAATTTTATTAATTGTAAAGACAATCAATATTGTACTTGTCAAAATGGTCTCTCGTGTGCAGGCCAGACGCCATCAATTCCTTATGCCGTAAACATTGCTACAACCAGCAATGAAATCTATGGTTATGGTTGGTCGTCCTATGTGGGCTGGGTTTGTTTTGGAAATGGCAATAATCACATGCTAGGAGGCATTCCTTATGGCTGTACGGGAACACCGCCAAACGCAACACCTCTTCAGGCATCTTTTGATAGTGCCTCTGGTAAAATATCCGGATGGGCAAAGGTTCTTAGTCTTGGCGATATGGGCTGGATTTCGCTAGGAACAAGCACAAGTGATGGTTTGGCACCTTCAGCTAATCTCCCATCTTGCTATAACTGCAGTTCTATCTGTAAGCAATGGACTCCTACCGGAGTAGAAGAAGCGCCAACAACTACGCCTTGCGTGGTTGAGCAGCTTGATTGCAAAATATGTTTTAGCACAATTAAATTTGATGGCATTAATATTCCATCGCCAACCGTGGATTCGGTCGGAGGCGGTAGTGGCCTTATTTGCGAGAACTGTTCTGACTGCACAAGAGTCAGTAGTACAATTGACATCACTACTAGCAGGACAGAGTGTCAAAATAATTGCAGTAAATGTACAAAATACGGATCATCTCTTAATTTAAATGATGGTTCTGTTGTTGGCTGGGCTTGGAATGGCTATAAAGAGTCCAGTAATACTTTTGGATCAGGGTGGATACATTTTAATGGCAATGGAGAAGTAAAAATTTTAGCGCCTTGGCTTGAGACCAAATACGGATCGGTATTTTCAGAAAAGGGCATAAGACAATGGGCTGGATCCGGCGGAAATAATGCAACATATTGTATTTTTGCTCAAAGCATATATGGAATAAAAACCGCATCAATTTCATGTCCGAATCCAATTAGTGATATTAACATTAAATATGTAACTTCAACAGCCACCCAAAATATTTATAGAAATGCCTTAGGCAAGATTGATATTTATGGCTTAACTACTTCAACAAATTCCGTAAATACTATAAAATATAATAAGTACGGCAATTCAATAGTCGATATTGATGTAACTCCTTTGACTGGTTCAATTAGTCTAGATAATAAAGTTTTTGTATCGGATCAAGATGTTACCATCGATGGACTGACTATAAAAAACGGCTCTAAAAACGGTAATGGAACTATAATTATCAATGGCAATCTAACCATAAACGGAGATATTGTTTACGATAATACTTCAAATCCAAGCAATGTAAAACAGCTGGCTTCAATTGCTTGGATTGTAAAAGGGGATTTAATAATAAGCGGCAACGTAAAAAATGTTGTGGGCGCATTTATTGTTTTGGGTGACGGAAGTTCTTGCAAATATGATGATGGAAGTGATTGCTTGGATCGGGATTATCCGAAATATTTGCAGAATGGTTATGGAACTATATTTAGCGGGTCGTCTCCAAATCAGTTAATTGTTTATGGTCTGATCGCGGCCAAAGCATATGATTTTAGAAGGCAATATGCCGATCCTGAAAATGGATCAGAAACCATAGTTTACGATGGAAGACTGGTTGCAAATCCGCCGCCAGGGTTTGGCGGTTTCGCTGAAAGTTTGCCGGTTATCAGGGATTTTCAATACTAATTTAAAAATATAAATGAGTTTATTCTCAACAAATGGAAATAGTTATTTGGGCATTGATATAGGAACATCATCTATTAAGCTCTGTGAGCTTAGTGCGTTTAACGGACGGCCCAAATTACTTACCTATGGCTTTAGCGAAAGAAACGTATCATTGACTGGAACAAGTTTTTTAAATAATACAGACGAGGCAGCGTTGGCTATAAAAAATATTTGTGAAAAGGCCAATGTCCAAACTAAAAAGGCTATTACTGCATTGCCGAATTTTTCAGTATTCAGTTCAATCTTAAATTTGCCCTCAATGACAAAAAAAGAATTGGCCTCAGCCATTACCTGGGAAGCAAAAAAAATAATTCCCACCCCTTTGGATGAAATTATTTTAGATTGGAAAATAATTGAGGAGATTGATGCTGATAACTTAGGACGCCCCCAAGGCCAGATTGATAACCCGCAAGAAAATCGATCTTTAAAAAGAATTTTTTCAAAGCCCAAAAAAAATTTAAAGATTCTACTAACTGGAGCTAATAAGTCTCTGGTAAAAAAATATATTGAAGTATTTAATAAGGCTGGGCTATCATTGTTGAGTCTGGAAACAGAAAATTTTGCTATGATCAGGTCTTTGATTGGTAATGATAAGTCAAATATTATGGTTATAGATCTCGGAGCCAATACCTCAAGCATATCCGTGGTTGAAAAAGGCATTCCGGTTTTAAGTCGAAGCTTGGAGCTTGGCGGATTTATGATAACAAAAGCCATTTCCATGAGCTTAAATATCAATTTAGAAAGGGCAGAACAATTTAAGCAGGATATGTCGCTGGATAATGAAACAGCAGACAATGCCTTGCCGCAAACCGTGGAAAAGGCATTTGCGCCCATTCTTCATGAAATAAAATTTACGATTAATTTATATCAGGATCAGAACAACAAAAAAGTTGAAAAGATTATCCTTAGCGGCGGTTCGTCTCTTTTGGGTCATCTAACAAAATACTTATCAGATTTATTGGGAATAAATGTATATATTGGCGATCCTTGGGCTAGAGTTATATTTCCAATGGAATTAAAACCCATTCTTGACAGATTGGGATCAAAATTTGCTATCTCAGTCGGATTAGCAATGAGAGATATAGAATAATTATGGCAAATATCAATTTATTACCGGAAGACTTAAGGAAGAAAGAAGAAAAAGAATTGAAAAAATCCTCTAAAAATAAGAGGATTGTTATGGATATGAATGTTCCCCAAAGAAATGGCCGGGTCAATTTGGATGAATCTCTCGAAAAGCCATCGTTTTGGCAGAGAATTTTTGGCACACCCAATATTCCCATGATAGAAAAAACCAGAAACAAATCTTTTGAAGGGCTGCGGGCGCCAGTTACTAGTAATCTGGGTCAGCCGAATAAACCTATTATCAAGACCAAAGAAAAATGGTCTGATAAGGTTTTAGGAAAGGCGGAGTCGCCAATAAAAGAGATTGAGAGCTATCATAAATTTGAGTCACAGGGAGCAAAGCCCATAAAACAAAATGGAGAAGTGTCTTGGAACTATAAGTCTAATAATTCAAAGGAAAATAATATTCAGAATAAGATAACAATCGAAAATACTTATAACACTGTTAGGGATCCGCATAATATAAATGAGGGAGGAATCAACTGGAAAAGACAGGATATTGGCTCTAGTTTTTTTGCGGAGGAAAAGCCAAAACAGGATCACGCCAGAAAAGAAAATAAAGAAGGGTGGCTTGATATTTTGCGATCAATGTTTTTTCCGCATAGGCAAAAATTGGGCGTAAACCTGGCATCTGAAGCCAACGATTTAAATAGGATGAGGCAAATGGTAAAAAATGATCAATACCATCCTTCTTATCATAAGGAAAATCATAAAGAAAAGGCGCATGATAATGATGCCCCCAGGCCCAAGGGCCATTTAGAAGCAAAAAAAGATAAAGTATCAAACCAATATCATTTAGCACCGAAGTCGGAAAAAGGAAATTTTGATATTAATTTGATTCCGGAAGAACTAATTTATCAAACTCAGCAAAATCCCTTGGCGAAGGTGGCTGTGCTTTTACTACTGACAATTATCGGTATCGGATTGGTCGCAGCCTCTTATTATTATATTGATTATCAGCAATCAAAAATTAGCGACCAAATAGCCTTGATTCAGGAAGAAAATGTAAAATTATCCAAAGAGTTAAATGAATATAAAAAGATTCAAGAGCAGAATAATCTTAATGCCAGAAGAGTTACGGCAATCGGCAATGTTTTAGAAAGTCACATCTATTGGAGCAAATTTTTTAAGTTGCTAGAAAAGAACACGTTAGATGATGTTTACTTCTCCAGTTTTTCTGCAGATACTTCGGGGGCAATAGCCTTGCCGGCCGTTGCTAAGGACTATAACTCGGCAATAAATCAAATAGCGGCCTTTAGGCAGGCCAAAGATTTTGCCCAGGAAGTTAAGGTTAATTCAATGCAAATGTCTGTTGACCAAAAGAGAGGGACGAAAGCCATTGGTTTTGAAATAAAAGTTATATTGGCAAAAAATATTTTTAAACAAACAGATGACCAAGGAAATTAGAAAACAAAAAAAGCTCAGCCTTTACTTTTTTATAGAGAGATATTTTAAAATCATCGCTCCCGTTTTGTTTATTTTGGTACTGGTTATCGGTTATTTTTTAGTAATTGGGGCTCAGCTTAAAATATACCGGGAATACAAAAATGTCAGCTTTTCAAATGCCGTAGAAGAGAACAAAAGACTAAATGATTCAAAAGCTTATTTAAAAGAAGCAGTTAAAACTAGTTTTCTCAGTCCCGAGGAAGAGAAATATTTATCAGTGGCCGTTCCGGGTGACTTTGAGTTTACCTCAATCGTTAGCCAATTAACTCCTTTGGCTCAGGCCTATGGTTTTAATGTTGTTTCAATTGAGGCTGATAAATTAAAAACAGCCAATGAATCAAATCAGCCTTATAATCTTAGAACAATCAAAATTTCCTTAAATATTTCCGGCGGCGACTACAATCAATTTAAGTCCTTTCTTGATGGCATGGAAAAGAGCGCTATGATTTTTGATATTCAGTCGGTCAGTTTTGGCAAGAATAATTCATTCCAACTTGAGATTTTAGGTTATTATTTTAAATAATATGGCGAAGAAAAAAAAGGTTTTAAAGCTTAGCATCTTAATTATCATTATGGCTTTTTTTGTTGGTGGCTATTTTTATTTAAATTATTATTTTAATTCTTCTTTTGAGAGGGACAGTAAAAATCTTAATTTGTTGCCGGACAGCACAAAATTGCCTCTTAACAAAAAATTGAAAGAAAGTGTGGTATCTGATTTGCAAAAGTTAAAACAATATGGCAATTGGCCGATTGGTACTGTCGAAACAAGCCCCGCTAGAGGCAATCCATTCCAGGAAAAAATTTTAGAAGAAGAAGTTAAGTAAAGTAAATATGAAAGTTAAAATATCAAAAAAAATCCGCGATTATTTTGTGGAGAGCGGTCTAGTTGCTCTTGATAAGATAGAATCTTACGAAAGAGGGGATAATTCTCAAAATTGGGAAGAGGATTTTTTAAATGAGAAAATTTTAACTGCGGAGCAAATTTTATCTACAAAATCAAAAATATTTAATCTGCCTTCAATCGACCTGTCAGATATTGATGTTAAGGCAGAAACTTTAAATGTTTTAAGCCAGAAAGCGGCGGCCAATTATCAGATGATTGTTTTTGAAAAGGACGATGTAAAAATGAAAATTGGCCTGGTTAATCCTGATAATTTTCAAGCTCATGAGGCGGCAGATTTTTTGGCAAAACAGCAGGGCCTATTAACAGAATATTATGTAATATCAAATACTGATTTTAAAAAGGCACTAAATTCTTATAGCGGATTTAAAAAGGTAATCGGTTCGGCACTAGAATCTGCCGAAGAGAAATTTGCTCAGAAGGAAGTGGTTGAAGGCTCTGCAACAGCAAAGGATTTTAATCTTGGAGAAATAAAATCTGCGCCAGTAGCAAAAATCGTATCGGTTATAATTGAACACGCTGTTGACGGCGGAGCATCTGATATCCACATTGAACCGGGCAAGGTTGAGAGCAGGGTTAGATACAGGGTGGATGGTGTTTTGCATACTTCAATATCATTGCCAAATTATTTGCACTCAGCAATAGTTTCAAGAATTAAGGTTCTTTCAAATTTAAAACTTGATGAAACCAGGATTCCTCAGGATGGAAGAATTAGGATGGAGATAAATGGCCGTGATGTTGATTTGAGAATTTCAATCTTGCCAATGTTAAGCGCCGAGAAAATCGTTATTAGGGTTTTGGATACGTCGCATGGCGTTCCTACGCTGACAGAATTGGGTTTTTCTGATTATCACTCGGAAATTATTAATAGGAATGTGACAAAGCCCTATGGTTTATTTTTACTGACAGGACCTACCGGATCGGGAAAAACTAGCACTTTATATTCCATATTAAATATTTTAAACACTGAAGTGGGTAATATTACTACGCTAGAAGATCCGATAGAATATTATATGGGAGGAATTAATCAGTCTCAAATAAATACCGAGGTTGGTTTTACTTTTGCCAATGGCCTAAGGGCTATTTTGAGACAAGATCCAAATATAATAATGGTTGGAGAAATTAGGGACAATGAAACAGCCGAGTTGGTGGTTCATGCCGCCTTGACAGGGCATTTGGTTTTCTCTACTCTACATACAAATGACGCTTGGGGAGCAGTGCCTCGACTAAGTGATATGAAAGTCGAGCCATTTCTTTTGTCATCAATTTTTAATTTGGTCATGGCTCAAAGATTGGTTCGAAAAATTTGTCCTGAATGCAAGGCGGAAGTTAAATTACCTCCAAATCTGGAGCAAAAAATTAAAGAAGAAATAAAAGAAATTCCGGATGTGATGTTGAAGGAAATTTCAGCAGGCGGTTTTAAATTTTTTAAGGGCAAGGGTTGCGCAAGTTGCGGTAATACTGGACACTCGGGAAGAAGCGTGTTGGCTGAGATTCTTGAGATTACTCCAGCGCTCAAAGATTTAATTGCCAGAAGGGCGGAAATGGCAGATATAAGGACACAGTTAAAAAAGCAAAATTTTATTAATTTACGACAGGACGGTATTCTTAAGGCATTAAAAGGTCTTACAACCTTAGAAGAGGTTATCAGGGTATCGCAGGAAATATAACGAATAATTAAACTTTATGCCAAAAAAAGAGAAAAGCAGTATTCTAATCGTAGAAGATGATGTCTTCCTTTCTGATTTATATAAGACTAAAATGGAATTGGAGGGTTTCAAGGTTTTTGTTGCTTATGATGGGGAAAAGGGGTTTGAAGTCGCCAAGAAAAATGTGCCCGATATTATTTTATTAGATCTTATCCTGCCAAAAATGAACGGTTTTCAAGCGCTTGAAAAGATTAAAAATAATGCTTCAACGAAAGAAATACCGGTAATAATTTTAACTAATTTAAGTCAAAAAGCAGATGTAGATAAGGGACTTAAAATGGGCGCCAAGGATTTTTTAATCAAGGCTCATTTTATGCCTTCAGAAGTTGTTGAAAAGATTAAAAAAATTATTTTTTAATAAATGCTTTCCAGCCAAACTCTTTTAATTAAAGATATTTTAATTGATGCTATAAAAATCGGAGCCGCCGATCTGCATTTTTCTGTTGGTAATAAGCCGGTATATAAAATAAACGGTAAGTGGGTTATTATGGAAGAAAGGGAAATTATTGATCAGGATTTTATCAGCAATTTATCCATGTCTCTTTTGGATCAGGCTCAGCAGGAGAAACTTAAACAAAATAAAGAAATTTTTTTTAGCTACGATTTTGAAAGGGATTTACGATTTAAAATTAATGTTTTTTATCAAAGAGGATTTTTATCGGCAACTTTCCGTCACATTCCAATGAAAATACCTACAATTGACGGTCTTGGACTAAACCCAATTATAAAAAAAATCGCAGATTATAAAAAGGGCTTGATTTTAATTTCCGGGCCCTTTGGATCTGGCAGGTCGTCAACGGCTGCGGCGATTATTGAGGAAATTAATCTTAAAAGAAAACAATATATTATTACAATAGAACAGCCGATTGAGTATATTTTTACAAATAAAGAAAGCATTATTGAACAACGTGAAGTGGGGATTGATACTAATTCATTTGAGGACGCGTTAAAATATTTTCAAGAAGAAGATGGCGATATTCTTTTTTTGGAGGCTGTGCCGGATATAAAATTGTGGCCCCTTGTTTTGGAGATAGCAAATGGAAGCGCCCTAGTTATTACGACCATTAATTCAGATACTTCTTCGGGCGCAATTTCCTCAGTCGTAGATGGTTTTAGTAGTCTTGACCAGGCAAGAATCAGAGATTTGCTTTCCAACGCCTTAAAGGCTGTCATCTGCCAAAAAACTCTTCCAAGAGTTGGCGGAGGGTCAATCGCCGCCCAGGAAATTTTGATGGCCAATGATGCCATTAAATCATCCATAAAAAGCGGAAATTTAAATCAGATCCAAAATGTCATGCAATTGTCAAAAAAGGATGGCATGGTAACATTCGATTTTAATCTTGCCGAACTCGCTCGTAATAGGAGAATAAATACAGATGACGCGTTAAGTAATGCGACAGATAAAAAATTATTAGAAAGCCTTTTGCAATAATAAAAAACCATGAGTATCTTTGAATATTGGGCCAGGGATAAAAAGGCAAATCGTGTTAAGGGATTGGTTGATGCCGTGTCTGAAGAGGCAGTGGCAAATCTTTTAGTTGAAAGAAAATTTACAATTGTTAATATTGAAAAAAAAGAGCCGGGCATCCTTTCTGATAGCTTGGAATTTTTGCGAGGCCGGGTCAAAACTAAAGATTTGGTTATATTTTTCAGGCAAATTGCGGTTATGGTTGACTCTAATATGCCCATTGTAAAAGCTCTGAGAATTTTGGTTAGGCAGACTGTAAATAAAAAACTCAAAATGACTATTGCCGGTTTGGCCGATGAGGTAGAGGGAGGAAATAGTTTATCAATGGCAATGGAGGCTTTTCCAAGTATTTTTACTCCATTTTATATCAATATTGTAAAATCGGGTGAAACTTCTGGTCGGCTTAGCGAGGTTATGAGTTACTTGGCGGATCAGAAAGAAAAAGACTATGATTTGGAATCCGGGTTAAAAGGCGAAATGATTTATCCAATTTTTATTGTGGGAGCTTTGGTTATAGTGGGTTTTGTGCTGATGACTTTTGTTATGCCAAAAATGACCGGAATGTTAATTGGCTCTGGGGCTAAATTGCCATTTGCAACAAGAGTTTTGATGGGTGCTTCCGGTTTTTTAAATCATTATTGGTTTATTGTCGTTCCTCTTTTCTTACTACTTATTTTAATTGCGGCTTCTTATTCGAGAACAAAGAGAGGCAAAAGACTTCTCGATGTTTTGCAAATAAATATACCAATTTTTGGTAAAATGTTTCGCTATATTTATATAGTTAGAATTTGTAGGAGTTTAAGTACTTTGCTAAAGGGAGGCGTACCAATTTCCGCCGGATTGACTGTGGTTAGGGATGTGGTTAATAATTCTGTTTACTATGACATTATTTCAAATACTATCCGCGAAGTTTCAGAGGGAAACTCCATATCCGGCGCTTTGGTTATAAGCAAATATATGCCGCTTATTGTTCCACAAATGATTAGCGTCGGCGAAGAGATTGGAAAAGTAGAAGACATTTTAGACAAACTGGCGGAGTTTTATTCAAGAGAAATTAATAACCAGGTTAAAAATATGTCAAAAATGGTAGAGCCGGTAATTATGATAATTTTGGGTTTGGGTGTTGCCTTTTTTATAGCGGCGATTATTCTTCCAATATGGCAATTATCATCAATGCAATAATGTAAAAACATCAGTTTTAGTGTATAATTATAGTATAAATTAATTGTGGATAACTTTAAAATATAAAGGTCGATTAGTCCATATGAGAATCAAATTGTTTTACCCCGAGCTCGGGACAAAATGA
>Ga0172379_10004666_pt1 | contig 19907 bp, 14 predicted proteins | sample GrowelOW334metaG_FD_119756 | JGI IMG/M metagenome (GOLD analysis project Ga0172379, IMG submission 119756) | Groundwater microbial communities from an aquifer near a municipal landfill in Southern Ontario, Canada - Groundwater well OW334 metaG | ecosystem: Environmental > Aquatic > Deep...
CGGAATCTGTTCTTCATAGAGAGATTGAGAATTCGGATCTGAGATCGGTCCGGTGTGTCGTCCAAAAGAGTCATAAATATTGAGTGAAACGGGAGAATGAACGCCAATAGCTAGACGGTCGTCGGCATTGGTTACTTCTGGTTTACTGTTTGTAATATATAATGGAAGCGTTGAATTTGATTGTCCTGTAATTAATGTTGAAAGAAGACTTTGCAAAGAAGGAACTTCAAGAATACTTTTATGATCACGACCTCTAAAATAAGCCAGCGTAACAGTCTTGTTAAAATCAAAAATATTCACCCAATACACTTCACTTCCAATCGCTTTCGCCGAAGGATACACCACTGTTCCATCACCTTCCGTTGTTGTAAGTGGCTGTGGATCAATGACTTCCTCTTCAGTACATGAATTAGTAAGCCAATCACAATTAGTGCTTGTCGCTGATTTATACACCACACCACGCGCCGTAGTCAGTCCCCAACCGGCAACTTCAATCGTTTTAACTCCATCAGGTGTTTTCCACCCATCAAGTTCTGAATGAAGTGCCTCGGCATCCGAAAGAAAGTTTCCTTTCAGAACATTCGGTTCATTAACAATACTTGGTAGAGGTTCTCTACGAAGACCGTTTTCACCCGTCAAAAATCTTCGCAGAGTATCATAATCAGAAATATTATCTCCATACTTATTTCTAAAGATTTGTGTAACTGCAGTCGTCGTACTGAATTCCACCAACGGACGAACATCCAATGGATCACGAAGGCGATTGAAATATTCTCGCGACGGTAAAAGTGCATACGCGCTTTTCATATTTTCACCAAGTTCACGAATCACTTCTTTACTTGGAAAATAATCAAACACCAAATTCGTTCCATGAAGCATGTCGATAATTGCGGCGGGAGTACCGAGCTCCGGCGATGCCACCATAATAAATTGTTCAACAAGATTTTCTTTGTTTTGTTTTTTTAATTCATTGATCAAAACTTTTCCAACAAGTCCTCCGTTTGAATGACCTATTATTGTTACCTTTCCAGAATCAGAAGTGCTTGCAAGCGAAGTTATTGAATCGATCATTGAATAACTTCCATAGTTTTCAAGTAAAATCGGGCGATTCACCACATCACGAACATCCAGACGCCAATCATACGGAAGTGGCTCAAAACGATTTATATCACCTTTGGTCACCATTGCTTTCATATGCAAAAGAAAACCTGCATAAATATTAGTACCAACGCCTCCAGCTGAATTAATAACATCACGAGTATAAACATTCGGTAATATACTTTCACCTGAAGTTGCTGATAGATAAAGATTTTCAACGTCCGCATTACTATTTGCAAGCCACAACTGATTCTCACAATTCAAGAACCAACAATTCGGATCTTTCCAATACAACCGACTTGCTTCCAAACCTGGTAAAAACGCGACATTGCTATACCCCGTCGTAAAATCGTGCGATGCGGTTGACGTTGAAAGAGCGCTGTCAGCCGTTTCGAAATTGAAAGTATACTTTCCTTTTGGGAATACGGACGACGCGGTGTATTGTTCCCCGTTCTTAAAATCGCCATCGGAAGAGACCGACGTGTCTGGGATCATCGGAAGTTTTTCTCCGAGTTCATACTTTTCGATCCACAGATCGGCACCCCATGTTTCTTTTGCGGTAAGTCGAAGCGATTTAATCGGACGTGTTGAAACGACGGAAACAATTCCACTTTTTATCTTGTTGTCCAGATCGACCGAGACCCGAACCGTACTGCTTCCGGCAACAACATTGTCATCATCCAAAGCTTCGAGTAAAACATCCGCGTGTCCCACTATCAAGATTGGCAGTGAAAAAAGAGTCATGACCGTTGTGCTTGCTTGATAAATATTTTCACGTTTCAATGTTGCAGTGACCGATTCACCTTCAGCAATATCTCTATCAGATTTAAAAACACCACCACTCCCGATAAAAGTTGTTGTTGCAAAAGTTGCCAGTAGACTGTCGATGTCACTGCCCACAACAATATTTGCACTATCATCAAAACTCAGTTGTTCTTTGTAGAAATCGGAATTGAAATCCACCGTATTCCGAATCACCACATCCATCTTTGTTGCCGTCGCATTTTCTTTGTCGGTATATATCGTCTTGAACGTCAACAGATCTTTGTTCGCAACACCTTTGTTGGGATTGATGCCGTCTTTGTAATCATCATCGGAAAGTGGGGTGAGGGTTGGTGAAATGTTAACTTGTTGTTGTATTTTAATATCAACCGTCCCCACATTACTATCCGTTTTTCCGTCGTTTACTTTAAAAGTGAAAGAATCGTTGCCGACATAATCTGTCGATGATGTGTATGTTACCTGATTATCAGAAATCGTACCAAGCGTTCCATGAGCCGGACCTGATACGATTGAATAGGTAATTGTTTGTGCGGGAACATCCGAATCTGTCGCCGAAAGAGTGATCGGAAGTGATACGTTTTTTTCTGTAGTAACATTTATACTACTTGCAACCGGTGCGCGATTTAATGATGTCGAATTGTTGTTGTTCAAAAAGACAGAGACTTCATTGGAACCAACGTTCGCCGTCGCAAAGTCTTGATCGCCATCACCGTCAAAGTCAGCGGAGGTGATGGAGTATGGATAACTTCCCGTCCCATAATCCATTTTATCGGAGAAGGTACCATCGCCGTTGTTTTTAAGGATGGAGACGTTACTCGAAGATTCATTCGCGACCGCGAGATCTTGATACCCATCGCCATCAAAATCTGATGAAGTAACGGAATATGGGATGCTTCCCGTCTCGTAATCAACATTTGTCGCAAAAGTGCCATCGCCGTTGTTTTTAAGAATGGAGACTGTGTTAGAATACCAACTATTCGCCACTGCAAGATCTTGATCGCCGTCACCATCAAAGTCAGCGGAGGTGACAGAATACGAATAGCCCCCAGTCCTCCCGTAATCCACTTTTTCGGAGAAGGTACCATCGCCGTTGTTTTTGAGAACGGAGACACTTCCAGTTCCGAAATCCCAACCCTGATTAGCAACAGCGAGATCTAAATAGCCATCACCGTCAAAGTCAGCGGAGGTGATGGAGTATGGATAACTTCCCGTCCCATAATCCATTTTATCGGAGAAGGTACCATCGCCGTTGTTTTTAAGGATGGAAACAGCATTAAAACTATAATTCGCCACGGCCAAATCCTGATCGCCGTCGCCATCAAAGTCAGCAGAGATAACGGAGGATGAGTAACTTTCCATCACATAATCCACTTTTTCGGAGAAGGTACCATCGCCATTGTTTTTTAGAATAGAGACGTTAGAGGATTCACCATTCGCCACAGCGAGATCTAAATCGCCGTCACCATCAAGGTCTGCAGCGGTGACGGATAAAAAAGAACCATATTCCGTGCCATAATCCACCTTTGTTGCGAAAGTTCCATCGCCGTTGTTTTTAAGGATGGAAACTGTGTTGGAAATACAATTCACCACAGCAAGATCTTGATCTCCATCACTGTCAAAGTCAGCTGAAATAACGGAACATGGAAAACTTCCCGTCCCATAATCAACTTTTGTAGAGAAAGTACCGTCGCCATTGTTTTTAAGGATGGAAACAGCATTAAAACTATAATTCGCCACGGCCAAATCCTGATCGCCGTCGCCATCAAAGTCAGCAGATGTAACAGAGCTAGGATAACTTCCCGTCCCGTAATCCATTTTATCGGAGAAAGTGCCATCGCCATTGTTTTTTAGGATTGAAACATCCATAGAATCCTCATTCGCCATCACGATATCCTGATCACCGTCGCCATCAAAGTCAGCGGAAGTGACAGAGACAGGATAGCTGCCAGCGGAAGTAACCGGAAAGGTGTTATAACTTCCAGTCCTATAATCCACTTTATCGGAGAAGGTGCCGTCGCCGTTGTTTTTTAGGACGGAGACACTTCCTATTCCAAAATCCCAGTCATAATCAAAACCAGTATTCGCCACAGCAAGATCAGAATAACCGTCGCCATCAAAATCAGCGGAAGTGACGGAATATGAATAACCCCCAGTCCCGTAATCAACTTTTGTCGCAAAAGTACCATCGCCATTATTTTTCAAGACAGAGACACTTCCAGTTCCAGAATCCCAACCAGTATTCGCCACCGCAAGATCTTGATCTCCGTCACCATCAAAGTCAGCGGACGTAACAGAGCTAGGATAATTTCCTGTCCCGTAATCAACTTTTTCTGAGAAGGTGCCATCGCCGTTGTTTTTGAGAATGGAGACGTTAGAGGACCCATTATTCGCCACAGCAAGATCTAAATCGCCGTCGCCGTCAAAGTCTACAGAAGTGACGGAATATGGGTAACTTCCCGTCCCGTAATCCACTTTTGTAGAGAAGGTGCCATCGCCGTTGTTTTTGAGAATGGAAACGTTAGAGGACCCATAATTCGCCACAGCCAAGTCCTGATCTCCGTCATCGTCAAAGTCTGCAGAGGCAACAGAGATGGGGTAGCTTCCCGTCCCATAATCAACTTTTGTCGCAAAAGTGCCATCGCCGTTGTTTTTTAAAATAGATACGTTAGAGGACCCATTATTCGTCACTGTGAGGTCTTGATCGCCATCATTGTCAAAATCTGCAGAGATAACGGAAGTTGGATAGCTTCCAGTCCCGTAAGATTCTATCGGTATACCAAATTCATACAAACCGGCAGCGTAAACAAAATTACCATTTCCGAATAAAAATAAAAAAGAAAATATTACCGCACCCCATTTTTTCTTCGCTGCGAATTTTTTCATAAGAGAGATAATTATTTGGTTAATATAATCGTAAAAGTAACAAATGCTGGGGGATAAGTAAAGGTTTTGAGAAACTCACCTTAAAAGGAGCGGGTAATAACATCTTTAGTTAGCTTATTTGTCTTTAAGAATGAAACGAGGTGATATAAAGTTCGTGCCATATACTCCTGGATTGCCGCGCTACGCTCGCAAGGACGACGGTCTCCCGTTTATCAAGAAGTGGTTAATATTATCATAGACGACTACAGGCGACCCCGACCTAAAGGCGCGGGAAATTCTTTTTGATTAAAGATGGTATAAAACCAAAAAAGAAACATCTCACGACGTTTCTTTTTTTGTAAATAGATGACCCAACAAAATCAATGCACCACTACCTTCGAAAAGTATTCTTCTAGGATCTTTTTGGCGTGGAGGACGAGGTCTTTTGTTGGCGGTAATACTCCTTCAAGCGGATTCTCTCTTCCCATTTCTTTGAACTTGTGCGAACCAAGCGTGTGATACGGAAGCAGTTCAACACGCTCCAGGGTTTTCAAATGTTGAAGCTCTTTGCCGAAGCGGTGGAGGATTTCGTCGGAGTCGTTGTATCCAGGGACCAAAACGTAACGGATCCACAGTGGTTTTCCTTGTGATTCGCGGAATTCGGCCATTGCGAGCGTGTTCTTATTGGAATTGCTGGTGAGTTTTTTGTGACCTTCATCGTCGATATGTTTGACGTCGAGTATGACAAGATCGGTAACCTCATAGAGTTTTTTTACATCATCATTCGCAAAACCACCATTCGTGTCGAGCGCCGTATGAATACCGGCAGCTTTCGCTTTAACAAAAAGCGGATAGAGTTCGGCAGCTTGAACGGTCGGTTCCCCTCCTGAAACGGTCAAACCTCCATTCGTTCCAAAATACGGACGTTGTCTTTCGAGTAACGCCATTATTTCATCCGGCGACATCATCTTCCCTCCTTCGCACACTTGTGTGTCGGCGTTTTGACAATAGAGACATCGAAACATACACCCTTGAACAAAAAGGATGAAGCGGATGCCCGGGCCGTCGGATGTTCCGAACGATTCAACAGAGTGAACGCGAAGCATGATCAATTATAATTAGAGCGTGGTAAAGAATGTGCGCGCGAGAACTTCTTGTTGTTGTTCTCGAGAAAGTTTTACAAAATTAACGGCGTATCCCGAAACGCGGATGGTGAGTTGTGGATAGAGTTCAGGGTGTTTCATAGCATCTTCAAGTGTTTCGTGATTGAACACATTAACGTTCAGATGATGTGCACCTTGAGTGAAATATCCATCGAACATCTGAACAAGATTGTTTATGCGATCTTCAGGTTCCGGTCCGAGTGCGGGCGGAGTAATGGTGAATGTGTTTGAAACGCCGTCTCGTGCGGAAGCATAATCGATCTTGGCGACCGAGTTCAATGATGCAACAGCACCCGAAGTGTCGCGTCCGTGCATCGGATTTGCACCCGGAGCAAACGGTGCGCCGGCTTTGCGTCCATCGGGAGTCGAACCTGTTTTCTTTCCATATACAACATTCGAGGTGATCGTAAGAATGGAAAGCGTTGGTGTCGCACCGCGATATATTTGATGTTTTTTGAGTTCGTCATCAAAATCTTTTACGAGGTTTTTTGCGATATCATCAACCGCGTCATTATCATTCCCGAATTTCGGATAGTCACCCTTGAGAATGAAATCCGTGGAAAGACCTTGCTCGTTTCGAACAACCTTCACTTCGGTATTTTTAATTGCAGAAAGAGAATCAGCAACAACGGAAAGTCCCGCCGCACCAAACGCCATGATCCTTCCGACATCAGTATCCATAACTGCCATTTGTGCTCGCTCGTAAAAATATTTGTCGTGCATATAATGAATAATATTCATCGTTTCCGTATAAGCTCGAGCAACATGAGCACTCGTTAATTTATATCGTTCAACAACTTCATCATAATTGAGCGTATCGCTCGACAAAGCTGCAATACCGGGAACGATCAACTCACCCGACACTTCGTCACGACCTTCGTTGATGGCGAGTAAAAGTGTTTTTGCAAGATTACATCGTGCACCGAAGTACTGCATTTCTTTTCCCGTGGTCAATCGCGAAACGCAACAGCTGATACTGTTATCATCGGAACCGGAAATATCTTTCATTAAGGTGTCGTTCTCGTACTGAATGGACGAAGTATCGATAGAAACTTTCGCGCAAAATTTCTTAAAAGGCGCGGGCAATTTTTCGGACCACATGATTGTAAGATTTGGTTCAGGTGAAGGTCCAAGATTGTAAAGTGTTTGTAAGAAACGATAAGCAGTTTTTGTCACTTTTGAACGTCCATCATTCCACAAACCTCCCAACGAAATAGTGACCCACGTCGGATCGCCGGCAAAAAGAGCGTCGTATTCCGCTGCACGAAGGTGACGAACAAAACGAAGTTTGATAACAAGTTGATCGATGAGTTCTTGTGCTTTTGATTCATCGAGAATACCCCGCCCAATATCATCTTCAATAAAAATATCGAGGAAAGCGGTGATATTACCGATACTCATTGCAGCGCCATCGTGTTCTTTGATAGTGGCAAGATATGAAAGATACAACCATTGTACCGCTTCAGTCGCGTTTCGTGCCGGTCTCCCGACTTCAAAACCGTATTTTGCCGACATGGTTTTCAAAAGTTCGAGTGCTACGATCTGATCAGTGATCTCTTCGCGCAAACGAATTCGTTCGTCGTCCATCGGTCCGAGATGAGTTTTCAAATCTTCTTTTTTTTGTTCGATCAACCGGTCAACTCCATAAAGCGGAACGCGTCGATAATCACCGATGATGCGACCGCGGGCATATGAATCGGGAAGTCCGGTCAACACTCCCGTTCTGCGGAGTGTTTTCATTTCATCGGTGTATGCCGAGAACACGCCGTCATTATGAGTTTTTCGGAATTTAAATTGTTCATAAACTTTCGGATCGAGATGACGTCCTCTTTCTTCGCAAGCTTTTTCCACAACACGGATTCCACCCATCGGCTTTACCCCGCGCTTGAGTGGTTCGTCGGTTTGCAATCCAAAAATAACTTCCAAGTCTTTATCGATATATCCCGGTTCATGACTGTCGATAGTGGAAACGGTCACGGTGTCGATATCAAGGACACCCCCCGCATCATGTTCCTTCTTAAGAAGTTCCAAACATTTTTGCCACAGTGCTTTTGTTTTTTCCGTCGGACCCGACAAAAAAACCGGTTCACTGTCAAAAGATTTGGCTTTATTAAAAACAAAATCGCGAACATTAATATCTTCAAAAGTATCTGTCTCAATCAGGTTTTCTTGTGGATCTTGTTGTGTCATGTTTTTTGTTATGTTAAAAATTCGTTTTTAATAATTTTTTTCAATTCGCCATGTATAACGACGTGTGTTTCACCTAAATTTTACACTGCTTTAAACAGTGGGTCAATTATGACTCAGCTCCTTCGAATACTATTTTTTAGCTATAATGTTACAGTTTTTACAAAAAACAGCGGTCAACATTTTGGTGCCGACCGCTGTTTCTAAAGTTGTTTGAATTACTATTTCTTCTCCTCATCTTGAATTTCAAGAATGTCTGCAATTCGGTGTTCTATTCCTTCGAGACTGTAATCGGATTTGACCACATATCCTTTGATACCGAGTTCAAAACCTTCGCTCATCTTTTCCATATCGGAGAAATTCGTACTGATAAGCACAGGAGTTTTTGGAACGATCCCTTTTTCTTTCAATGCTTTCAAAACTTCCATTCCGTCCATTTTTGGCATTTTAAGATCTAAAACAATAAGGTCTGGTTTCAACTCAATCGCGAGTTTTAAACCTTCTTCACCATCGGTCGCTGTGGTAATTTCATACTTTTCAGGATAATCACGGTGGAGCGAGTCTTTGAATATCTTGCAAAAGATCTTATCATCATCAGCTATGAGTATTTTTTTTGGAATTCTTGTCATATATTGATTGTGAAATAAAAAGTGCTTCCTTCTCCAACACGGGAAACAGCACCTACAATTCCCCCATGTGCTTCTATTATACCTTTAATTTTAATAAGACCAAGCCCCATACTTTTTTCCCCTCTTTGATTCCTTCGCACAACACCAAATTTTTCGGGGCGGTCAAACAATTTTTCAGCTTGTATTTCATCAATTCCAACACCATTATCAGTCACTGCAGAAACAACACAATCGGGAATTTCTTTGAATTCTTTATCTTTTTTATCACCAACAAACCATTGAACTCCTTCCTTTTCAGCTTCTTTGCTCAAATGTTCACCTTTTTTATGTATAAAAGCATTGACCGATATCTTACCGCCCGGATTCGAATATTTGATCGCATTCGAGAACAGATTATCGAAGACCTGTTCAATACGAACGGAATCACAAGTAACCTCTTCGGGAACAGAGTCAGAGATCTTTGTTTCAAGTGTGATCTTTCGATCTTTTGCGATATACCCAACAAAACGAAAACGTTCCACAATAATCTGTCGGATCTTCACCGCCCGCGGTGACAAACTAAAGTTACCCGACTGTATGTGAGCGACATCTAAAAGATCATTCACCAATTCAAGCATCCCCGACGAACTTTCATAGATCATCTGAATATATTCATCATAGGCTTTTTTATCCAAACGAATATCATCGCCATGCATCATCTCCCCCATTTTTTTAATACCATCAAGCGGACTGCGCAATTCGTGTACCATCATCGCGGTGAAATCTTCCTTCATTTTTTCAGCCTCCTTTTCTGCAGTAACATCCTGCAATACCACCACGCCTCCCAAAACTTTTCCGTGAACAATATCCGACTCTCCTTTAACCGGCGACACGAATATCTTGAAAAAACGCTTGCCGATATCCACTTCACTCACTAAAAGTGTCGTGTCAAGTTTGATACTTTCGTTGATCCTCGCTCTCAGATCGAACTTTCCGCCAAGACTTTCAATAAGATCAAAAATGTCTACTTCAGGATCATTCTCCAGACTAAGATATTTTTTCGCCGCCGGATTAACGACCATGATACGAAAATCACGATCAACCATCACTACACCATCCGGCAAACTCTCAACCATCGCATTTAATTTTGCCTCTTCGATCTTTATAACATGTTCCAACTTCGTCACCGCCTGCGAAGCCTGTGCGACAACTTTATACAAAATGGTCATTTCTTTTTCTTTATACAAACCTTCTTTAACATCCGCAACAGTAAGCAAACCAACGACTTTTTCATTGATCACGAGCGGAATATTGAAAAAAGATCGCACGGTATCTTCAATGCCGAGAGTTTCTTCCAAAAGAAGTGCTCCAGTCATACGTTCCTCAACTTCTGTCGATTCAATCTTTTTATCCAAAAGAGCTTCGAGAGACTTTTCCATTCTCACACGAACATCATCAACGAATTTTTTTCCAACAGGTTTTTCCAGATCAATCTTAAAAACAAAGCCTTCGGGTTTCACTAATATATATGAGACCGTACTGTATGAAATGAATTGATTTAAGGAACCTGTTATAACATCGACAATTTTTTCAACATCAAGAGAGTATCCAATACGTTCACCCACCTCTTTAAGTATTGCGAGTTCATACATCTTACGGCGAAGTTCCGATTCGCGCGCTGTTATTTCAAAATGAAAAATTCGTTCTCGCCAAAAGAAAGCGGCAACAATTCCTCCCGCTAAGAACCCCACAATATAGATAAGAAGATTCTCCATAAAAACAATGTTTAAAAAGGTCTATTGTTCAACCGTTGGATATTTCTTAAAAATTGAGCCGAGTGTCGCGCGGACGATCTGTCCCGACAATTCAACATATTGATCAATAAGTTTTTGCAAAACCTCTTTGGGAGTTCCTTCGATATTCGTCACTTCCCCTTTTTCACCTATTGTCAGACCCTTCACTCCACGAGCTCTCATGATCGCAATCTCCGGTCCCAAAATGATTGACTGCCTTGAAATGATATCATTTATCAAATTTTTGTATTCTTCTTTTTCTTCCATAATATTATTCTTAAGATAAATAAAAAATTAATTCCCTTTTATCGCGTTGGATAATTTTGTGGCGGCAAAAGCCATCGCAATGTACCCAACAATGAATAATGCATTCGTTAAAATTTGTACAACCTGTTGTGTTGTCGTTGAAAAAATGTTATTCACCACAAAACCAACAAGTACTGTTGCCATTCCAATTCCAAAATAATTTAAAGCCGTTCCAAAAACACCACCCTTCATTCGACGTGCCGCATTAAAAACAACAACGTTCGTGACCACTGCGATGATCACCACACTTGCAAACACATACATTTGCAGAGGGTTTGAGATTGCATCCACTTCTTCTGGAGTAAAAGCAGCACAGCTGTTCGCCACGGCAAAAAGAGATACTGGAATAATAAGACGAGCTAGTTTTTTCATATACAAAATTCGTAATGATTAATAATTAAAATATATTGATACTGTAATAGTAACACAAAAACGCGAAGCTTTGGCTTTTTATTATCCACAACTTTTAAAGCTTTTCTTATTGAGCGCTTTCGAGTATTTTTCGCGTTTCTTTTTTGTAAGTTTCAACGTTCGGTTGATCAAAGGCGTTTACTTTCATAAGCTTAGCAAGATACATCGTTTCCACCATTTTGTATTGTAAGAATTCACCGAGTGAAAAAGCTGAAATCTCCGAAAAAACAATAGTATTGTGCGGTAAACCAATGTTTTTATATGTTGCCGACACCCCCTGAGCTGTCGCATTCATAATTTCAAAAACCGACTTTCCACCGATATTTTCAACAAGCCCGCCGAATATTTGTTTTTTTGGAACACTCAAACGCGAGACTTGTTTTTCAACCGTCACCAATGTCGTAAACTTGTCTTTCGGACCGCCAAAATAAAGTTGTGCCATAGAGTGCAAATCGGTTGAACCAATCGATACAATCGGGGTGATTCCTGTATTCACCACGTTTTCATCAATATCTTTTTCTTTTCCCAAACTCTCCCCCACGAGCTGACGAACCCACTTTCCAACCGATTCCAACTCGGGTGCAAAAAAGAAATTGTTGTGAATAGAAATATTTTTTTCACGCATTGAGTTCAAAACAACAGCTCCGACAGCGGCTGGATTTTCTTGTCCAACCTCAAAAGAAAGACACTTTTCTTGCATCGCCCACGCACCACTGATCAGATCTTTAATGTTTACACCGACGAGTCCTAGTGGAAAAAGTCCTACTGCCGAGAAAACAGAATAACGACCGCCGACTTTTTTCGGGATTGAAAGATGTGCGAATCCGCGAAGTTTTGCAACTTGCCAAAGTGGTGATTCAAAATCCGTTGTTACCACCACCCTCTTTTCAAGTCCTTTGAACTTCTTTGAAAGAGAGCTGTAAAGCACTTCAAAATTAACGATTGTCTCGGTCGTTGTTCCCGATTTACTAATGATATTTATCACAAACGAATTCGCACTTTTTTCTTTTTCCAAAAGTTTTTTGACCGCCGTCAATTTTTCCTCACTCGTCGTATCCAAGAAAAGCAATTTCGGCGTTCGTTCTTTATTAAAAGCATCTTGCGTACCGAAGAGTGCGTCATAAACTGCCACTGTTCCCAAATTGGACCCGCCAATCCCGATCACCACTACATATTTCAAGGTCGGTTTTTTGAATTCCGCAACACACTTTTTTATCTTGGAAAAATTCTCATCATCCGAGAGAACACAAAGCGACACTTCTGGTGCATCAAAGAATTTTCGAGAAACAATATCAAGTAATTCCCCTCCATATGCCGAAAGTTTTTTCTGCCCATCTGCCCGATCCTTCGCCAAAACCCCGCTCTTATTAAAATCAAAAGTAAGTGAATTCATAAAAATATGATTACGATATTAATTGCCTATAATCATACCATATCGAGCCCGATACAAAAAAACACCGACCTTTTCAGATCGGTGTTTTACCATTCTTACATAGTATCCCACTGTTTTACTGTTTTTGTTTTTACACAAAAATCATGTTGAAACAGTGACGCGTTGCCGGCAATTTTTCTTGCTTCGTCAAGATCTGTTCCCAAAGGAACGGGATCTGTACGCCAATCAGACCAAGCATACTGTCTTTCACGCTCCGCACATATTTCAGTTGGAGAATTGAAAAAAATAATCAATATGATCATAAGTATACCTAGCATAACAAAACCCAACCACTTTTCTCTAAAATAAGAAACAATATGTTTTTTCATATTTATTTTCACTTTTAAATGTGCTTATGAACCTCGTTGAGTTCATAAGCACAAAACTTATAAACTACCGAGGTTTTTAACCTGTCGAGGATACTACCATACAAAAACATGTCTGTCAAACCGATTTGCCCTAAACACCTTGTTTTTTCCCAAAACCATGCTAGTATCTAAAGTACTAAATATGTTCATTTTGTAACGTTTTTGACAAAACCGCCTATATAATGAACAGTAGAGACAATAAAGTGAGCCTGATAGAAGAAAAAACGCTTAAAAGCTTGATAATTTCGAGCAAAGAGGGCGATGAACAGGCGTTTCATCTGCTTTATAGTCGCTTAAACGATCCTTTCTTTAAGTATATTTTGTCTCGGACAAAAGATCGCGACGATGCAACAGATATCTTGCAAGAGGTATTTATTGATCTTTGGAAAGCTTTTCAAACGTTCCAATATAATTCTGACGCACAGTTCTACGGATTTACGTTCACCATTATAAAAAGGAAGCTTGAAAAACATTACAAAAGACCGCGAAGCTATGACGAGCTGGATGAGAATTCATTGGAGTTCAGTTATTCTGACGATGCCGAACATCGCGATGATGTCCGAGTTCTCATGGAAGCTATCGGAGGATTGAAAGAGCGAGATCGAACAGTGCTTGAACTTCACTACTGGTCGGGACTGACATTCGGAGAGATCGGAAAGATGATCAATGATAAAGAAACAACCGTGAAAGTGCGCCATCATCGGGCACTGAAATTGTTGGAAGAACTGCTCAGCAACAAAAACAAAAAAACGAACAAAAAAAATGACCGATAAAAAATTACAAACATTACTGAAAAGCATTCATATAAAACCTCTGACAGCAGAGGAGAAAATTCGTGCGTGGGATCAGATTAGATTCGGTATGGCGCAATCAACTGCCGCCATAACTTCAAAATACACACGAGAAACTATTTCACCATTCAAAAAATGGGCATATGTCGCTGTCGTCTTCGGTCTTACGACAAGTACGGTATTTGCAGCAGAAAGTTCAAAACCGGGAGACCTTCTCTACCCCGTCGATCGTGCATGGGAAAATTTTGAATTGTCCGTCACTCCGACAAGCCAACAAAATACGCTTAAAAAACAATTCGCACTTGAACGCGTTGAGGAAGTTCGAGATATATTAAAAGAAGCGGGAATACAAAGAACTGCAACATCGATCAAAAAAGCGTCCCTTGTTTTAACAAGTGAAAAAGGTTCTATTACCAACACCTCTATTTCAAAAGCCGTATTGGAGGAGATCGCAAAACCGAATATTGAAAAAATAAACGGTACCGCCACCTCGGAAGAAACTTCAACAACCACAGCAACATCGACAGAAGACAAAACTCTTTCGAATGATAGCAAAAAACGGATCGAAACAGCTCTTGGAACAGCGTTGTCATATCTTGGTGAAACAAAAGAAGAAATGCTCAAACAAGGAGACAAGGAATCCGTTTCATATATCGATTTCATGTTTGAACAATTGAATGGTCAAATCGAAATACTTCCGGACGATGTCACGTTCAATATAGACCTGACACAGTCAAAGGAGAACGTTGGATTTGAAGTCGTTTCAAAAGACAACAAAACGATCATACAAGCAACTGTTTCTAAAGAACCAAAAGCAACATCAACAGAAACCGAAGACACCGAACCTGTTTTAACTAAAAAAATTGAGATCAAAGACAATAGCTTGAGTATCGTCGGAAAAAATGTTATTGAGGAATCGACTGGAACAAAACCCGCTACCACAACAAAAACCGAGGATTAAAAACATTTTAAATATTGGAAACAAAAAAGCCGGCATATGTATGTCGGCTTTATTTTTATCCTATAAGGAAAATGGACCAAAAAATCCATATAATGCTACTGCGATCTTTTCGGGGATCCTTGGTTTGTAACCGTATTTCCACGATAATATCTTCTTGATCTTTTTTTTCTCCTTTAGAGAAAATTTTTTGAAATCTGGATGCGTTTCGATCTCCGCTTTAATAAATGAAATCATTTCATTGTCGAGATCTTCTATTTGTTTATAGATCGAACGTCGTCGATTTGGCATAAAGCGCTTTGTAGAGCACTCCTTCTTTCTTGGTCCTTGTGGGGCCAGAAAAATTTCAGCCCCACAATTATTATTAAAATATATAAAAAACTACCTGTCTGTGATTATGCCGTAATTCAAGAAAAAGTCAACAGCGGAGTTGAAAGTTATAAAGTTCATAAAGTAAAAAGTTACGTACGAAAAACAGCGACGGGCTAACGCCCGCCACCGTTTTAACCTTATGAACTTTATAACTTTCAACTTTATGAACTTTTCTTCTTCCCCTGATTTGCAACCTCTTCCGTTGCTTTTTTTGTTTCATCTTCATCGCCGAGCATGTACGATTTGGTCACATTCATATCATCGTCGAATTCATACACGAACGGAACACTGTACGGAATGTTGAGTTCAAGAACCTGTTCCGGAGTCATATGATCCAATATCATTTTCATTGCACGAAGCGTGTTGCCATGCGCGGATATCAAGATCGTTTTATCTTTTTCCAATTCCGGTTTAATCTCTTTTTCCCAATAAGGTTTAACTCGAGCAATCACATTTTTCAACGATTCGGTCTTTGGCAGTTCTGCTTTTGGCACATCTTTGTATTTCGGATCATTGCCTGAAAAACGAGGGTCATCTTCTGAAAGTTCAGGTGGTGGAATATCAAAACTTCTTCGCCATTGTTTGAATTTTTCTTCACCATATTTTTCCAAAGTATCGGTTTTATCCAATCCCTGCAACGCACCATAATGTCGTTCGTTCAAACGCCATGTATAAGAGATCGGAATTTCTTTTTGTTTCAATTCATCTAGTACCAAATCAAGAGTGTTGGTTGCTCGAACTAAAAATGAAGAAAAAGCCTTATCAAAAACAATACCATTCTCCTTTAATAATTTCCCCGCGGCGCGCGCTTGCTCAATCCCGCGCGGAGTGAGATCAATGTCGGTCCAACCCGTGAATTTATTTTCTTTGTTCCACAAACTTTCCCCATGTCGTACAAAAACTAATTTTTTCATATGTTTTATATTATCTTCAATTAGACACTCGTTTAAAAAACAAGTATCACTAGTAGTATATACCACATAAGAATCCTGTACAAAACACCCTTTCTCCGATCGCACGTTCTCCACAATAAAAACTGTTTACTCGCAGCGATTGTGATAAAATTATGTTATGGATGAACAAAAAGAAATTCATGGACTTTCCACAGAAGAAGCAGCGCGTCTTCTTGCTCAATATGGAGAGAACACCATTTATCACCAAAAAAAGCTCCGCCCGTTTGTCGCTTTCATAAAAAAATTCAACAGCCCCCTTCTTATTATGCTTATGGGAGCGTCGCTTATTTCTTTTTTTCTGGGACAACGAATAAGTGCCTCCATTATTCTTGCGATGATCGTGGCTTCAGCTGTTTTGGATTTTATCAACAGTCACAAATCAGAAAAGATCGCTGAGCAACTTATTGCAAAAGTTTCCACCACAGCAACGGTCTACCGCGATGGTAAAAAACAAGAAATATCATTCAAACTTCTGGTACCAGGTGATACGATAGAACTTTCTGCTGGCGATATTATTCCGGCTGATTGTCAGGTACTTACCGCGGACGACTTGTTCGTCAACCAATCCTCGCTCACCGGTGAATCATTCCCTGTTGAAAAACATCCTGCAGTAAAAGGTTTAACTGAAAACCCCGGTTCCGGAATATCAGACCAATCGGCCATCTTTATGGGAACGAGCATTGTCACCGGTTACGCAACCGCGCTTATTATGAAGACAGGTGCAAATGCGGAATTTGGAAAAATTGCGGAAAAACTTTCTACCACCGAAGCTGAAACAAATTTTGAAAAACAACTCAAAACATTCAGTGCTTTCATTCTTCGACTCACCATCGTCATGGTGCTCTGTGTCTTTTTGATAAATTATATACAAGGAACTAAAGAGGTACTGGATTCATTTATTTTTGCAGTTGCAATCGCCGTTGGTCTCACCCCTGAACTTCTTCCTGTCATTATGTCGGTCGCTCTCAGCCACGGTTCAATGATTATGGCAAAAAAAGGTGTTATTGTGAAAAACCTGTCAGCCGTTCAAAACTTCGGTGGAATGAATATTCTTTGCACTGATAAAACTGGAACGCTCACGGAAGATAGAATTACTTTGGTTAAATGTGTTGATTTTGCCGGCAAAGAATCCGACCACGTTCTTCTTTACGCATTTCTCAGCAGTATCTTTCACACCGCGCGAAAAAGTCCGCTCGATACCGCGATACAACTTCACGGCAGTAATGTTCAAATGGCTGGTTACAAAAAGATTGACGAGATCCCTTTTGATTTTGAACGAAGACGCGATTCTATTGTCGTTGAATTGGAAGGGTATGACTCTCGTACAATGATCACCAAGGGCGCCCCAGAGAATATGTTCAAAGCAACAACAAAATTCCTCGACGGCAAAGAAATAAAAACGATCACACCGGACTTTGCACTGAAAATTAAAAAACAATTTGATACGTTGAGCGAGAACGGTTTCCGTGTTTTGGCGATCGCAACAAAAATAATGCCCGAGGAAAAACGCTCGGTGTATCAAAAAGAAGAAGAAATGGAAATGGTATTCTTAGGGTTCGCAGCTTTTCTTGATCCACCAAAAAAAGATGTTGCGCATTCCCTTTATGCCCTTCACACGCTTAATATTGAGATAAAAATAATCACGGGCGACAGCGCTCTTCTTACTAAACGTGTCTGCAAAGATATCGGTATTCATGTTAAAAAAACGCTTACCGGCGAAGAAATCGAACATCTTTCAGAAGAAGAACTTATAGAAAAAGCTCCAAACACTACTATTTTTGCTCGCGTGTCACCATCTCAAAAAGAACAAATTGTGAATGCTCTCAAAAAAGCAGGTCATGTTGTTGGATATATGGGTGACGGAATAAATGACGCACCGGTGTTGCGTGCAGCCGATGTTGGTATCTCGGTCGAGAATGCGGTCGATGTTGCCAAAGAAACCGCTGATATTATTTTGATGACAAAGAGTTTAGACGTCTTAAAAGACGGAGTCATTGAAGGACGAAAAACTTTCCAAAACACACTTAAATATATCAAAATGGGGTTCAGTTCGAATTTCGGAAACATGTTCTCAATGATGGGCGCTTCTGCTTTTCTACCATTTTTACCAATGCTCCCAACACAAATTCTGTTCAACAACTTCTTATACGATATGTCTCAAACAACGATTCCGAGCGACAACACCGACAGAGAAAGTTTGGTCTCCCCGCTCCGATGGAACATGAAAGAATTTACCAAATATATTATCGTGTTCGGTATCGCGAGTTCAATCTTTGATTTCCTCACTTTCTTTACTTTATACAGTGTGTTTAATTTGCAAGAATCACAATTCCAAACAGGTTGGTTCATCGAGTCGATCGCAACGCAAGTTCTTATTATTTTTGTCATTCGAACAAAACGAATTCCTTTCTTTAAGAGTTGGCCAAGCATATATGTTGCAGCAAGTACTGTTGGAATCGTCGCTCTTGCATGGACTATTCCATTCACACCGCTCGGAGTACTCCTCGGTTTTACTGTTCTTCCAATAAAAATACTCTGCACTATTGCCGGCATTGTGTTTGCATATCTTTTTGTGGGAGAAGGAGCTAAAATGATATTTTACCGTTCATATCCAAAAGCACCGTAACATACTGTATACTATCACCATGGAACCAAATGAAAAAAGACCGAAAATAGGACTTGCTCTGGGCGGCGGCGGCTCAAAAGGTTTCGCTCATATCGGCATCATCAAAGTCCTCGAAGAGAACAATATTACGATCGACTACATAGCCGGAACAAGTATTGGCGCGCTCATAGGAGGCTTGTACGCGACCACAAAAGACATTAAAGCGATCGAGGAAATGGCAACCGGTACGAACTGGAAGGAAATGTTGTCGATGGCCGACCCGACGATGAAGCAGGGATTTTTCTTGGGGGAAAAAATAAAAAATTGGATCGACAAAAATCTTCACACAAAAACATTCGCTGAAACACAGATCCCCTTCTCTGCCATTGCGACCGATCTTAATACGGGCGATCTGGTGATCTTTAACGACGGAAATATTCTCGATGCAATCCGTTCCAGTATTTCTGTTCCAATCGTTCTTAAACCTGTTGCACGAAACAAACAACTTCTGTCAGACGGCGGACTTTCCCTCCCTGTTCCCGTTTCCGTCGTGCGCGACATGGGTGCTGATTTTATCATCGCGGTCAATCTCGAGAATAATTACGGAAAAAGAGATAATGTAAATTTGTTCAGCATTGCACAAAATTCTTTATGGATACTTCGTTTAAATCTTGCTAAAGAAAACATTAAAACAGCCGACATTGTTCTCGTGCCAAAAGTCGTTGACCCTGGCTGGGAAGCATTCCTTACCAAAGAAAAAGCAATTGAGGTCATCAAACAGGGCGAGGATATCGCCCGTGAAAAGCCCCCCGAGATCATCGCGGCATTGGAAAAATACAAACGTCCATCAATATTAAAAACGATCAAAAAGATCTTTAATTAAAAAACGGCGCGATCCAAAAGATCGCGCCGTTCTTACTTGTATTATTAGCGACGTAGAGCGAGAGAAATATAAAAGTGACCTAATTTTCTTGAGCGTTTAGCGATTAGAAAATGGAAATACCCTTGTGGCAGGAGCGAGTAGCGGAACTTTTATACTTCCGAGCCGACCCGCCCGAACGACGTTTAGTCGGGCGGGGGTGAAGAATGGGCTAGGGACCCATTCTGCAAGACTTATTGAGAGCTTTTGTGAGGAACGCGACCTAAATTTTTACGACCGTAGGGAGATAAAAATGGAAGTACTCTTTGTGGTGAACAAAAGATCCAATAAGTTGACC
>Ga0172379_10004667_pt1 | contig 19907 bp, 21 predicted proteins | sample GrowelOW334metaG_FD_119756 | JGI IMG/M metagenome (GOLD analysis project Ga0172379, IMG submission 119756) | Groundwater microbial communities from an aquifer near a municipal landfill in Southern Ontario, Canada - Groundwater well OW334 metaG | ecosystem: Environmental > Aquatic > Deep...
AAAGAAAATAAAGCCGGCCAAAAAATTCAAAAGATGAAAATTCCCACCGTAAAAAAGTGGCAAAAACATCTTGGCAAGTCCTGCGATTACAAACATCACCACCAAACCATCGGGAATAATCTTGTGCCGAATGTCGTAGACAGTCATCACGACGAGCAAACTAAAAACAATCAAATCAAAGACGAGCACCGCAGAAAAACCGTCAATCAGAAAAATCGCCAAAAACAAAATTGCTGTTGTTAATTCAACAAGAGGATATTGCCAAGAAATTTTGCTTTTGCATGTTCTGCAACGTCCGCGAAACGCCAGGAAACTCGCCATCGGAAACATATCAAACCATGTCAGTTGCCGACTGCAAGAAAAACACTGAGACCTGCCGTTTATGGACATACCAGTGTTGTAACGATAGATCACGACATTGAGAAAACTGCCGATACACGCCCCGAGTAAAAAGAAAAACAGTGAGAACATGATTATATTTTATTGTTTAAATTGACTAGGACTGGTCACGTCGTAGATTTTTGATAGATCAGTTGGCAAAGAACCACTGCATGGTGTCAGACCGGTTGTCACAACATGTTGACTATTATTTTTTTCCAAAGTGGCATACAGGTAATAGCTGGCCCCGCAAGAACTTCCCAACTGAAGTGGAATGTAAACATATTGGTGATCTGTGTCATTAATTGGATCTTTTGGTAAAACAGCAGCAGAAATAATACCACTAGAAACTAAACTGTTCGTACCACCTGCTAATGAAGTTGGGTATATACCGTCTTGTTCACGATATGCCTCAATTTTTAACTGCAACAATCTAATGTCAGTTTTGCGTTGGTTGTCACGTGCTCCAGCTTTTGCCATACTACCAGCCGCAATTGCTATGGTTGTCAAGATACCAATTATAACTATCACAATCATTATTTCCGGCAAAGTAAAACCTCTTTTTGTATTTGAAATAACTTTTTTTAACATTTAATAATTGTACCACATAACATATTGGTAAAACAGTATTTTTCACAACAAAAAACTCCGCGAATTGCGGAGTTTTTTAAGTTAAAGATCCTAAATATCTTACAAGTTACCAGCAGCACAGTTTTTGCCAGCAGCAGGAGCAGCAGCCAAAGAAACAGAAGCTCCTGTACTATCAACACACCAACCAGCACCTGTTGCCGTCATTTGATGCCACATAGAGTAACCAGTTATAGCACCACCTGCAGTAGCATTGGAAGTACAAGAAGGAGCAGTGGTATTTGGCCAATTTGCAGCTGTCATAAGAGTTGTCATAGCAGCATTACCTGTTAATCCTACACAGTCATTTGCGGCAGTAGCAGTACCATAACTACTTCCTGTGTAAGCTATTTCAGCAGCAGCTCTAAGACCTGCCATCTGACCTTGAATCTTTGCATCAGTTGCCTTTGTTCTTGCAGTGTTCAACGATGCCAACACAATAGCTGAAAGAATACCAATGATGGCGATGACCACCAAGAGTTCAATCAACGTAAAACCTTTATTTCTTTTCATCATTTTTTAATACTAAACTAATAATAATAACCGTATACGTGCAATTATACACCAATCCTCAAAAAATGAACAACACCAATGCAATACACTCACCTGTGGATAACTCCAACCTGTTACATACCACCAGCGACGTTGTAGATAGGGATGAGGACCGAGGCAAGGAGCACGCCAACAGCCAAACCCAAGAAGACGATCATGACAGGCTCAATGAGACTAATAAGTGTCTCTATCGCACCATTGACTTCTCGTTGATAAAACTTGGCCATAGTTTTGAGAATAGTGCCCAACTCACCGGACTCTTCACCCACTTTAATCATTTGTATAATCATGCTGGGAATCTCCGGATATTTTGACATAGCTTCTGATACAGAAGCACCGCCTTTGACCGCTATGACCGTATCTTCCAAAAGTTTTTGATAAATCAAGTTGTCAACAACAGAGGAACTGAGCTCCAGTGAACGCACCATAGTAATACCGCTCGCGAGTGAAGTACTCCAGTTGTCGGCGATGCGAGCCAAATACAACTTTTTATAAAAATCTCCAACGTAAGGAATTGATATTTTGAATCGATCCAGCACCTCCCGACCATTTTTTGTCTTGGTGTATCGATATAAAAATCCTATGCCAATCGCAAGCGCTATAACCAAAAACAATCCGTAGTTCACAAAAAATGTGCTGAATCCAAGGACAACTTTGGTATACATAGGAAGTTCCTGCCCAGAAGATGTCAATATATCTGCAATTTTTGGGATAACCATGGTGAACATCAAAATCATCACGGCAGCAAACGTGACCACGACAAAAGCCGGGTAAATCAAAGCATTACGAGCCTTTGAATTCATCGCGTACGTGCGATCAAGGTATTCTGCCAAGAAAATAAAGACCTCATCCAAGTGTCCGGTCTCTTCCCCAGAGACAACCATGCTGACATAAAATGGAGAAAATGCCTCAGGGTGTTTTGCCATCGCTTTTGAAATCGAACTACCCGCCTGCAAGTCATCCGCAATTTGATTGAGGATGGAAGCGAGATTTGGACTTTCTATCTCAGAAGAAAGCAAACGGAAAACTTTAAGCGCAGAAACTTGGGCCTCAAAAAGCGTCGAAATCTGCTGCGACAACATCACAACATCTTTGTTTTTTACATGATTTAAAAAACTAAAATATTTTTTAAGATTGTTTGAACCCTCAGCTGGTTGGATAGAAGATATTATCAAATCCCGTCTCTGAAGAGAGCTGATAGCCACATCAACATTTATTGCGTCAATTGAGCCGTTTTGAGCTTCTCCTCTGACATTTACAACTTTGTAGTTAAAAAGCATAATGGTTAAATCATTTTTTCAAGATTTTTTGGGTTGCGTGAATATTGATAAGCATTTTCTATTGTAATCTCACCTCGCTGGACTAGATCAGCCAACGATCGATTCATGTCAATCATACCTTGTTCTGAACTAGTCTCGATAACACTAGAAATCTCAAATGTACGTTTCTTGCGAATCAAGTTTGAAACAGCATTGTTGTTGATGAGTAATTCATATACCGGAATAAGCCCACCGGAAATACGCGGAACAAGACGCTGAGAAAATATTCCTGATAGAGAGCCAGCCAACTGAAGACGGATTTGTTCTTGTTGCTCTGCAGGGAATGAGTCAATAATACGGTCAATGGTTTGCGCCGCATCGTTGGTGTGCAAAGTTGAAAAGACTAAATGACCAGTTTCGGCGGCAGTTACAGCAGTAGAAATCGTTTCAAGCCCTCTCATTTCACCCACCAAAACCACATCAATGTCTTGTCGGAATATATTATGCAAACCTGTATGAAAATCGGCAGTATCAATACGCACTTCTCGCTGATCAATAATAGACTTTTTTTCCGCGTAAACATACTCAATAGGGTCTTCTATAGTAATAATGTGTTTGAGACTATTTTTGTTGATAATCTCAATCATTGATGCAAGAGTTGTTGATTTACCTTGCCCCACCGGACCTACCACAAGGAAAAAACCCTGCTCAAGTTGCGTGAATGATTCCAAAATCGGCGGTAAATTTAATTCTTGCAAAGTTTTGATGTTTTGAGGAATGAGACGCAGAGCAAAACTGAGTTTTGCCTGACGCACATAACCGTTTCCGCGAAAACGCGCATTTGTTTTTTCATTAGTATACGAAAAGTCAACTTCTTCGGTAGCCAAAAATTGATCGTAAGCTTCTTTTGTAAGAAAAACTGAGGCGATGCCTTCCATGTCAACTCTCTTTAACACCTGTTCATTTATCATCGGCACCAACACGCCTGAAATACGAATAAAAGGTATCCGATCTTCGGAAAGGTGCAAATCGGAAGCGCCTTGTTGAACAACGCTAGTAATAAATTTTTCAAGAAGCTCCTTGTAATCATTCATAATTATTTTTTAGCTAAAATATTTTCAACGGCTTTGACTACTTCTGATGGAATAGATGTGGCTTTGACAATATATCCGTCAATGCCAATCTTCTTAGCTTTATCAATATCAACAGACTCACCTTGATTGGTGAGCATCATGCACTTTGCCTGATCAGCAAGATGTTGGTTTCGTACAGCACTAAGTAAATCAATACCGTCCATGCCAGGCATAATTACATCAAAAATTAAAATATCCGGTTTGAAGCCATCTTTAAGTTTATTAATCGCTTCTTGACTGGACAATGCAGAAACAACCTCATAATTACTTTTCTCAAACTTCAAAGAATACATATTGAGCAAAAAACTATCGTCATCAACAAGTAATATTTTTTTCTTTAATATATCGTTCATAATAATAAGTATACTATAATTTGTTAACCTCCTCAAAGGGAATAACTTTTTGGAAGGCTTTGAGAATGGCGTCTTCTTTCATGGTAAGCATGCCTTGCGAGCGAGCGATTTTACTAATCTCAATCTCAGTCGGGTTACTCAAAATCGCAGCTTCTATTTCTTTGGTCATTGGCAACATTTCAAACACGGCAATACGTCCATGTGTGCCGTTTGGAGCTTCTGCTGTTGGAGCTATTTGATAAACGGTTTCTGGATAGACAATGGTCTTTTTGAATTCTTCCGGCACTTCTGCCAACTCCCTGTCAATAATTGCTTTGATACTGCCTTCAATTGGCACTTCTTTGACTGCACGAGGCGCAGCGACTCCAACAAGTCTCTGTGCGACAGTCATAATTAGAGTCGGGGCAATAAGGTAAGGATCGACTCCCATATCCACGAGACGTGGAATTACACCGATAGCACTGTTGGTGTGAATAGTTGAAAGCACAAGGTGGCCAGTGAGCGCAGCTTGCACAGCAAGCTGCGCCGTCTCTTTATCGCGAATTTCTCCAACCATGATAACATCCGGATCTTGACGAAGGGTCGTACGCAAACCAGTAGAAAAGTCATAGCCAATTTCTGGATGCACCTGTGATTGACTCACGCCATCAATACTGTATTCAACCGGGTCTTCAAGAGAAAGCACGTTGCTGTGTTCCCTATCAACTTCGCTCAGCATGGCATAAAGAGTTGTAGATTTTCCGGAACCAGTCGGACCTGAAATTAAAATCAAACCATAAGGACGATCGATCGCAGCACGAAGCAACCCAAGATTGCGTTCTGTCATGCCAATTTGATCGAGCGGTCGAATACCTTTTTCTTGGTCAAGAAGACGGATCACGACTTTCTCTCCATAAAAGGCCGGGAATGTAGACACACGGAAGTCAATGCGTCGATTATCAATACGCGCAGAAAAACGTCCGTCTTGCGGTTTACGTTTTTCATCAAGCCTCATACTGCACAGGATCTTGACACGTGCCACCAACGACGAATGTATTTTTATTGGCAAAACAAGACTTGTGTTGAGCACACCATCAACACGAAAACGGACGCGAATATTTTCGCGAAGAGATTCTATGTGAATGTCAGACGCATTACCTTCGGTCGCATAACGCAAAATTGTTGCAACGATTTTTGTAACCGGTGCATCTTCAATGATCTTTGTATCTTTGTCTTTTTTATTATCCTCGATTGCGACATTAAGTTCTTTGTCTCCCGTAAGTTCAGTTTCAAGATCTGTCAAAGCTACTCCGACCTCGCTAGAGATTCCTTTGTACATTCCAATCACCTTGGCAAAATCTTCTTCAGAAATCAGAAAAACCTTAAACGGCATATGAACCTTAGACGAAATAAAGTTTAGAGCATCACGCGCTTCAATGTTGTCCGGATCAACCAAACCGACTTCTAGCACTCCGTCTTTTAGCTCAAGAGGGACAAACTTGTAATGAACAGCGGACTCTTCGGGGATATATGCCAACACACTAAAAGCAACTTCTGTGTCAGCCAGATCCCTTTTTGGTACATTTAAATATTCAGCTTTTGACGCCAAAATATCTCCGCTATTTATTCCTCGACGCAACAAAACGTCCTCAGCAGAGAGATTTTGCTGTTCCATTTCACGTTCAATGTCTGAGACATCATCGCGTGAGACTATATTTTTTTGAACCAAAACATCAATTAGGCTCATGCGATAAAGTTAATATTATTTATTGGCTTTTGGAAGCGCAACTTTAGTGGTGGAAGCCGTAACTGGCGTCGCACCATAAACTGGTAAAAAAGGATTCTGACGACCAACCGACTGCTTGGAGATGGTGATACTCCAATCTTGTAGTGTGACAAAATTTGGATTTGAAAGTATTTTGCCGTCAAGTTTTAAGTTGTTTAAAGTATTTAAAAGTGCGAGCACCTGAGCACCATCGGCACTGGCTCCACCCGAAGTCTGAGTGACCGCAAGCAAACCCGATTGACCATGAGCAACATCCGCGTACTGCGCCACAGCAAAATACCCTGCTCCCACAATTATCATCAAACCAATTATTGAAATTAAGTGACGCATATATTTATTGTGAAGATGTTATTGTTGTTTTTGTTTTTGCATTAAGCCAAAACGCATTGACGTTAACAGACACTTTATACAAATTCGGATTCTTGTCATCTGTGGCAAAAGAAAGTGATTTTATCTCAACAATACGCAAGCCTTTCTCCAAATCCTTTAGAAATAAGCTGAGATTTTCGTACGAAATATTGATAGAAAAACCCAAAGCCATTTGACCATATTGCTTGTCTGACGGACCAATTGCTTGCGTACTTGCTATCTTTGAACCTTGATCTGCCACCGAAATATCCTGAATAGAAGTGCCGTAACGTGATGCTACACCTTGAACATCCAAAAACAATCGAATGTTATCAATGTTGTCTGGCAAAAACTTTTGTAATTTTGCCAAATCACTTTGACTAAACGTATTTTCTTTGTCAACCAATTTCTTTCTCACATCTTCAAGCTCTTGTGCTCTTGCCAAAGCAGCATTCGACTCGCCTAACTGTGTCTGAAGCAATTTTACATTTTCATAATGCGGATTTGTCCACCAAAAAAACGTAATGAGTGCGATGATTATGAGAAGAATTGGTAGAAGTGCTCGGTTCATAATAATTAATTAACGCTTTTATATTGAAGAGCTGACGGATCAACCGAAGCGGCAAATTTAAAAAGTACCTGACCTTCTTGGTCGAGCCCAAGATTTGAAAATACTTGATTTTGTAAATATGACTGAGATGAAAACTCATCCGACTGCAAAGCAACAGAGGCAAAACTCGGAGCCCTGCCACTTAATGCTAAAGAAAGTTTCCCACCGTCCTCATATGAATATTTTAAATCGGTAAACTGAACAGATTGAATGGTGTTATTAGAAAGAAGACCCAACAGTGTAGAAACTGCCAAATGACTGTTTAGAATTGTTGTCGCAGTTTGAAAACGTGCATCTAACTTTACAAAATGATCAACGCTAGCAACATCAAAATTTTTGACTTTATTGCTAAGTTCGGTATTTTTTGAATCGATCGTTCTTGTAAGATATTGCTCATATAAAAACACTCCGATAGAGGCAAGAATAACGACCAAAAAGACAAGCCAACCGATAATGAGAAACACACTCTTGGGTGCCGAGGTTTTCTTAACCCTAGTTTCTACAAGTGGTTGTTTGGGAATGAATGATGTTTGCAATTTTCCTTCCATAATATTGTCTAGGTACTATTAATGATAATTATACTACACTCTGGTTTTTATGTGAAGTGTTTATGATTCTTGCAACATGCGCAGAGCCGCTCCAACGGCAACAGAAAACTCCGGATTGGTGCTCCTGAGAACATTACGCAAAAATGCAGGCGCTTCAACTTTGGAAAATGGCTCTCCGACAGCGACTTCAATCTGAAAACTGTGTTTTGCAAACGGCAAGATACCTTGAAGTAACGCCCCACCACCAATCAACATAACTTGATCTACTGTCCTGTTACTTTTTTTCTCATAACCAAGTAAGACTTGATTAGCTTCAGCAAAAAGATAATCAAGAGTTGTAGTTATGAGCCCAACAATCTTTTGGTCTGTTGTTGGAGACGATATGTCAGTCGAACGCTTGATGGTTTCGGCTTCGGCAAAAGGAATATTTAAAGCATTTGAAATTGCCAAAGTAATATCTTGAGAACCCCGATTGATAAGGTGAGAATTTTTAATAACACCGCGTTCCACCACATAGAGTTTTGTTGAACCAGCGCCAATATCTATAATCATAACCGACTTGGAATTCTGATCTAGGAGAGATCTGATTGTGCTAAACATTTCTATTTCATAAAAAGAAGCAGTGAGTTTTGTCGCCGCCCCGATCTCCTGATATTTTGCCACAGAGTCATTGTGAATTGCCACAATCATAACATCAGTTTTTTCTATTTTGTTTTGAGATTGATTGGATTTTTGATCATCATCCATTTGTTGTGTTTTTGCTTCTTTTGGAATAATAGACCAATCCAAAAGCACTTCTGATATCGGCACTGGAATATATTTACGAGCCTCAATCGGAATCATTTGAGCAAGTTGTTTTGGATCGGAAGTTGGCATTTCAATAAGTGAAACCAAACTTGAGACAAAAGGGATAGCGATTGCTGCTTGAGTCGCGGTAACCGAAGCTTCCCTGCAAAGGTCGGTGAGGGCTTCGGCAATTTTTGCGGCCGGCAAGTTCATAGCCTTACCTATTTCCTTTCCGTCATATGGTGCAAGAGCAATTTCACCGTAAGTTTCTAGGATTGCACGGTCATGTTTGCGAGTAAGTTGCACGACTTTTATTGAAGAAGCGCCGATATCTACACCCAAAAAACTCTGCCCTTTTTCAGGAAACAAGTTTTTATAAAGATTTGATATCGAAAATGCCATACTCTATATGTTACGAATATTATAGCACGCCTCAAAAAATATATGAATGAAATAATCAGTAAAATGAGTGGATGGATTGTTAAGCCAATAGTGGAATTATTGTTTCCGCAAGACCCACTTGAGGAGCAAGCAAAAGAAGTGATTGCGAGTATTGCAAAAATAAAATGTGACAATGGAGACATGATAACAAAATACCCTTGCCCTGCATACAGTTTTTTTGAATACAAAAATGATTCGGTGCGAGCAATGATTTGGCGATTGAAATATCGCGGTGACAAGACAACAGCTGAAATCTTTGCAAAAAGAATGTACGACCAATTATGCGAAGAACTGACGGAAATGGCGCAGTGGTCAAATTTTATAAATCCTATCCTCATAGCGATACCAGTATCAAAACACAAACTACGGTTACGTGGGTTCAATCAAAGTGCGGCTATATGCAAGGCTTTGGCGGTAATAGATGAAAATAGATTTTTTAACTACAATCCAAATGTCTTATACAAAATAAAGGACACAAAAAGCCAAGCCCAAGTAAAGGACAAAAAATCAAGACTTGAAAACTTAAAGGACAGCTTTACAGTTAAGGACAAATCGTTGGTTGAAAATCAAAATATTATTTTACTTGATGATGTTTTAACAACAGGAAGTACCTTGACCGAAGCAACTTGCACATTAAAATCAGTCGGCGCCAAAAACATCATTTGGGTCGTAGTAGCACACTAGAAAAACACGTTGGCGGAGATGATGGGATTTGAACCCATGAGGGTGTTTAAAGACCCTACCTCGTTAGCAGTGAGGCGCTTTCGACCACTCAGCCACATCTCCATGTGTTCTGGCATTATATCCCAAAAATGGGTATAAGCAAGGGTGTAATGCATGAGTGAACAACAAATTTAACTGTTTCAGAAAAAAGAGTATACTGTATTTATTAATTCAAAAATATGAAAAAACGAGGTATTAGCATTATGGGCATTATTGTTTTTCTGGGACTTACAGCACTCATCATCTGGGGTCTCAATTACATAATTACCAAAGACTTCGTAATAGTACGAACACCTGTTATTGCGGTTTCAAACAGCAACACTGATATCAGTCAAACTCCGACTGAAACACAAAACGCTTCAGCTACATCGACTTCGTCGCAAGCAACATCAACAGCAACTTCAACTCAAACAAAAACTCCTGCGACAAACAAGACACCCTCATCAGATTCAGTATCTAAACCTACGACACCTACTTTATCCGCCCTAACAGTGACATTCACCGACAAAGGCTTTTCTCCAACAAGTCTTACTATCAAAAAAGGACAAACCGTTACTTTTGTGAATAATAGTTCTAGTAAAATGTGGGTCGCGGCAAACCCCTTTCCAACAAGCAGTGAGTATCCAGCTTTTAACGAAAAAACTGGTATTGCAAATGGCAAATCATGGAATTTTACATTTGATAAAACTGGCACATGGTTCTATCACAATCATTACAGTCCGGCACAAGGCGCAAAAATTGTCGTAAATGCAAAATAGGAATGGATCTCTCAACACCGATTGAAAAAATACACCGCTTGACCCCAGAACAAAAGTCGGCACTTCAAAAGCTTGGGCTTTCTACTGTGCGTGATTTACTTTTTCACTTCCCCGTTCGTTATGGCAACAGCGCAGAAGTAACTTACATCAGCAGTATCACTGAGGGTGCCGATGTCACAATCTATGGCACAGTTAAGAAAATAAAAACGGGTAAAGCATGGAAGAAAAAAACGCCGCTTTCAACTGCAATTATTGAGGATAGCACCGGAAAAATAAACGCAACATGGTTCCATCAGCCATACATCGCCAAAATAATTCAAGACGGCATGATGGTGAAATTGCATGGCAAGGCTAAGAAATACAAAGATTCTTGGAGTTTTATCAATCCAGAAATAGAACCCGTGCGAGATGTTCCGATTGCTGTTGGTGATAGTCTTTTTAGTGAAACCAACGGTGGTGAAAACTCTGAAGAACTCAGAATGTCTGAACCTGTCTATAGAGAAAGCAATGGCATATCGTCACGCTGGTTCTATCACATCATTCAGAAAATTATCGGAAGTGGTGTAATAGAAAAAATACCAGACATGATTCCTGCAGAAATTTTAGAACAATACCACTTACCCTCTCTCGGAACAGCACTCATTTGGATTCATTTACCAAAAACTAAAAATGACGCACTTGCCGCACGAAAACGTTTTGCTTTTCAAGAAGTTTTCTTGATTCAAATATTGAACGAACAAGAAAGACAAAGAAACATGTCTACAAAAGGTTTGGTAATAGAAAAAAGTGCCGAAGATCTTGAGAAATTTACAAAGCATTTTCCTTTCACCGAAACAGCTGCGCAAAAACGCGCTATAGAGCAAATTTTAAAAGACTTCACTTCAGGCTATCCAATGTCGCGCCTTTTGGAAGGAGACGTTGGATCAGGCAAAACTGCCGTGGCAGCAACCACTGCATACGCCGCCGTAACCACTCGTCCAAAAGGGCAAGATTTTGGTACTCTGCAAATTGCGTACATGGCACCAACGGAAATTCTGGCCAAACAACATTTTGATTCATTCATTAAATACTTTTCGCATTTCCCACTCTCAATAGCACTCATCACTGGTAGTGGCTGCAAGAAATTTCCTTCAAAAGTAGCTTACAACTCACAAAAAGGCAACGGTTCTACAGAAATTTCTCGTACACAACTTTTGAAATGGGTAGCGAATGGCGAAATATCTATTGTTATCGGGACTCATGCACTTATTCAAAAAAGTGTTAAATTTAAAAATCTTGCGTACGTAATTATAGATGAACAACACCGCTTCGGTACCAAGCAGCGCAAAAATTTACGTCGCAAAGATGATGGTGTTTTACCCCATTTACTCTCAATGACTGCGACTCCAATTCCTCGCACACTTGCACTCACCGTCTTTGGTAGTTTGGATTTAACATTGCTAGATGAAATGCCAGCTGGCCGTAAACCAATAATTACCAAGGTTGTAACTCCAAGCGAACGTGATGCAACATACGAATCAATTCGAAAAGAATTAAAATCTGGTCGCCAAGCATACATCATTTGCCCACGAATCAACGAACCTGACCCGGACAAAGAAATGTCTGTTATTGCCAAATCAGTCAAAGTTGAAGCACAGCGTCTTAGCGATAAAATTTTCCCCGAATATACAATAGATATTTTGCACAGCAAAATGACGCCAGCACAAAAAGAAGAAACGATGAGAGCTTTCGAAAATCACGAGACCGATATTTTGGTTGCGACTTCTGTTGTTGAAGTCGGTGTGAATGTGCCAAATGCAACAGTGATTTTGATAGAAGGTGCTGAGCGTTTTGGACTAGCACAATTGCATCAATTAAGAGGCCGAGTTATTCGCAGCAATAACCAAGCTTATTGTTATGTCTTTGCGGAAAGCGCAGGAGAAAGAACTGTTGAGAGACTTCGTGCACTAGTAACCGCAAAAAATGGATTTGAATTAGCAGAATTTGATCTTCAACAACGAGGCACAGGTGATCTAATGGGTCGCAAACAATGGGGTATTTCTGACCTTGCCATGGAAGCCATGAAAAATCTCAAAATGGTTGAAGCAGCCCGCATTGAAGCACAGCAGATTGTTTCTAAAGATCCAACACTTGCTAGCCATCCAATTTTACAAAACGCACTTACCTCTCGTGAGATAGTTCATTTCGAATGATTGAAGTCAACGACAGTTTAGGATAGTATGATAATATTGCGCCTATAGCTCAGTTGGTAGAGCCGTCGTCTTATACACGACTGGTCCCAGGTTCGAGTCCTGGTGGGCGCACAAACACACTCAGCCTCTAGATTAGACAGATTTCTTTGTTAAATACATGAGCAATGCGATAGAGTGTTCCTAACGAATAACTATGGGTACCACTTTCAATACGTGCAATAACCGACTGGGGCATTTTAGCCTTTTGAGCAAGTGCTTTTTGAGTAAAATTTTCTTCATGACGCATTTTTTTAATCTGTTCAGCTAATCTTAATTGTGCTAATTCCTCGTTGTAATACTTCAGAAATCTTTTTGATTTAGAATACTTGCCAAACACTTCTTGGAAAGAATATATTTTTTTATTATTTTGTTCTCTGTTATTTGTTTTCATTATCTTTAATATTATCTTTGATAAAATTTTTGTATATTGTTTCTGCTTTATCAATTTCTTGTTTCGGGGTCTTTTGGGTTTTCTTAACAAAAGCTTCAACGAAATAAATAAAGTTTTTGTGTATAAAAAATATAAAGCGATAATTTTTAATAATGAGTTCTTTTATTGAGTTTCTGAGTGTTTTGACGTTGATGGAACCCCATTTCCCAATCTGCATTGTTGCGATACTTACTTTTACTTTTGCAATATCTTTTAAAGATAATCCTTCTATAAAATCTTTTGCTTCTTTAAAAATTATCGCTTCGTATTTTATCTCATTTTCGGAGCCCATTTTAGTTTGTATTGCTAAAATCGACTCTTTTGTGAGTATAGCAAAATTGCTATACTAAGTCAAGCCGATATTAGCGTTTCTAATTTCTTTATTCAATTACACAACCATAGCAAACCGAGATAAAATATTTATCAAGAAATTCTAAAGATTTTCTCAAGAAAAAAAACCGCCATATGGCGGTTTTTTATTTTACCCCTGATGTTCAATGTCTAATTTCTTTTTTGGAGTGATACCATTGGCAACCAAGATAGCCTCAAACTCATCACGTTCAATCGTTTCTTTTTCAATCAATCGTTTTGCAATCGCATCAAGAAGCATTCGGTGTTTGTTAACAATGTCCTCGGACTTTTTATAAGCCTCCTTCATAATATGTGACACTTCAGCATCAATTTCACTGGAAATTTTTTCTGAATATTCACTATTTTCAACACCACGTCCAAACATTGCCATGCCACCATTGCCCTCAAGTGCAAGCGCGCCTAATTTGTCAGACATACCGTACTTGGTCACCATATCGCGAGCAAGCGCAGTAGAAACTTGCAAATCATTTGAAGGACCAGTCGTCACATCATCAAAAATAATTTTCTCGGTCACAAAACCAGAAAGAGATACGGCGATGTCATCAAGAAATTCTTTCTTAGATTGCATTTTTCTATCCTCCAACGGCAAATGCAAAGTGTAGCCAGCCGCACGTCCACGAGAAATAATCGAAACTTTGTGAACAGGATCTGCATATGGCAAAACAGATGCAACTAAAGCATGTCCCGCCTCGTGGAAGGCAGTTAATTCTTTTTCTTTCTTAGACAACAAATGACTCTTGCGCTCTGGCCCCATCATAACTTTCTCAATAGAACGCACTAGGTCAAACTGTGCGACTTTCAAACGGTTCTCCCGAGCGGCCAAAATAGCAGCTTCGTTCATAAGAGAATACAAATCAGCACCAGAAAATCCAGGTGTTCGTTCAGCGATCACGGACAAATTTACATCTTCGGCAAAAGGTTTTTTTCGAGCATGGATTTGCAATATCTCTTCACGATCACGTCGATCAGGTAAATCAATCGTTACTCGTCGATCAAAACGACCAGGGCGAAGAAGTGCTGGGTCTAGTACGTCAGGTCGGTTGGTCGCAGCCATAACAATAACTTTTTCGTTTGGTTCAAAACCATCCATCTCAACTAAAATTTGGTTCAAGGTTTGTTCGCGTTCGTCATTACCACCACCAACTCCCGTGCCTCGCACTCGTCCAACTGCATCAATTTCATCAATAAAAATAATTGCAGGGGCTGCAGCTTTGGCCATTTTGAAAAGATCGCGGACACGACTCGCGCCAACACCAACAAACATTTCAACAAACTCAGAACCTGAAATTGAAAAGAAAGACACTCCGGCCTCCCCCGCTACTGCACGAGCAAGCAATGTTTTCCCGGTACCCGGTGCCCCCATCAAAATAATACCTTTAGGAATTCGTGCGCCTATATCCAAAAACTTTTTAGGATTTTTCAAGAAATCAACAATTTCACTGAGTTCTTCTTTGGCTTCTTTTGTTCCGGCAACATCTTTGAAAGTTACTTGTTGTTTTTTGTCATGAGGCAAGATGATACGTGCCTTTGATTGACCAAAAGTAAAAGCTTGCATGCCAGCGCCCTTAACTTGTCGTGTAATGAACCAAATAAAAATTCCAATGAAAATGATTGGTATTATAAATGGTGCTAAGTTGATAACCCAATATAGGAATCCGCTATCACTCTGTACATCAATCTGAACTGCCGCAAGCTTATCTTTAGCAACACCATAGTTGGCAAGTGATTGAGTTAGCGCAGCATCGGATTCTTTTTGCGCCTGACTTTTATCACCATTTACATAAACAATATCTAAAGTATCAGTTTTGACCGTAATATTTGTAACTTTACCAGCAGTGATATCGGCAGCCACCTGTGAAAGTGGAATTGTTTTAACTTGAGAAGTACTTTCTACAATCGCGGAATATATGATGACTAGAACAATAAAAATCGCGAGACTGGTAAAAACGTTTCTCCAGAGCGGAGTTTTACCTTCGCCCTTCTTTTTACCCTTATTATTTTGTTGTTTGTTTTGTGGATTCATGTACAAACATTATAGCCAAAATCGCAATAAATGCGAGTTTTTGCTATGATTGTCCTATGACCACCCTGCTTACCAACAAAAAAACTCATTTCAACTACGAGATTCTCGAGAGTTTTCAGGCTGGCATAGAAGTTGTCGGACATGAGGTAAAATCTCTGCGTGAAAAACTTGGCACTTTAGATGGCTCGTATGTGACAATTAGAGGCGGCGAAGCGTACCTTATAAACATGTTCATTCCTCCATACCAAGTAAACAATACAGACGAATCATATGATCCACGCCGCAATCGCCGCCTCCTCCTCACAAAAAAAGAAATCTTACACCTCTCCGAAACCGAACATCATGCAGGTTTGACAATAGTGCCTATTTCGGTGTATAATAATAAAAGGTGGATTAAGATAGAAATAGCGATTGTGCGAGGCAAAAAGCAATTCGACAAACGCGAAACTATCAAGAAACGCGACAGTGATCGCGAAATCCGCCGAGAAAAGTTCTTTTAATACGGGGATGATCGGCCTAGACAATTGATCCACTTCCCGATGTGCGCTATAAGGGTCCTTGATACCTTCCAATCACCAAGGAAATCTAAGTGCTAAAACCTTAGTTGCAAGCGCAAAGTCTGTCTTGTCTCCATATTTTGGAGCAAGTGATTTCGCGTTCGCTTACGCTAACGCCTAAGCGACGTCTCACACCGCCATGTTTGATAACGGTGCTGGGGTGTAATAAATTCAAACTGGAATTTGCGGTTTCTCGGCGCAAGTTCAAGAACAAGAGAATCGGTCGTGCATGATTTTGTTGGTTTAACCCATGCATTACCTAAACGTCCACCTACTGGCGGACCAAAAATCATCTACATAGCGTAGAAACATCAGAAGCATCTTTTGCACGGCGGTTCGATTCCGCCCATCTCCACTAGACAAACAGACGACAATGTGCTACTATGTAACAAGAAACATTGTAAATGTTTTTGAGTTGGCTTGTTGCTAACGTATAGAACATTTTGAAAAAATATGGAAAGGATTGTGATAATGTCGACAAATGACAAAGTAGAAAGAATTGCAAAACTATTGAAGGTCAGCGAATTTACAGTGAGCGTTGCTTTAACAGAAGAAACAACAGATCTAATTCAGGCAATTAAAAACGCTACCACCATCAAACAGGCCAAGAAAGCATTTGGTGATGTTCCTATTGGTAGCGAAGCAGAAAAGCTTGCGATGGAGAAGTGGCTAAGTTTCTGTTCAACCATCAAACAGTCCAAGAAAGCATTTGATTGTGCTACTTATGGCAGTGAAGCAGAAAGACTTGCAATGAAGAAATATTTGAGTTTCTGCTCAACAATCAAACAAGTCAGGAAAGCATTTTATGACACTTCTAGTAACAACGAGGCAAAAAAGCTTGCCCTAAAGAAGTGGGTAAGTCTCTGCATAACCACCAAACAGGTCAAGGAAGTATTCCGTTATGCTGCTGGTAACAGCGAAGAAATAAAGCTTGTGATAAAGAGAATGGCAGAATTAATACCAGATTAGTTCATATCGCCATCACCTCACCCAGTAATGTTTATTATTACTGGGTGTTTTTTATTCCCAAATCACTCAAAATCCTCCAAATTGTGCGGTTCTTAAATCGTTCACTCAACTCCACCATAATTGATAAGTAGACCCAAATATGTTATTTTCCATATAGAAAATTGTTAAATGTCTATGTATTAAGCTTGTTGCTGATACAAAAAGCATTTCAAAAAAAGGAGATAACGGATGCGCAAAACACAAAGACGAAGAAGACTCAAACGACGGAGAGCGGGAAAACGGTTAGTCTGTCGAGAAAGAAACAAAGCATATCAAAGAAGAAAGAAGGAGTACAAAGAGAGAATGAAAATATATAAAACAAGACTCCGCAGTGCATGCAGCGCATAAGCCTCAATAGAAAAGCCCCACTTCTCTGTTGGGGCTTTTTTTTATTCTAAGAAACAAAACTAAGCTTGACTAAGACACAAATGCAATATATAACTCTAGCTAGAATGTAAAAGAGGATGTGTTGCATATTTTGTAACCGCTCTAAACAAAACCATAGTTTTTTATAGGAGAAACAAATATGAAAGAATTTGGAACAAAGAATATCCAAAGAATCACAGAACTTCTTGGAGTTGATCTGGAAACTGTAAAGATTGCTTTGGGGATAGCAACGGAAGAATCTCAGCAGTTGATGAAAGAAATTGAAGCCGCAAACACTATCCAAAAAATCAGAGCTGTGTATGAAAAAATACCAACTCGTTGCATGTTAAAAAGACTTGCTTTGGAAAAATGGAACTTTCTTTCTGTTGAGGCAATCAGAGAAGCAAGTACACTTGAACAAATCAGAGCCAAATTCCCGGAAACACCCGCGGACAGCAGAGCAAGAGAACTTGTTTTAAAAAAATGGATTTGTTTCGCCACCACCATTGAAGAAGTTGTGGAGGCAGGAAACAAAGCTCCTATCGACAGTGAAGCAAAAGAGCTTGCTATCAAAAAATTAAGAAAAATCATGGAGACCTAGACAGCCAAAGCCCCCTCAAGTAAATCTTGCGGGGGTTTTATATTTGTATATTCAACTTTTTTATTTCAATAATCATTTTACCACAACCAGTTGACAAACTACCCCTTTCTTGCTAGTATATATGCACAAACAAGGGTTATGTCGAAAACGTTGATTTGTATTTAAAAATTAAGAAAACAAGCAAAAAACAATGAAAGGAACTATCAAGAAGCTCACTGACAAAGGTTTTGGCTTTATCTCCTCAGAGGGAATGGCGAAAGATTTATTCTTTCACTCAAAGGGCCTCGTAGGCGTACAATTCGATGAATTGCGCGAAGGTGATATGGTAACTTTTGAGACAGAAGAGTCTCCAAAAGGTATGAACGCTGTCAACGTACAACGAGCATAACTAAAACAAAAAAACCGCCGAGCAATCGGCGGTTTTTTTGTTGCAAACTTTTTAATACGTAACCGTAAAGTAAATCGTATTACTTTGCCCGTATGAATTTGATACGTAGATAGGATACGTGCCTGGCGTAATTTGTTGTGCAAGCATTGCGCAAGCTGTTCCACCTGTCGCAACATCACAAGCACTGGCTGTGTAAGGAATTGTGTAGTAAATTATGCCACCACTACTTAAAGAAATTAGATTCTTTGCTCCTCCACTGCCAAAATGAACAGTGTTACCGGAAGAAGAAAAATTGGATCCGTAGATTACGATTTGTGTACCAGTTCTTGCTGAGCTTGGTGAAATTGAAGAAACATAAGGCTGTCCTTGATTGTAAGTTGACCCAGAAACCCTTACTGTCGCACTTACACTAGTTTGCGTCCCTTGATTGTCTGTTGCAGTAAATACAACAGTATAATATCCGCTGTTTTGATAAGTGTGGTTAAAAGTAATTGTTTGCTGACCCTGAACATACGAGGACTGAGTTGCTTGTTGCGAAGTGTATGCATAGCCATAAGTATTTTCATCTCCCCATCGAGCACTTACAGATACATAATTGCTATTTGGATTATAGAGAGTCAAAGACCAATTGCCTTGAGCCCAAGTATTTAAAGTTGTTGGACCAGTTACGTTTGAAACACTGAGTGTTGAGTTACCGTAGTTGTAGCAATTGTTGTAATTATTATTGTAATTGTAACCATTGTTATAACAATAATTGTTTCCTGAAGTAATAGTAAATGGCAAAGAATTACTTGTACCTCGACTAGTTGTCACAGAAACATAATACGTTCCAGTGGTGTTATAACCACTATTATAATTGTAGTTATAATTATTGTAATTCTGACCGTAGACTTGTGGAACAACAAACGCAAGTGCTACCCCGTTGTATGAAGGAATGTTAGAAAGAGTTACTCCGTTAAAATTTACAGTATTGTTATAAAGATCAAATCCTGAACCATAGATAGTGACTGAATTGCCAACATAACCAGAACTTGCTGAAAGTGAACTTATAACAGGAGCGCTGTAGTAATTGGTGTAGCCGTTATTGTAGTTGTTGTAATTATTATTGTTATTGTATCCATAATTATTGCCGCAAGAAACTGTCTGTATTGAAACACGAGTGGCAGTATCAACAGTTCCATTAGATGGCAATTCATGAGCATACTGATATCGTGATACAGCTTGAGAAGTTAATGCTCCAAAATATCCAGTCGGTGCAACAATAGTTAAATATCCCTGAGAAATTAAAAATGATTGCAAGGCTGAAACTTGTCCACCAGTGGTTACATCAGACAATCCTTTATAAAGACTGCTGGTAAGATTGGTGCATGCACCCGCATATGTAGCGTACGCATTCCCATATGTGTTAGTTGGAACATACGAGGTGGTATACGGTTGAACGTACGTTGTATATTGAGCAAGTGCGGCAACAGGAGCCACCAAACCAATGGAAAAAATGAGAGCAATAACAGCTATAAATATGTATGTTTTTTTCATGATGATAGAATTAACTGAATTTATATTCAAGGCCACAATACCACTGAAAACACTATTTTGCAAGCTGGTTGCCACATTAAACAAATAGTGCTATGATTTTTAAATAAATGAATA
>Ga0172379_10004668_pt1 | contig 19902 bp, 15 predicted proteins | sample GrowelOW334metaG_FD_119756 | JGI IMG/M metagenome (GOLD analysis project Ga0172379, IMG submission 119756) | Groundwater microbial communities from an aquifer near a municipal landfill in Southern Ontario, Canada - Groundwater well OW334 metaG | ecosystem: Environmental > Aquatic > Deep...
AACTTCACGATAAGGAGCCTTGACGCTTATGGCCCTGGTGTCGCTGATAAAGCAGATACCCCTTTTCAGTTCCCTTAATCACGAGGATATTGAGATCATTGCTGCGCTCCTGAGGCGGCGGTCTATCAAGAAGGGGGACATCATCTTTCAGAAGGGTGATGAAGGCACTGCCCTGTATGCGATTCTCAGTGGGCGCATCAAGATCATTGTAACAAGACCGGCAGGTGACAAAATTACCGTGGCCATTTTGAACGACGGAGATTTTTTTGGAGAGATGGCATTGCTGGATGGCATGCCCAGGTCAGCGGATGCTGTCGCCCTGGAAGAAACCCAATTGGCCGTTCTTGACCGTAACGATTTCCTTACGTTTCTTGCCCAACATAAGCATGCCGCGCTGGCAATACTCAGGACCTTGTCATTGAGACTGCGCAAGACAGACGATCTTCTCGCGGAGATCTGTTTTTTGGGCCTTTCTGCGCGATTGGCAAGGAGATTGCTGGAGTTGGCAAGAAGTGAATCGGAGGGCGTTCATGATAGCTCCCCCCTGGCAATGCGGATGACCCAGAAGGATCTTTCCTGCCTCTTGGGAGTGTCCCGGGAAAGCGTCAACAAGGAACTGAAAATTCTCCGGGAAAAGGGCATCGTCAGCACGGAGCGCAACAAGATTGTCATCCTCGATCAGGAGCGACTGAAAAAAAGGGCCAAGTAAATATTCCTTGAAATCAAATCCCCTTTAGTCTATAGAGTCACCTCACGGGCGGTTAACTCAGCGGGAGAGTGCTACCTTCACACGGTAGAAGTCACTGGTTCAATCCCAGTACCGCCTACCATGAAAATCAAGGGGTTACGAATTACGTTCGTGGCCCCTTTCTTGTTCTGTGGCAGCTTGCCGTTGCTGCGTTTGCCCCGTTTATTACTTTATGAATTGTCTTTACAATCCAATGATCAACCCGAATGTAGTAATGAAGGAACCGCAGAATATAATTAAAACAGGAGGAAACAACGTGCAAAATTCACCCGAACAGGATCAACCCCCTATTCAGATCAATACATCTGATGAAATTTCAAGGGGCAGATACAGCAATACATTACTGGTGTCGCATAGTCCCGATGAGTTTATTCTCGATTGGCTATTGAATTCTCCGAATGGGCCCCATCTGGTTTCAAGAATAATCATGACTCCGGGTAATATCAAAAGGGTTGCCGAAGCTTTAAGAATCAACATCGAGCAGTATGAGGAAAAATTCGGAGCCATTAATGTGGTTGAACCGGTCGCGCAGAAGTTTCATTGATTGGAGGTAGTCGATTACTATGGAACGCAATAATGAGACCCATAGCGTCTTGATGGGATATATTCTGTGGATCGTAGGCTTCACGGGTTCTGAAAGGTTCTATTACGGGAAACCTATTTCAGGAACGATTTACTTCTTCACCTTTGGCATCCTGGGCATTGGCTGGCTTCTTGATCTGTTCCTGATACCATCAATGGCCCGTGAAGCGGATTTTAGATTCAAAGAGGGAAGGATCAACTACAACGTGGCCTGGGTATTGCTCACCTTCCTGGGACCTCTGGGGGTTCATCGGTTTTACATGGGAAAGTGGATCAGTGGCATAGTTTACTTGTGCACGCTTGGGATCTTCGGGATCGGTTATATCTACGATTACTGGACATTGAACGATCAGATTACACTCATCAACAGTTCAATCGAATGATTGAAATTATGGGCCAATCAATGTCCTGGCCAAAAGCGCCGAAGTCTGCGTTTTTCCGATAACTGAACATTTCATTACCCATTATGAATTTGCAGGATCTGGACGGGACGGAGAAGCTAAGAAAATATAGTCATTAGAGGTTTTATGGATAAACAAATAAGGGGTAACGGCAAGATTGATGTGGTCTTGTTTGATTTTGGCGGCGTGATCGCTGAAGAAGGTTTCAGGAAGGGCCTCAAGGTTATTGCAAAAGCAAACGGACTCGACGAGAAAGAGTTTATTCAGGCGGCTTTTGACGTCAATTATTCAACGGGATATATTCTGGGGAAAGTATCAGAGGAAGCATTCTGGAATGAGCTGAAAGAGAAAACTGGAGTTAAGGGAGACAATGCAGATCTCAAAGCTGAATTCTTCTCCCGGTTCGTGTTGAGAAACTGGATGATTGACCTTGTAAAGAAGCTGAAATCCGAAAATATTATTGTCGGTATCCTCAGTGACCAGACGGACATGATAGACAGGTTGAATGAGCAATTAGATTTTTACAAATGGTTTGATCACGTCTTCAACAGCTACTATCTGGGCAAGGGCAAACGGGATATCAGTCTCTTTGATGACGTTGCTCACACGTTGAAAACCAAGCCAGATCGAATCCTGTTTGTCGATGATGATCCGGGACATGTAGAGAGAGCAAGGCAGAAAGGTTGGAAGGCCATTCATTATGTTGATCGGGAGTCATTTGAAATGGACTTTGAAAAAATCTTGCCGATGAAGTGATGAATATTGCCATAGCCGTTAATTTTAATCGAGAAACGGTAACGGTTTATCCATCCTATAGACAAGAGCCTGACAGGACGCAAGAAGACGGCTCTCTCCTTCAACTACCCTTATTTCGTAGACGGCTGTCTTATTGGTTCGATTTATTTCTTTGGCTTCAGCCGCTAATGTGGAACCTGTAGAAGGGGAGGCAAGATAACTGATGTTCATATTCAAGGCGACGGCAATAGTGCCGTGAGAATTGGATGCGGTTTCAAAGGCTTCATCAATCAGAGCAAACAGTGCACCCCCGTGGGCTTTCCCAAAGATGTTCTCCATATCCGGTGTGAAGACCATCGCAACTTTTGAATATCCTTCGTCCAGATCAACTAATTTCAGGTCGAATTTCTTAGCAAATGGTTCCTTCTCTACTTGCCTGAAGATTGCTTCCTTAATCTTGCCGTTCATAAGGCTCCCCCAAACTGAATAAATAACATGCAATACAAATAAGTATATCTCACTGCCAGACGGTCCTGATCATAACCTTCTGGAGGTCATTTACCATAAAAGGCGGCAGATCATCCCTGGTTTTCCGTTCAACGAGAATTCCTTTTTCTGCAATCCAGACAGTTCCCGGCTGCAAGTCGCCAAAGACAATTACATTCTGACCTTTAATCCTGCAAGAATAGTTAATCCGCTCTCTTCTGACGCCATCGGTAGCGCCTGATGCACCGGCGATAAAATCACAGATTGTCCCATCCTCCAGTTCAATCATAGATGCCGATGAAGAAGGTCTTTCGGCAACATCAGGTGTTGGCAATGGTTGGGTAAGCTTTAGGATAAATCCTGATGGTTTATCAATATCAGGGAGGGCGCCGCAGACAATTGTTGTTTTATCCTGGACCGTATAACATGGGTCAAAGATTTCATTGCCGATCATGCACCGCCAGACATCCGATCGTCTAATGATATTGGAATTGGTCCAGCAGTAACCTTCTCTTTCTTCTGAAGGAATCAGCGGGATATATCTGATAATCTTTGTTTCCGTGATTTTATTTGATGGAACTGCTTGAGAGGTAATTGGAGCGCATAGGCTGATCAAGATGACCATAAACAATGATAGACAGGCATTCAGTGGTTTTAAATACACTGAGTTTCTCCTTCTTTTGAATAGCGGCAAAATACTCGGGCCAGTATATTGTAAATATCAGCTGAGGTCAAAAAGAAAAAGCCCCCTCGAAACCGGTCCGTCAGGGGGCTTTTTCTTTTTATGGGGAAACCTGCCTCATGTCTGGTAACTGTCAATGATTTCTCATTTTGTCATAGACATGATGGCGCTCCTTGGTATTTGATCAATTTTCTTACCAGAAACCCCTCTCCATGCAATTTTCTATAAACACCAGAGATTTATTCTGCCCCTCTTGGAAGTATTTATAGAGCTGTTTGCCCACATCGGGGTACAAGGGGCAATCCTTCAGTTTGTTTACGGAAACCCAGACAATATCCAGCGAGTGGGTATGATCGGGTCTGACTTTTGGAATGCCATGGACCTCGGTGGCTAAAAATACGATGTGCAGCGTCTGGGGGTGCCTTTTTGTGCCGGGCGCCTCCCCGACCAGAATGATGTCGCCGACTTCTACTTTTACCCCCAGTTCGTTCTTCCATTCGCTTTTGACCGCTTCCTGGAGCGGCACATCCCTGTCCACGCCCCCGCCCGGAAGGGCGAAGACTTCTTTCCCTCCATAGACGTACTTCATGCAGAGGATCTCGTTGGCCTGCTCAAATACTGCGGATACCCGGACTCTCATCGTTCCTCCTTTGGTTTAAATAAACAGTAGTTTCCATCTGCTCCGCAGAGCATCCCGGACACAACAGACAACAGCAGGATTGTTGGCTAATATTACAAGGAATAACGATTAAATGCAAACGATCTTTATCTGGCTTTCAGGGCAGGGTGATCTTCAGGGTGCCCCCTCTGCCCAGGATGTCATGAAGATGGATGTACCCCTTTAGGGTATTCTCACCATTGGCAACCACCAGGGTGGTGATTTCATCGCGTTGCATCGACTCGATGGTCTGGGCGAGGGAGATGTTCTCATCGATTGTCTTGGGGTTGCGGGTCATGACCTGATCAACGGTTTTATCATGAAAAGAGACGCCACGTTTGACCAGCCGACGGAGATCACCATCGGTAAAAATGCCCAGGAGGGTTCTTTTTCTATCTGTCACCAGGACAAAACCCTTATTGTTAGCGTCCATTTCTTCAATAGCCCTGGTTGCCGTCACGCCCGCAAGAACCTTTGGCGTTTGTGCGTAGCTGATCATTACCTCCTTGACCTTTGCCCGCAGACGCATTCCCAGGTTGCCGCCGGGATGAAACTTATAGAAGTCTTTTTCGTTGAACTTCCGTTTTTCTATCAGGGCTATGGCCAGGGCATCGCCCATGGCGAGGGTGGCGGTGGAGCTTGAGGTTGGGGTCAGGCCGAAGGGGCAGGCCTCCCTTTCCACGCCGACATCAATGACGAGATTGCAGGAACGGGCAAGGGAGGAATTCGTGTCGCCGGTTAAGGCAATCAGGGTCGCCCCGATTTCCCGGACGCTGTTGACGATGAGGCTGAGTTCATGGGTTTCGCCGCTGTTCGAGATGGCCAGGACAATGTCATTTTTAGTTACAATCCCGAGGTCTCCGTGCATTCCTTCGACGGGATGAAGAAAAATTGCCTGGGTCCCCGTACTGGTCAGGGTGGCGACGATCTTCTTGCCGATCAGGCCGGATTTCCCTATGCCGGTGACAATGACCCGACCATTGGATTTGAAGATCGTATCCACCGCTTTAGTGAAATTTTCGTTCAACTTACCAATGAGGCCGGAGATACTCTCCGCCTCTATTTTCAGGACATCCTTCGCAAGTTGGATGGATAGATCCTTTTTAACTGCCATAATTACTCCCCTATCATGGTGAACTGGGATGGCGACGCTATCAGAATTTATTTTTCCTGACAAGGAAGTTTTTCTATTTCTGGCGGGGTTTTCATTGACAGCGGGAAACTACGCATCTATATTCAACCCCTGAGGAGGCATGATTGCGGTGAGTATATTTCCCTGGTCCCGGATCATCGGCGGCGTCCTGATTGCCCTGTTTCTGGTTCTCCTGGCGTTCCGTATGGATGTTTTTACCCTTCCGGCAGGGGGGAGCAGACAGTTGGAAAAGACCGCCGTCATCCAGCGGGAGGCCACAGACGCAGCCAAAGACACGTGGATGAATATTTACCAGCAGGGCCGCAAAATTGGCTACACCCATCGGACCTTCTCCCGCCGGGAGCAGGGATTCGGATTAAGGGAAGAAGTATTTATGCGGATTCAGACCATGGGCGTTGTCCAGGGCATTTCTCTGAAGACCGAGGGCGCCTTGAATGAGGACATGACCTTGGCCTCTTTTGACTTTGATCTGGCCTCCAACCTTTTTAGTTTTCATGCCCGGGGAAAAGTCGATGGCGACCGGATGTCCGTTATCACGAATGCAGCCGGCGACGAACGGCATTATGAGCTGCCCCTGAAAGAACAGGTTCAACTCTCCCAGGGCGTATTTGCCAGGGCTCTCCATGCGGATCTGAAACCGGGGCAGGGGCTTACCGTATCCGTATTCGATCCTATGACCATGGGTTCGCGGCCGGTGCGCCTGTCTTTCGTAGGAGAGGAAACGCTCACGATCATGGGCCGCCGCCAGACGCTGAAAAAGTACGCCGTCGATTTCATGGGGGCCCGTCAATATGCCTGGCTCGATCCGGAAGGCGAAGTGGTTCGGGAGGAAGGAATTCTGGGGATGGCCCTGGAGAAGGCAACCCGGGAAGAGGCCCTTGCGGGTCTGGCCGCAAGTGGGTCGGCAGACCTAACCGACCTGGCCTCCGTCGATGCCCGGGGCCGGATTTCCGATCCGGCGGGATTGCAGGTTCTCAAGGTCAAGCTCTCCAACATCGATGCCGGCGCCCTGATGCTTGCCGGGGGCAGACAAACCTATGCCCATGGCCTGTTGACCGTCAGCAAGGAGGTTCATGGAAAGGTCGAAGGGTCTCTGAAAAACCGTGAGGACTACCTTGTTTCGACGCCCTTTATTCAGACGTCAAATCCCGCCATCTGCGCCCAGGCCGGGCTGATCGTTTCCAGAGAAGACGGAGACGAAGAGAAGGCGCGCAAGATTGTCGCCTGGGTATTCAAAAATATCGAAAAACGTCCCGTCCTGTCGGTTTCCAATGCCGTTGAAACATTAAAGAATCGCGTCGGTGACTGTACGGAGCACGCGGTTCTGGTGGCCGCTCTGGCCCGCGGGGCGGGCATTCCGACGCTCATTGAAACGGGTCTTGTTTATCAGCGGGGGAGGTTTTACTACCATGCCTGGAACGCCTTCTGGCTGGATAATTGGGGAGGGTGGGTTACGGCCGATGCCGTGATGAATCAGTTTCCCGCCGACGTGACCCATCTGCGCTTTGTGAGGGGAGAGGTAGAAACACAGCTTGACCTCATGGGGGTGGTGGGAAAGATCAAACTACAGGTGATAGGGATGTCGCAATGATCGAGCTTAAAGAGCTTACCAAATACTATGATAAAACACTGGCTGTAAACAATCTTAATCTTACCATCACCAAAGGCGAGATCTTCGGCTTCATCGGCCCCAACGGGGCGGGAAAAACTACCACCATCCGCATGATGGGCGGGATTCTGGCCCCCTCCTCAGGGGCGGTTATCATTGACGGTCAATCATTGGCGGAATACCCGGTGGAGGTCAAAAAGAAGATCGGCTTCATCCCGGACCGGCCGTATCTCTATGAAAAACTGACGGGGTGGGAGTTTATGCGTTTTTCGGCGGATCTCTTCGGGGTCGAGGAAGAGACGTTTGCCTCGAAAGCGGCGGAACTCTTGAATACCTTTTCCCTTTTCAACTGGCGGCAGGAACTGATTGAGGCCTACTCCCACGGCATGAAACAGCGCCTGATCATCGCCGCAGCCCTCCTCCATGATCCGGCGGTGATCATCGTCGATGAACCCATGGTCGGCCTTGATCCCGGGGCCATCCGCATGGTGAAGGATATCCTGCGCTCCCTGGCGGCACAGGGGACGACGATATTCATCTCCACCCACACCCTGGTCGTGGCCGAGGACCTCTGTGACCGGATCGGTGTCATCCACAAGGGAGCCCTGATTGCCCTGGGAACCATGGGGGAGCTGAAACAGTCAGCCCGAATGAGGGAAGGGGATCTCGAAGATATTTTTTTACGACTAACCGCTGAAGGGGGCATGGAATGAAGGTGGTCCTCACCCTGATGAAGCCGCGGCTCTGGGCTTTTTTAAACGGCGGGATCTCCCGGGGTGCCTGGGACAGTCGGGCGAGGCTTTATTTCTTCAGTGCCATCGGCCTCGTCTTCTGGCTCGGCATCTACATGATGTTTTATCGGGTCCTGACCTATTTCAAGGGCGTCGAAGGGTTTGGCGATGTCCTGGCCGCCAAGCTCATGTCCATGGTGGTGGTGACCTTCTTTACCCTCCTCCTCTTCAGCAGCGTCATTGTGACGCTCTCAAAGCTATACATCAGCCGGGATCTACCCCTTGTCCATTCCCTTCCCGTCGCGGCGGAACAGATCTTTCTGGCCCGTTGGCTGGAGAGCCTGATTGACAGCTCCTGGATGGTGATCCTCTTCAGCCTGCCCATCTTCCTTTCCTACGGCATGGTCTTCAAGGCGGGGATATTTTTCTACGGGATGTCGTTTCTGTCTATCTTTTCCCTCTGCCTCGTGGCCTCGGGACTGAGCACCCTGGCCGTGATGGGGGCGGCGACGGTCCTGCCGGCCGGCCGGATTCGCACCATCTCCGTCTTCTTCGGGGTTCTGCTGATCCTGATCCTGGTTATCGTCGTGCGGATGATGCGGCCCGAACAGCTTGTCAACCCCGAGGCCTTCAATTCCGTCGCCGTTTACCTCCAATCCCTGGAGACCACCGGCTCGCCCCTCCTGCCCACGACCTGGATCTATGAAAGTATTCAGGCAAGCCTCCTGGGAAGGAAGGGACAGGCCTGCTTTAACCTTGCCCTGTCCATCACCGGTGGTATGGCCCTCCTTTTTGTGAATCTCTGGATTTCGGAGCGATGGTATTTTCGCGGCTATTCCCAGGCCCAGACCACGCCGGCCAGTATTTTTGCCCCCTCCCCGACGGGGAAGGGATGGGATGGCATGTTGTCGTTTCTCCCGGCCCCGGTGAAGGCCCTGACCGTCAAGGAGATCAAGACCTTCTTCCGGGATCAGACCCAGTGGCCCCAGTTGTTTCTCCTCCTCGCCCTGATTGTGGTTTATCTTTACAATTTTTCGGTCCTCCCCCTCGACCGGGCACCGATAAAAACCGTTTACCTGCAGAATCTCTTTTCTTTTCTGAACATGGGGCTCGCGACCTTTGTCTTGACGGCCATCGCGGCGCGCTTTGTCTTCCCGGCGGTAAGCCTGGAGGGACAGTCCTTCTGGATCGTCCGTTCTTCCCCGGTGTCCATCCGCACCTTCCTGTGGATAAAGTTTTTCATCTATTATCTTCCCCTGGTCATTCTGAGTGAGGTCCTGATTGTGGTCTCCAATATCCTCCTCGATGTGACCCCCTTCATGATGGCCCTTTCCGTGACCACCGTTTTTTTTATGGTCCCCGGAATCGTAGCCTTGGGGATCGGCTTCGGGGCCGCCTATCCTGATTTTTCTTCGGAAAACCCCACCCAGACGGTGACCAGCTTCGGGGGACTCCTCTATATGACCATCTGCGCGGGCTTCATCGCCCTGATTATCGTTCTGGAGGCAGGGCCGGTCTATGCGGTCTTCATGGCCGGGATTCGGGGACGGGCTCTGGATATGTTGCAATGGACCTGGCTCGTCGGGTCCTTTTGCCTGGTCCTCGTGCTGTGCGCCCTGGCCGTGGCGGTGCCAATGAACATGGGGGAGAAGCGCCTGCGGAGGTGAGGATAACAGGACTATTATGCCTGGATAGCAGGATCGAACCTCTGCCGGCCTGACTCACTTAAGGCTTTCCATCCACTGATCGGTGGTCATGACCTTGCTGAACCTCATCGCCTGGGTGACCAGAATCGCCCGGTGCAGCTCCTCGGCCGTCACGCTTCCGGCATTGTTCGAAATCGCCAGCGTTCCGGTGGCATCCGACAGAAACTCGACGGCCAGGCCCATATGAACGGCCTGACGGGCCGTCGTATCGCAGCACATCTGGGCCATATACCCGGCAATGACGATCGTATCAATCTTCCTTTCCTTCAGCCATGATTCCAGGTCCGTGCCGGTAAAACTTCCCGGAAGATTCTTCTCGATTAGGTGGTCGTATGCCTGCGAGGCTATTTTTGGGTGAAGGTTCCATTCCTCGGTCCCCTTCCTGAAAACCGCTGCCTCCTTCTGGGGGGACGTGTGCTGGATAACAATCACGGGAATCCCCTTTTTTCGCGCCTGTTCCATCGCCCCCACAATGTTTTCAAGGCTTCCCGGCGGATGTGTCACCGGCAGTTTGCCCGTGAAATACTCATTCTGTACGTCTATGACCAACAATGCTCTTTTCATCTCTTTTCCCTCCCTTTCTCGTTTGCGTCTTTGTGTTGATCCGCATATCCAAGGCCCGCCGTGAGAAGACCTGCCAGGATTGCGATGATGATGTTTCTCATTCTACTCCTCATCCTATATTTTGGCATTCCCTTTCTTTTAGCGTACGGCTTCCTTCTATCATACCCCTATTCTGTCATAAATGACAAATATGCCACGATATCTGCCATTCCGTTCTTGCAATATCTTCCGGCTTCCGCTACGCTTTCCCGGCCGCATCACTCCGGAAGGGGGAAACGACTTCGACAAGGCGATCTGTCTCAAAGAATATTAAAAAAGTCGGCGACATCAGACGGCGGGTAGTCCTGTTTTCCGTGCCGCCCGCCATGGAGCTCGATATCATCGGACCCATGTCGGTATTTGCGGCAGTCAACAACATGAAGGATCGTCTCTATCCGGGCTACGAGGTCGAACTTGTCACCTCGGAGCAAAATCGGGTGATTGCCGGTTCATTGGGGTTTCCGCTGCCGGCCCACCGGCACTACCGGGAGGTCAGCGGAGGTGTTGATACACTCCTGGTGGTAGGCGGAACAGGCCCATTGACGGCCCGCGATGCCTCGGTACTGCAATGGCTTCGCGAAATGGCCTCTCAGGTCCGGCGCCTTGGATCCGTCTGTACGGGATCGTTTCTACTGGCGGAAGCCGGCCTTCTGAACGGCAGGCGAGCTACAACGCACTGGGCCTTGACCCGCGAACTCGCCTCTCGGTACCCGCAGGTGATCGTCGACCCCAATCCGATCTGGGTACAGGACGGGCATATCTATACATCGGCGGGAGTTACGGCAGGGATGGATCTTGCCCTCTGGTTCGTCGAAGAGGACCATGGGAATGCCGTCGCCCTTGCCGTGGCAAAGGAACTCGTCTTATTCCTGCGGAGACCCGGTGGGCAGGCGCAATTCAGCGCCTCGTTGTCCGTACAGGCTTCAGGCATGAAACCCCTCCTCGAACTCCAGGTCTGGATAAAAGAGAATCTGCACCGGAACCTTTCCATAGAAACTCTGGCTGCCCGCGCCGCCATGAGCCCCCGCAACTTCGCCCGCGTTTTTGTAAGGGAGTTGGGGATAACTCCGGCCCGTTATATCGAGCAGATACGTCTGGAAACCGCCCGGCATCAGCTCGAACAGACGGAAAAGGGCCTGGAGGAGATCGCTTTTTCGTGCGGATTCGGGAGCGCGGAACTGATGCGGCGAACCTTCCTGCGCTTGCTGGAAATCACACCTGGACGTTATCGCGATCACTTTGGACCTTCGTCAGTGAAAAAGTCAACAAACGGAAGTGATCTTTGAAATAGGGATTTTAATATAAAGAGAGCGGCGATGATGTCTGCTGCCGGGAAAAGTTAGGGCCATCGAACTGGCCAAAGGGGATCCATCGGGGTTATTCTGTAATTACCCCTTTTCCAAAGGAGGGAATGAGGGGAATGCCTCTGGTTCATCCTATTGATTTGTAGCTTCCTGAAAGCGATGGGCCGAATAATTTCATTGCTGTAGTAGATTTCAAAAGCAAATCGTGATAGTAAGAACCTGAAAAAAGCATTTTGAATATGTTCCATCCCTGATAATCATTCTTGAGAGAAAAATGGACTAACCAATAACAACCCCAAATCTTTTAAAGAAGGTCGGGGTTTTTTATTTCAAATCGGTATTGCAATAATATTTTCCCCGATCCTCTTGATCGAAACTTGGCATGATAACCAGCGACATAGGTCGCAAGCAGATGAATGTAAAGGACTTAGCTTGCGTTTGGCAGTCGATCCAAAAGCCTGTTAGGCAGTTTTCAGGTCAGCCTTAAGGTAGATACTACAATGAACAATTGCCGATTCATTCGGCAGGAAGAATTTATGATTAAACCTTTACGCGTGTTGATGGTTGAAGATTCAGAAGATGATACCATCCTATTGCTTCACGCCCTGCGTCGTGAAGGCTATGAGGTCATTTACGAAGTAGTGGATACTCCATCTGCCATGCGTGCCGCATTGGAACGGCAGAATTGGGATGTGATCACTTCTGACCACGCCATGCCGCACTTCAGCGCCCCGGAGGCCTTGGCACTGGCTAAGGAATTACAGTCAAGCTTGCCATTTATCATCCTATCCGGAGAAATTGATCTCAATCTGGCTGTTTCACTGATGAAAGGAGGTGCACATGACTACATCCAGAAACGGGAGTTGCCCCTCATAGTTCCTGCTATTGAGCGGGGATTGAAGGAAGCAGAATCAATAATAAAACGTAAGCAGGTGGAGCAAGAACTAAGGGAGAGTGAGGAGCGTTATCGGACATTGATCGAGACCACAGGGGACTTGATCTATACCACCGACAGAAAAGGGTTCCTGACCTATATAAACCCGACACTCGAGAGAGCCCTTGATTATAATCATAATGAATGGAACGGGAAGACCTTTGCGCAGATTGTTGCACCTGATTGTATTGATTCGGTGAAAGAACTTTTCAAAAGGGCCATGAAGGGGGAGTTCATTCCTGTTTATAAAGTTGATCTGGCCAGAAGAGATGGAATGCGGCTTTCAGTGGAGTTTAATGTAACGACGATCCATGACAGTGAAGGCAAACCTTCGGGCCGGTATGGCATCGGGCGGGATGTAAGTGATCGCAAGCGGGCGGAGGAGGCGCTACGGGAGAGCGAGGCCAAGTTCAGGACACTTTTTGAGTCTGCCAACGATGCTATTTTCTTGATGGATCAAGATGTCTTTGTCGACTGTAACTCGAAGACCTTGGAACTGTTTGGTTGTACCAAGGAACAAATCATCGGGCAGCCTCCTTACCGGTTCTCCCCCGAAAATCAGTCTGATGGAAGGAAATCCACAGAGAAAGCAAATGAGAAGATCGATGCGGCACTGAGAGGTCAGCCGCAGTTCTTTGAATGGAAGCATAGTCGCTACGATGGGACTTCGTTTGATGCAGAGGTCAGTTTGAACATCTTCGGCACTGCGGATAAACACTACCTTCAGGCTATTGTTCGCGACATCACCGACCGCAAGCGGGCGGAGGAGGCGCTCCTTGAAAGTGAGGAGCGTTTCCGTTTCCTCAATGAGCTTGGAGAAGCGACGCGCGTCATGGTGGAGCCCAAGGTAATCATAGCTACGATCGCACGCCTGCTTAGCATACACCTGCGAACTTCCCGCTGTGCCTATGCCGAAGTGGAGGCCGACGGCGATCGCTTCACCATTCAACACGACTACATGGATGGGTGCGCCAGTGTGGTTGGCAATTACCAGCTTTCACTCTTCGGTCCGCATGCTGCTTCCGAACTGACCGAAGGCCGAGCGCTCGTGATCGGCGATGTTGATGCGGAACTTTCTCCAAGCGAAGGCGCTAATATGTTCAACGCCCTCGAGATTAAAGCGATCGTCTGCTGCCCATTGGTGAAGCAAGGCACCTTGCGGGCGATGATGGCCGTACATCAAACGAATGCACGCCAGTGGACGCCAGGGGAGGTTTCTCTCGTACAGGAAGTTGTCGAACGCTGCTGGGCGATCATTGAGCGAACGCGAGCGGAGGAGGAGCTGCAAATTGCCTTCCGGCGGTTCCAGGTTATTCTTTCAAATCTTTATGGCGGTATTCTTGTGGTGAGCAACGACAACCAGGTCGAATATGCCAACCAAGCATTCTGCGACCTTTTTGATCTCGACGATTTACCGAAAGATCTTCTTGGATTGTCTGCGTCGGAAATTATACAAAATATCAAAAACGTTTATGCCAATCCGCATGACGCACTTGCCCGTATCCAGGAATTGGTAGCTGAGGAACAGTCTATATATGATGAAGAAGTTGCTATCATGGGCAAGCGAACATATATACGGGACTACATTCCTATTATTATTAACGGGAAACGTTATGGCCGCTTATGGCATCACTATGACATCACCGAACGCAAGCGGGAAGAGAGGGCTCTAAAAGAGACGAATGAAACCCTTGATACGATAATCAATTCTTCACCGGTTGCTATAATTGCACTTGATCATAACGGGAGTGTTACGAGATGGAACCCAGCGGCAGAACAGATGTTCGGCTGGCAAGAAAGTGAGGTCTTGGGACAGTTCCTTCCTATCGTTTCTGAAGATAAGCGAGCCGAGCATCTCTTACTTCGCGAGCGTGTACTGCGGGGCGAAGGCTTCAGCAATGTTGAGGCCCGCCGCCGAAAGAAGGATGGCTCTTCCATAGACATTAGCATATCGACAGCGCCAATGCGTGATTCTAATGGCCGGATAACCGGTATTATGAGCGTAAGCATCGACATTACCGAACGCATGCGGGCTGAGGAGGCGCTGAGGGAACGTGACATTCAGTTCAAGAAACTCTCTTCTCATGTTCCAGGAATAATTTACCAGTTCAAGAAGAAGTCGGATGGAACCTACTGCGTGCCATTCACTACAGAAGCCATCAAGAATATTTTTGGTTGTTCACCTCAAGATGTACGCGAGGATTTCTCTCCTATAGCAAGGGTAATATTATCTGAAGATTTTGATAAAGTATATGGTTCAATTGAGTCTTCTGCTGAACTCATGACTACCTGGCAATGTGAATATCGTGTACAGATTCCCGGTCAGCCGATCAGATGGATGTTTGGCCATGCGACACCTGAGCAATTGGCTGACGGCAGCATCATCTGGCATGGATTCAACACAGACATAACCAAAATCAAACAAGTAGAAGAGAGCTTGCAAAAAAGCGAAGAGAATTTCCGACTTTCACTCAACGATTCTCCGCTGGGGGCACGCATCATTTCCGCAGCGGGTGAAACGATTTATGCCAACCGGGAGATTCTGAATATCTATGGTTACAAAGGCATTGAGGAATTGCAAAAAACCTCTGCGAAGGAACGTTATGCCGCGGAGAGCTACGCTGAGTATCTGGTCAGACGTGAGAAAAGGAAGCGGGGTGAGTTTGTACCGCCAGACTATGAAATCAGTGTTGTCCGAAAAGACGGAGAGATCCGACGCCTCCAAGTTTATCGCAAGGAAATCTTATGGAACGGCGAGCTGCAGTTTCAGGCACTATACAATGACATTACCGAACGTAAGCGGGCAGAAGAGGGAATCAAGAAACTCACCGAAGATCTGGAACAGATGATTATGGAGCGGACAGCCCAGTTGGAGGCAGTCAACAAGGAATTGGAGGCCTTCAGTTACTCTGTTTCCCATGACCTGCGAGCACCCTTGCGGACCATCGACGGTTTCAGTCAGAGCCTCCTGGAAGATTATGGAGAGATGCTGGACGATCAGGGTAAGGAATATTTGGGTCGGGTACATGGCGCTTCTAAACGCATGGGGCAGTTGATAGAAGACCTTTTGAAGTTATCGAGAGTGACAAGATCGGAATTCCAACGTGAGAAAGTCAATTTGAGCGCCTTGGTCAGGGGCATTGCGGAGATGATCCAACAGCAAAACACACAACAGGTTGTCGATCTGTCCATCCAGGAAGGAATCGCGGTGAGGGGAGATGCCAATCTGTTGCGAATCGCCGTGACAAACCTCCTGGAAAATGCCTGGAAGTTTACGGGTCGGGTAGCCCATCCCCTAATTGAATTCGGCATTACCGTAAAGGACGGCAAGACTGTCCATTTTATCCGTGACAACGGAGCGGGCTACGACATGGCCTATGCCGACAAGCTCTTCGGTGCCTTTCAGCGCCTCCACAGCACCGATGAATTTCCCGGTACGGGAATCGGTCTGGCCACGGTCAAGCGGATCATCGCCCGTCACGGAGGTGAGGTTTGGGCGGAAGGAAAAGTCGGGGAGGGGGCAACATTCTATTTTTCAATTGGTTAAACATAAGCTATTTATAGAAATGATAATGGAGATTATTGTCAGGTTTGCTTCCTTTGCATATCAAAGCTTTCACCCGGTAATTCTTGCCCCATAATTGATGATGAGAGTAAGGACTCGTAGGTAGATGAACTCAGTCAAGGCCCATTTCAGAAGATTATCAACTCAAAAGTATGCATGAACCGGATGAACCACAACAAAACCCACCGGACACTCCTTCCTCACATTGGTAATTTATTAGTTATGTGTAGCACGAAGGTGATTGGAAAGTATTCAGGGGCCGGGATCGCCCATCAGAATAAAAGGCGCCCAGAAAAGGGGATGGGCGTAACTGGCGATGATCTTACCCGTGGTTTGATCCTTCAGTGTCTCGGTATCGATCAGGTCCAGCATGGATTTCCTCAGCGCCTGTGATCGGGTCAGAGTACTGTCACTGCCCTGAAGCTGGAAAAGACCGGTGACCAGTTTCCGGGCCGATGTCGTTTCGACGGGATACATGCTGGCCAGGATTGCCCGGCTGCCGGCATAGAAAAAGGCTTGGCCAAGTCCCGAAAGGGCCTCTGCTCCGGCGCCGCTTGCGGCGCCCGTGTTACATGCCGAAAGAACAATCCAATCGGCGTTCAGTTTCAACTTCATAATATCCTTCATCGTCAGCAAGCCATCGTCCAGGTCCCCCGTGACTGTGGGCGAGGACAGGGCCAGGGCAGGTTGATCCAGTCCGTCCAGATCTCCGGGTACCAAGGCATGGGTGGCAAAGGCAATGATCTTCCGGTCCGACAGGTTCATCGTTTTGACCCGTTGCTTGGAGGCCTGTTCCCGTAAAAAAACATCTTTTGCCAGGTCGGCATTTAATACGTGGGCAATAGTATTGATCTCTTCTGCCGTGTCGGGGAGGCGGTCCAGACTTTCGGTTTGGATAGAGGCGAGCTTCTGATTATCAAGTGACCCCTTTGCCGTGATGCGGATACCCCGGACCCGAACATGACCTGCCGTTGAGTCATTAAGAGAAGCATTTTCTTGAATCTTATCTTGTTTATCGCGGTTTTGCTCTGCTTTCATTAGCGCCAGTTGTTCCCGGTTAAAGAGGGGATCGCCGAATCCCAGAAAGGCCTTACGACCGCGATCACCGGCCGGCATCGTCCTCAGATTGAAAAGGGCCGACACGGAAGGCTCCATGGTAATAGAGACCTTGCGTATCAACCAGGGCGCCTGCCGGTAACGGGAAAAGAGCTCTCCCCCTTCACGATCAAGGTTAAATGGCGCCGTCGGAAGAATAGCCAGGGGAATCTGGTCCAGGGGATTATTTGTGACAATGAACAGGTCAGTGGCATCCTTTAATGCCGATTCAACAGGAGAAAATAATTTTAGGTACAGATCATATGCCAGCGAGACATCAAAATCAGGGATATCTCCCAGGGTTCCCGGTTTCGGGTCAAGGGAGCTTCTCAGCTTCGCCACAACAGGAATGAGATCGTTTCTGCCTGTGCCGACGGCAGCAAATTTAGCGCTTCCTCCCTGGGGAATGGCCCAGATAAAGGTTTGATCATTAGTGGTATAAAAGGAGAGCAGCGCTTCCCCGGGGCGCAGGATCGTCCGGACAGAAGAAATGGATTGGGGCGAGGGATTTACAAAGTCGGCATATCTGGGGAAGCGGCGTTTGGTCTCATCCTGTATGGTATTCCGGGCGCGGCGCAAATTTTCGATATTGATTTGGAGATTCCGGATAGCATTTGGATACTGCTGACCGGCCGGGACCGCCAGAAGATTAAGAATCGTGTTTTCCATGGTGAGGATCTGTCTGTCCGCATCCTGTTCCTTACGGACCAGGTCAGCCAGTTCCGGATCTGTCACGGCGGCACGGGCGCTGCTTGCAACGAGGGCTCCCTGGACGCTCCGGCCTCTATTTGCTTCGGCCAGATTAAAGGATGTGGCCACCGCATCGATCCCCAGTTCCTTTGCGAGGGGTATGCCCTGAATTTTCGCCAGCAGAGAGATATACTCATCGATGATTATTCTTCGCAGTTTCCTGTGGCTGGCAAACTCTCCATCTTCCGTTCGGTGTCCCATAATTAGTTCTGTTGCAGTGGAAAGGTCCCTAACTGCTGCGCGTAAATGATTCAAACGTTCCTCAGCCATGCCCCTGAGGGCCAGCATCTCCGCAGTGAATCCGTTCCTTTCACCAAAACGTAACCAGAATTTCGCGTAGTTTTGGGATGCGAGTTTCTTCGCGTCATCATAGCGGCCGGTCATGAGCATGGATAAAACCAGCATGGGATCCTGCGCAAAGGATCTTTCATATAAAAACTGATTCTCTTTCATGCCGGCTTTGGCCAAGTCGTATTGGGTCATGGCGCCGACGTAATTACCCATAGACGCCAGGATATCCCCTTTCGTAACCCTGGCGCGCCCCATGACCCAGGAATCGGCAGGAGTGCCCGCAGCCTCAAGAATACGAATGGCGGCATCGCATAGCCGTTTCGCCTCTTCCGGGCGACCTTGGGCCAGTAAGATACGGGTAAGCAATATAATTGCCTGGCCCGTCAGCGCCGAGTCCCTGCCGGCATGGGCCAGGGAGGCCGTAAGGGCGTTTCTGGCCTCTACTTCCGCCTCCATCAGGCGTTGCTGATTCAATAAATTCCTTGCCTGGTGCATACCCCCGAAGATCAAAGAGGTCGGATGCCTTTCCAGGAGTACCCGGCCCGGCCCCAACCCGAGGCTCTTGATCTGTCGGTATTCTGAATCAGCTTCCGTATAACTTCCCTGTGCGGCCAGAATAAAGGCATCCATCGTGTGCAGCATCATTTCATGAAAGAATCTTCCTTCCGCCCCTATTCGGTTTCTATTTAATTGGTTTATGTAAACAACAGCTTTCTGCCTGGCCCTTTTAGCAGCCTCCAGATCGCCGGTTGTGGTATAGAGGGCAACCAGTTGCAGGTAAGGTCTGAGGGGGCTGGAACCGGTATTAGTGGATGGGATGGTTATTGCCGGATAGGTAGAACTCTCTTCAAATAATGCAATCGCCTTTTGAAAATTACCATACTGGAATTCTATGACACCGAGACGAAGGATGATGAAACCATCGTAATTATCCCTTATATTATAAGCTAGTGCCTGCTGCAGATCATCTTTGGCCTGTCGGAAGCGGTTCAGTTCAAAGGCAGCCCCCCCGCGGTCCCGGTAAAATCCTTTGAGAGTCCACGGATCCCCCGTAGCGGGAGGTTTGGCATCAGCCTGGAGCTTGAATTTCGCCGTAACCTGAGATTCAAACTGACCGGGCTGATCTAAAACCGACATTATGTCGTTGATTCTGCGGGGAGGGTTGATAAAGGCCGGTGCTTCCGCCATGGAGAGGGTAACCCTTTTTGCTTCCTCCAGAGACATTTTTGTGGCGCAACCTGATGACAGGAGGAGAATCAATCCGACCAGGAAAGCCGTTCTGAAGGGATTGCGCTTGATCATCATAACACCGGATATTGAATAATGGTTTTTGGTAATCCGGGGACACCGGACCTACTTAATCGGGATTAATGGGATGTCTCCGGATTACCGCTGAAGCTGATGAATCTATTTCTCCTTGCCTTTCTGTTTTTCCATGGATTTCACAAAGGCATCCTGAATATCCTTCGTATTGAAGAAGGCCGAATTCCAGGCGGCGACGTATTTCAGGCCGTCATCAACACTGTGATCTTCCATGTAGTTGAGAATCCTCTTTGTCCCTTTAACCGCCGCGGAAGAGTTGTCGGCGATTTCCTCCGCCAGTTTCAGCGCCCCGGCCATCAGACTTTCCTGATTGTCATAGATCTCGTTTATGAGCCCCATGCGCAGGCACTCGTCGGCCTTGAAATCACGGCCCGTATAGGCCATCATGCGGGTATTGCCCTGGCCGATGATCTGGGGCAGGCGGTTCAGGCTGCCCATATCGGCCACGATGGCTATCTTCGTTTCCCGGAGGGAGATAATAGTGTCTTTGGTGGCCAGGCGCAGATCGCAGGCGGACATGAGATCGAGGCCGGCCCCGATGCAATG
>Ga0172379_10004669_pt1 | contig 19902 bp, 19 predicted proteins | sample GrowelOW334metaG_FD_119756 | JGI IMG/M metagenome (GOLD analysis project Ga0172379, IMG submission 119756) | Groundwater microbial communities from an aquifer near a municipal landfill in Southern Ontario, Canada - Groundwater well OW334 metaG | ecosystem: Environmental > Aquatic > Deep...
GCGCCAGGCTGGCGCAGGGAATGGCGGCGAGGCCGATGCCGGCGAATACCACTGCTGCAATGATCAGGATGCGTTTCATCGTGTTCGTTTCCTTTCGTCGTTTCGTCCGAGACGCGGTTACTGACAGTTCGCGGCCCAGTCGCTCTGAGCGGCGAAGACCGACTGCGTTCCGGGCGTAAGGCCGAATTTGGTCTCTCCGATGTTATTACCCGGTTTGCAAGCGAGGATCTGGCTCGCGTTGCAGCCGTAGATGACCTCGTCGTCGCCCATGTGGTTCGGCCGGAGACCGGACGAAGGCACCGGACCGGCGAGGTTGGTGCCTGAGCAGAGATCATCAGCATCAAGCGCCCCATCCTGGTCGGAGTCTTTCCAGACCTCGATGGCAGTATGCAGAAGGCTGTCGAGCGAAATGGTCTGACCATTCGACGACAAGCAGAGCGCTACGTTGTGAAGCCCCAACGGATCAGATGGATTCGAGGGGTTGTCGCCGAGATCGCCGTTAACCGCGACTGTCGCACAGCTTCCTGCCGCTGGCAGAGACACGCGGGTTCCGCCAGAGCATTCTGAACCGCCGAACTGCGCGCCGCTCGTATCCTTGATGCAGACCTTGGAACCCGTTGCCGACGAGATGTCCACTGATACGGCTTTCGTCGCGCCTGGCGGCAGGATCGCATCGATCAATACCGCTGTGCGCAAGCCGGTGGAGTCTACCGTGATGACGACTGAAGATGCTCCGGACAGCGGTGTCGTACCCTGAGGCAGCGTGACTTGGTACGAACTGACGTCATTTTGTACGTTGGTATCCGTGATGGTGACCGTCGTTGAACCGTCGGGGTTCAACTGAAGCGACGTAGTGACATCAGGACCGCCGTTGACAGTGACCGGCACGCCGACAGGAGAATCGCCGAAAATGATCATTCGATCATTCAGCGAATCAACGCCGAACACCCGGTCATACATATAATCAACCGCGATACCGCCTTCACCGCCGCCGTAACTGCAGGCATTGGTGGTGCCGTTCGCCCGGACTCCGCAAGGAGCGTTGACCAAGCGGGGGCCGAAAGAGGGTTGGCCAAGAACAGTGATCGCTGGCTCGCCATTGGTGATGGAGCTGACATCGAAGACGCTCGTCCGGTAGTTCAACCAGTCATTGGCGTACAGCAGGTTGCGGACCGGATCGTAATCGAGGTAGGACGGCGCCCAGAAATTGCTCGCGGTATTGCCGAGAACATTCTGCGAGAACGCCGTTTGGCCGAGCACATTCACCGCCGGCATGCCGTCGGTGATGCCGTTCGACAGGTCGAAGACGGATACGCGCGCGCGAGAATACTGCGAGACGAAGAGCCGCTGGTGAACGTTGTCATAGACGACGTCCATCGGGACGGCCATGCCGCAGGCATTGGGCTGAGTCGTGCATCCGAACGCCGGATTCATGGTGTCCCGATACAGGTTGCCATTGTTGATCCGGTCGTCGTTCCCGGTCTGCAGGTTCGGCTGGCCGAGCACGTGCGCGGCTGGCATGCCGTCGGTGATGCCTCCGGCAAGTTCCCAGATCATGACGCGATGGTTGTATGAATCCGCCACGAACAATCGTTGGTTCTGACTGTCAAAACCAAGTCCGAAGGCGTCTTCGAGGCCGCAGGCGTTCACCTGCGTCGTACAGCCGAACGCGGCATTCTGCGTATTGGCAGCCGTATGGTAATTCGCTCCCGGCGCTGGACCACTTTGCAGGTTCGGTTGACCGAGCACATGCGCGGCCGGCATGCCGTTGGTGATGCCATTCGATAGCTCATACACCATGACGCGGGAATTTCCGTCGTCGAGCACGAAGAGGCGATCATTCACCTCATCATACGCGACGTCGTCAGGACGAAGCATGCCGCAGGCGTTGACGTCGGTGGTACAACCGAACGCGGGGTTTTTCGCATTTCGACCGTAATACGGCGCGCCGCTGATATCCCATCCGCCGCCGGACATATCCGGCCAGCCGAGCTCATACACGGCCGCCATGCCATTCTGGATCCCGCCATAGAGGTCATAGACCAAGACGCGTCCGTTGCCGAAGTCGGCAAGGAACACTCTGTTGTGAATGCGGTCATAGGCTACGCCACGCGGCTCGGCGATGCCATTCGCTCCCGTGGTTCCGCCGTAACGGCAGATCGGGTAGCAGGATGGATCATATGGCGCCGATCCTTGATCGAGACTCGGATGTCCGAGGACATTCGATGCGGGCATGCCGTTCGAGAGCACGAGTGCGCTCGCCACGGCTGAAGTGAAGATGATAACCGTTGTCGGCAACATCCATCGTTGCATGCGCCCTTTCAGGCGAGTGGTCTTTTTCGTAGACATGCAGCGTCCTTTCGTGTGATCAGGTTTGGGGATTTTCCTATTTTCCTGCGTCCGTATGCGCTACGACATCATCCCATCCTACTCATACTGTGCACCGTCCATTTCTCTCCTTTCAGTTGTAAATGAACATAAAAACAGGGAAGACCCTGTTCCGTGGCATCCGGCTATTCCGGATGTGCCAGGCATTGATATACAGGAATTCACTTCTACTGTCAAGGATTACTGGACTGAGAAGATAAAAAAATAATAGTGCGGGGTGCGGGAACGCAGGAGTGTGGGAGTTGGGAAGAGACGGAGTTTGGGAGAGACGGAGTCAGGGAGAGATGGAGTTTGGGAGATAGTCAGCCTCCAGCACTCCAGCACTCCAGCACTCCCCCACTCTCCGCCACATAACTCAAAAACCGGCTCTGAAAGCCGGTTTGCATCCGTCGTCGCTTTTTCACTCATTCCGCCGCGCAAGCCTCTTGCTGATCGCAAAACGCCAGCATCCCGGCTGACAAAAAAGCCGGCAGACCGGCGTGAAATTGTCCGTAAAAGTCAGTGAAGCGCTGGTCGGCGACATACATCCCGGCCAGGCCGCGATAGATCTGCGGCGTGCAGTCGTAGAAACGGTCGATGCTGGCGTGGTGCTTCGCGATCTCAGCCTGGACCTCCGGACTCGCCGGATCCTTGCCGGCCGTAAGGAGAGCTGTGAGCGCGCGCAAGTTCGCGTCAGTCTCCGCACCGATGCGCTGCCAGTCCTCTTTCGTGAACTTAGCGACGCGTTCGCGCGATTGGCGAAAAGCCTCGGTGCGGCCCCAGCGCGCCTCCGCTTCTTTTTCAAAACTCCGGAGCTGTTCTTCGGGCCGCTGGCCGCTGCTCGGTTGCGGATCACTCATAGATCAGAGCGCTCCCAGATCGATCGTCGTATCGATATGGATCTGAGACACGAATTCCGGAATATGACTCACCATCAGGAGCGCGCCCTCGTAAGCGTCGAACGCTTTGGCGATGACCGGCAGATGGCGGAAATTGATGTGGTTCGTCGGCTCGTCGAGAACGAGCAACCCCGGCTTCATGAGCACCAGACGGCAGAGCGCGAGCAGACCTTTCTGGCCCTCGGACAGACTCCTGACCTTGCTCGCGAGGATCCGGCCATCGAGCAGGAAGCCGGCCGCGGTCGAGCGTAATTTCTGTTCGTCCTTCTCTTTCATCACGGCGTCGAGCGCGTCGAAAGCGGTCTGCTCCGGATCGAAATTCGAGAGGTCCTGGCGGTAGTAGCCGACGCGCACGTCGCGGCCGATCGTCACGCCTTCGGCTTCGCCGGCGACGATCTTCTCGAGGAAAGTGGTCTTGCCGATGCCGTTCGGACCGGCGAGCAGGACGTGCGTGCCGCGGCGCAGGACGATATTGGCGTCCTTGGCGACAGCCTCACCGCCCTTGGTGATGCCGACCTTCATGATCTCCAAAACCTTGCCGCTGAACTCGTAATCGAATTCCTGCGCGGGAATCGTGAACTCGCGGATGGTCTTGTCCTCGCGGCGGACCTCGACCATGCTTTCCTCGGCTTCGGACGCCGCCTCGCGCATGCGCTTGGCGACGAGGCGCAGTTTGCCGCCTTTGTGCGCAAAGACCTCGGCCTGTTCCTTCTTGCGTTTGACCTCGGCTTCGGCGCGGGCGTTCTGCATGCGCTCGCGCTCGATGCGCTGGGCGATCTCCTCGACGACATTCAGATAGTTGCCGACGTACTGCTCGACCTTGCACGTCTGCGCGTCGAGATACAACACGCCGTCAGTGAAGGCGTTCAGGAATTCCGCATCGTGCGAGATCACGAGCACGGTCTTTTCGTACATCATCAGGAAGCCGGTCAGGTGTTCGATGCCGGCCTGGTCGAGATTATTGGTCGGCTCGTCGAGAAGCAGGATATCCGGATCCTGGATGAGCGAGTACGCCAAGAGCAGCCGCGCCTGCTCGCCGCCGGAGTGGACGCGGAGTTTTTTCGTGAGTTCGGTCTTGAGATTCACCGCGTCGAGCACGTCGGCGATGCGTTTGTCGAGGTTGTACGGCGCCGGCGCGGGAAACGCGGTCGCGAACCAGTCGCGGACCGCGAGGTCGAGCTGATCGGGCGCGATGACCTGGCGGGCGTGGCCGACCTTGGCGTCGGGCGGAGTCATGTGGATCGTGCCGGACTTGGGTTTGAGTTCGCCGAGAGTCAGCTTGAAGATCGTCGTCTTGCCGGCGCCGTTCTGGCCCATGAGCGCGATACGCATGCCGCGGCGCACGGAAAAACTGGCCTCATCCAGGATGGGCTTAGCTTCGCCATAGGCGAATTTGACCTCGTTGAAACGCAGGACGACGCTGTCATTCTCCATATCGCGCGTAGAATACGATATTTGCGGACGTTTGGCAATGGTGGGGGTGAGAGAGTGCAGGAGGGCTGGAGTGCAGGAGGGCTGGAGGGCTGGAGAGACGGAGTCAGGGAGAGATCGGATAAAAACAAAACCGCCCCAATTGCTTGGGGCGGGTTCGTTGTTCTGATCTTAGGCGCGGCGAACGTTCGCGGCGCGAGGACCCTTCGGAGAATCCTCGATGTCGAACGAGACCTTATCGCCAACCTGCAGCTCGGCGAAGGTGACCTCGACGAGGGCGGACTGGTGGAAGAAAACGTCCTTGTCCTGGCCATCCGGGGTGATAAAACCGAACCCCTTTTCGGTGATCGTCTTGATAGATCCGTTCATAGCATTACGCGTATGAGGATGAATAAGCCGACATCTCACGCATCCCCTCGCGGGGCTGAACTGTCTGGTGCCGACGTATGAACGTCAGCGGCCTGACCTGCGAAATATCGTTGATTACTTATATCACATCCGCGGTTAAATGTCAATGGCCCCGACCGGAATCAAGCCGCGAGCGGGCTTAAAAGTCTATTTTCTGGTTGCTTTACAGGATTTTTACCGCAAGGATCAGCTACGCGCCACACCACGGATGCTGGGCCGAATGGTATAATATATACGTAACCAAACGACCTATGAGACCAGGATTTCGAACCAACCTCGAGGCCTACGGAGAGATCGCCAAGGACGAGATGCGGCTGAAAGCGGCCGAGGACGAAACCGCCGAGAAAACCGATGCCGCCGCCCGCGAAGAAACCGAGCGCCTGGCGACGGTGCTGGATTGGCATGCAGAAAAACGCGCGGAAAAAAGCGGCACCAGCCAGGATATCCAATACGAGATCTTCGATATCCAGAAACGCAAGCAGAAGATCATGGCCCGCCTGAAGGAGGAGCTGCGCGAACTTGATCATCCGAGCGAACAAGAAACGGAACCAGCGCCGGACTGCCGACGCATCCGACAAGAGAACGGCCAACTGTTCTGGAAACGTGCCGACGGCAAAGACGTGCCCGTCACGGTCGGCGAGATCGTGACCGACCTCGCCTGGGGCATCGACTATGATCTCGACCGCGAGACCGTGCCGCGCCTCACGCGCAAGCGACTGCTCATCGAGCGGACCAAATACGAACTCGAGGATCTGCTCGACCTGCAGATCCTGACCGAAGAGATCGCGAGCGGCAACACGCATCCCGAACGCGTCCGGGCCTACGAGGCCCGCAAGACCGACCGCGAGACCGGCGAACCGCCGTTCGGCATCCTGGCCGAGAAGATCATGGTCCAATTTCTGCGCAAGCTTTCCATCGACCACAAGCTCGACTTCGATGTCACGAGCGCCGACATCTACCAGGACGTCACCCAAAAGATCGACTTCATCATCCGCCGCAACGTCCACAACCGCGGCGTGCGGCTCGAGGAAGGCGGACCAGAACTCGCGGCCAAGGGCGTCCAGTTCACGATGAACAACAACCGCGTGGTCCTGCGGCGCAAGGCCGAGCAGATCGAGAAGAGCAAACAACGGCTGTCCGAGGATGATCACATCGATGACATCATGCTCGTGGTCTTCGACTCGCGGACCCTGGGCGAGGCTTTCGACAAATGGCGGGCTGACCGGACGCCGGGCGGACCGGATCAATTCCTTGATCCGAAGCTGCGCAAACGGCTGTTCTTCGAGATGCTCGGCGGACTGGCCACGAACGAGGAACTTGAGGAACAGTGGTCGGGCGAACTGACGACCTGAAAAACGAAGGTCAAACCACAAAAAAAGACGACCAGGCCTCGCCCGGTCGTCTTTTGTTAGTGGAAATTTCAGGCTTGTTTCGGCGGTTCCTGGACCGGCGGCTTGGCCGCCACAGCTTCAGCTGGTGAGGAAGCGGCCGGAGCCGGCGTCTTGGACTTGCAGGTCGAAAGCCCAAGAAGCGAGTAGAGGCCGCAATAGCTGAAGAGGCCGGTCAAGAGCGGAATCAGGCCGATGAGCCCCCACCAACTCTTGAAATAAACTCCGACGCCGAGAATCGCAAGACCGAGAACGATCCGGATAGTCCGGTCGGCTCCGCCGACATTCTTCTTCATGCACATAAAAAGAAATAAAAAGATTGAATTAATTTGCGCTATTTATAGTATAGCACAACTGGGCGGTCCGTGCCCCGGCGCAACCTATCCCCCTTCCCCCTTCCCCCTCCGCCCTGCGGGGCTACGGGGGATTCGCGGATCTTAATATCCCGAGCTGACGCTCGGGATAAGACTAAGGTGACGAAAAAAACGAGCCCTCAGGGAGGGCTCGTCGAGACAGGCTCAAAGATCGATGATCCGCTGGTAGCAGGACTGGACGCGGTTCTGTCCGGCGCCGAGCGGGATGATCATGAGCATCCGCATCAGATACGACTTGCCGGCGACGAGCGTCGGCGAATTCGGATCAAGCTGATTCGCGCCCTGGCAACGCTGCCGACCATTCACCAGCTGATCGCTGGCCGGACAAGCGCCGTCGTTGCGCGCGCCGGTCTTCGACTGCCAGGAGATCGTCGAGTTCACGTACGGCAGGTAGCCGAGATAGAACGGATCCTCAACGCTGAAGTGGTACGGATCGAGTCCGTCCCAATTCATCCTGATCGCCGACCACAGCGTCGTCGGGATCGTCCAATTCTCGGACGGCACCTGGTCGGTCACCGGAGCGCCAGTGCTCTGGAAGTAGTACTCCATGTCGCCGTTAGCCGAGGCGTTGTCAATCTCCCAAACGTAGAAGCTGTTGACCCCGTAGGTGTTGCCGACCGGCCAGAAGGTCGAGACCGCGTTGCCGGAAGCGACGCTCCCGTCGAGCTGTTCGCAAGCGACCCAGCTGGAGCCGCCGCCGCCACCTCCGCCTCCACCGCCACCACTGCCGACATCGGTATCGGTGTTGTTCGGATCGAGATCAAGACCGCAACCAGCGAGAGCTGCGGCGAACATCGCCGCCACGAGCACCGAAGCGCGAACGTTCCATTTTGTAAGGTTCATGTCCACTCCTCCTTGTTAAAGGGACGGGTCATGATACTCCAAAAATGAGCCAAAGTCAAGGTCTGACCCCTTGGGGCGACATTCTATAGGGGAAAGTGCTGGAGAGCTGGAGAATTGGGCAAAAGGGACTGTCCCCTTTCCATGTAGTATATGAAAATCCGAAGATGGCTGGTTCTGTTTGAATGCGATATCCGCCGCCGCCTTATCCTGATATAATGATATAGAAGCTCACCCCAACTACCCAGCCATGACCGCACCAACACCGCAAAATAAGGCGGAAAAACCGGCTCGCGCCAGAAAACCGATCTTCAAGACCTTCTCTTCCCGGGTCAATTTTACCGTGGTCCTGACCGGACTGCTTTTAGCCGGTGATGCGATCTTGGGACTGTTATGGATCAGACCCACGATCGGCTCGGACCTGGCGGCCGCAGTGATGACGGGCGTCATCGCGTTCATCGCCGTCTGGCTGGGCAGCGTCGTCGGCGATCTGCTCATCGCCCGCCGCTCCCGCCGACTCGCCCACGCCATCCGCGAGGTCGCGGAGAATGGCGCGGATCCGGCCCGGCTCCCCTACGGTCTGGGCGAACTCGACGGCCTCACGATCTATTTCGACCAACTGGCGCGCGACCTCAAAAAAAGCCGCGAGACGCTCGAAGAAAAAGTCCGCGCCCGGACCTCGCTTCTGGAACTCAATGAAGGTCTGACCGAACTTCAGAAAGCGCGCATCGAGGCCCTGCTCGCAAGCATCGGCGAAGGCGTGGCCGCCACCGACCGCGACGGCAAAATATCTTTCATAAATGACGCCGCCCGCCGGAACATGTGGTGGCGGTCGAGCGAGGTGACCGACGTGCCGATCCATTCCGTCTTCCGGCTGGAGGACGAAAAAGAGAATATCGTCCCGCAGGAGCAGTGGCCCACGCGCGAGGTCATCGAGACCGGACGGACCGTCAACACCTCCGCGCCATCCCGCCCCTTCTACCTGCGCCGACCGGACATGACCCGCCTGCCGGTCAAGCTGACCGTCTCGCCGGTCAAACTGAACACCGACGTCGTCGGCGCGATGGTCATCATGAGCGATATCACCAGCGAGGTCGAATTCGACAAGGCTAAGTCCGAATTCATCTCAGTCGCCTCGCACCAGCTCCGCTCGCCGTCGGCGGCCATCAAAATGGTGGCGGAAATGCTCCGCAAGGGCGACTTCGGCGCGCTCACGGACACGCAAAAGACCTGGATGGACAAACTCTACCAGGGCACCGAAAACCTGATCGTCCTCGTGAACGAGCTTTTGAACGTCTCACGCCTCGACGCTGGCCTGAAGATGGATCTGGTATCCACGGATATCGCGGCTTTCATGAATGGCGTACTCAAACTTACCGAGACCTGGCTGCTCGAGAAAAAACAGACGATCATCTTCCAGCCGCCCACCCTGCCACCGGTCACCTTCGACAACTTCATGATCACCGAAGTGCTCAAGAACCTGATCTCTAACGCCAGCAAGTATTCGCCGGAAGGAGCCGCAATCACGATCATGACGACATCCGAAGGCGAGGGTGTCCGTATCTCGGTCCAGGACCAGGGCATGGGTATCCCGCCGGCCGACCGCGAAAAGATGTTCGGAAAATTCTTCCGGGCCGAGAACGCGGCGAAGAGCGCCATCAAAGGCACTGGCCTCGGGCTGTACTATTGCCGCACGGCGGTCGAGAAGCATGGCGGCAGGATCGGCTTTGATTCAGTCGAGGGCCAAGGTTCGACTTTCTGGTTCTGGCTGCCGACCAAGCCGGTGGAGAAGAAATAAAAAATGTGAGAGTGCTGAAGTGCAGGAGTGGAGGAGTGTGAAAGATCCAAATATCTCCCCCGACTTCGTCACTCCAGCACTCCGTCTCTCATCAAAGCGCTCCGGCGCTTTTTTGCGATCCAGCCGCCGCCAAGGTGTACAATGGAAGATATATGAATATGCGCTTACTCTCGCTCATCGTACCGCTGGCGCTAGCGGTCGCAATGTCTCCCCTGCCATCTTCAGCCGCGGCCGGACCCGGCAGCCTGATCAAACTGGGTTGCCCGGCCGGAGCCGGCGCAAATCACCCCTGCCGCGCCGTCTACTACTGGGGCGGCGACGGCAAACGCCATGCCTTCCCTAATGAGCGGACCTATTTTTCCTGGTACGCGGATTTCAGCGCGGTCCAGACAGTCGACGCAACAGCCCTTGCCAGCCTGATGCTCGGTCCGAACATCACCTATCGCCCCGGCCTGCGCCTCCTGAAGTTCCCCTCTGAGGGCAAAGTTTACGCCGTGGCCCGTGGCGGCGAACTGCGCTGGATGGCCACGGAAGCCGCGGCGGCGAACTCCTATGGCAGTGATTGGAACCGGAAGATCGACGATCTGTCCGAGGCTTTCGCCGGCGATTATCGGATAGGCACTATCATCAACACCGCGGCGGACTACTCAGCCGCGGCTGAACTCGCCGCCGCGCCGACGATTGACGCCGACGCTGGAGCGACCTACGAATCCCGCCGGATATCCACGCCAACCGGTGCGTTCGACGTCCAGATCATCACGCTTGATCGGACCAGATATAAAATGAAAAGTCTGGTCGATGCCGCCGCGGATTGCTCGAACGATTGCGCCGCCAAACCGCTTGCGGACTACGCCAAAGCGGCTGGCGCAGGCATCGCCATCCATGGCACTTACTTCTGTCCGCCGGATTACGCGGATTGCGCCGCGAAGACCTATTCTTTCCTCTGGCCAGTCTACGATTCGAGCCGCGCCGTCATGCGCAACGCCGACAACATCAAATTCCACGAAGCGCCGATCATCGCCTCCTACGCCGACGGCAGCCTGAAATATTACCGGCGCGCCAATGCTTACGCTTCGCTCGCGGCGTTCGAGGCCGCCTATGGTTCAAAGATCGAAGCCGCGATCGCCAATTATCCCGGACTCGTTGACGGCGGCGTCTCGGTCGTCGAATCCGAACCGCGGTTGGAGAGCGCACAACGGACCGTCAAAGGCACTCGCGGCGGCATCGGTTTCAATGACCAGAAAATTTTCCTCGCGATCGCCAAGAGTGCCACAGTCATCGACCTCGCGAACATCATGCTGGCGCTCGGCGCGACCGAAGCCCTGAACCTCGACGGTGGCGGCAGCTCGGCCCTGATCTACGGCGGCGTCTATAAGACCGGACCGGGCCGCCTCCTGCCGAACGCGCTCGTCTTCGTCAGACGTTAGGTACGGAGAGATGGAGTTTGGGAGAGACGAAGTCACGTCGCTCGCGAGCAACGTGACGTGATCAGGGGATGATGAAGCACTCCAGCACTCCCTCCCATACCCGCCAATTGACATTGGCCTATTATTTTGGAAGAGTTGCGCCATGCCGCCTGGCGGCAACATTTCCGAAACCGTTCTTTCCCAAAGGAGAATGCGATGAAAAAGATCCTGTTCTTGCTAGCCGGCTTGCTCGCAGCTAGCTGCGCCACCACGGCCACGCCACCCGCAGCCGCTGAACCAGCCGAACAATGGTTCGTCTACAATGTGCCTGCTAATTGGGTAGAGGCCGCTATCACCCAAGAGACGCCAGCCGACGTCCGACAGCCGCTCATGTCCCTGCGCAACCTGCGTACCGGCGCCGAAATCGTGGGCGACGCGATCAACTACGGCGACAGGACCATCGATGAAGTAGCCATGCAGATCTACATCAGACTGAACACCGAAGATGTTCTCTGTACGCCGATCTCGTTCGAAGGCAACCGCGCCAATTTCAAACTCACGCTCTATCACGAGAGCGGCGAGATCTGGCGCGGCAAGGTCGTGGTCATGCGACTCCCCGGCGCACCGCCGAATGTGGTCTTCATCGCCACCAGCCGCTGGCCCAGCGAGTACGATCTCCAGATGGCGGCTGAATTCGACGCCATCATCTCCTCCGCCGCAATCAAGTAACCGGCCGAACCTCGACCCCGCTCCTGCGGGGTCTTTTTTTCGTTGAGTAATTGTTTGACACCGATCAGCAATTCTGAAAAAGTACTGCCAAGCCGCTTGGCGGCGCCAATATTGAGATTGCCCTTTCCCAAAGGAGAACGCGATGAAAAAGGCTCTGTTCTTGTTGGCCAGCTTGCTCGCAGCAAGCTGCGTCATCACCCCGCAACCTCAGGCCGCGGAGTCAACCAATCGATGGTTCACTTGCAATCTGCCTGTCGGATGGACACAGATTGTCCCCGCCCCAGGGACTCCAACCAATGTCCGACATCCGCTGATGTCTCTGACCAATCCGCACACTGGGGCCGTGATCATTGGCGACGCTTTTGACGCCGGTGACTACACCCTCGAGGCAGTGGCTGCGGATGTCTATGCCAAAACGAACAAGCAAGGCGTCCTCTGCACGCCAATCACAGATAGCGTCAACCGCTCCATTTTCAAGATCACGTTCTACCGCGATACCGGCGAGATCTGGAGCGGTCGAGTCGTCATCATGCGACTTCCCGGCACGACGCCAAACATAGTCTTCATTGCCCAAGGCTTCTGGCCCGACGGGTACAGCATCGAATCCGCCATCGATTTCAATACCATCATCTCCTCCGCCGCAATCAAGTAACCGGCCGAACCTCGACCCCGCTCCTGCGGGGTCTTTTTTTTGCCGACTGCGGAATACCCCCCGATCCTGGCCACGTCGGTCGAGACCGACATGGCTTGCCGCGACCAGCCGCCTGTTACCATTCGGCCCCGGTTTCGTTATATAGTATGGATAGCCGCGGGCTCCGCGGCACCGACTCAACCCCAAAAACATGACCGACGGACTTGAACGCGGCCTCGCCGCCCGCTGCCGGCAAGGCGATGCCAAAGCTTTCGGCGAACTCTACGATCTCCATTTTCGGAAGATCTATGATTTCATCTACTACAAGACCCATCACCGCGAGACCGCCCAAGATCTCGCGAGCGAGACTTTTTTCAAAGCGCTGAAAAGCATCAGCAGCTTCGACCCGGACCGCGGCAGCTTCTCCTCCTGGATCTACCGGATCGCCCGCAACACCGTCACGGACCATTACCGGACCAGCCGCGCGCACCTGAACATCGACGACGCCTGGGACCTGGCCTCCGGCTCCGACACCGCCGCCGACGTCGACGCGCTGATGAAGGTCAGCGCCGTCCGCGAAGCGCTCCAGCGCCTCAAACCGGAACAACGCGACATCGTCATCCTGCGCGTCTGGCAGGAGTTGAGCTACCAGGAGATCGCCGCCGCGCTCGGCAAAAGCGAGGCCAGCTGCAAGATGTCCTTCTCGCGCTCCGTCCGCGAACTGCGCGCCAGCCTGCCTTTGAATTTATTAATCGCCTTACTCCTCCCCGCCCTATGGAACCGCTGATCAAAGAAATATTGGCCGATCTCTACCGGATCGACCCGGAACTCAAGACTCACGAGGCCGAGCTGGCCAAACTCGTCAGCCGGCTGCTCGCCGCCAGGCCAGACGCCGACCTCGACGAAAAATTCCGGCAGGAACTGCGTGAGCGGCTGCTCGCCGAATTCGCGGCTTCGCGCCGGGAAAAACGTTCACTGGCAGCCGGGCTCGCGCGTTTCTTCGCGGCCAACCGGTTCGGCCTGGCCGCCAGCGGCACGCTCGCCGCGGTGATCATCGCGGTCGCACTCCTCTACTCCCCGACCGGCGCGCCAGTGCTCACGCCGACGACCGGCGACACTCTGGCGCTCGGCCCGCGGATCACCCCGGCCGCGGACCACGCTTTCGGTTCGCTCGCGCTGACGACGGGTAATGACGCGAGTAACGCCAGCATCCGACAGAGCAGCAGCGCTCCGACTCCTCTTGCAGCGTCGGCAACTTCAGAAATTGCGCCCCTCGGCCTGGGCGGCGGCGGAGCCAGCGGAGTCCCCGGACTGAAGATGATCGCTCCGGACATGATGCCGTCCTACATCCAGCCGACGCGCTACCGTTTCAACTATACCGGCGAACTGGCCGCGCCCGCAGCCCAGGTCGAGATCCTGAAACGGGATACATCCCTCGACACCGGCGCACTCACGACCATCTTCGCCAAGCTCGATCTCGGCCTCATGAATTTCGCCGAACTCCGGAACCTCGCGGTCCAGAACATCAACCTGGTCGAGGACCGCGACTTCGGCTATCAGATCAGCCTGAATTTCGACGACGGCTCCATCTCCATCAATCAGAATTGGAACCGCTGGCCGCAGACCAGACAAGACTGCGCCGCGGGGCAGGATTGCTCGCCGCCGCGAGTCCGGCAGGAAGATATCCCGGCTGACGAAGAGCTGATCCGCATCGCGGCCGAATTCGCCGGCCGGCTGGGCATCTCGACCGACGCTTACGCCGCGCCGAAAGTCGACAGCTCTTGGCGGCGCTGGTATGCGCAAGCCGAAAACAAAGCAGACTACTGGTTCCCGGAACAGGTGTCCGTCAATTATCCACTGCTCGTGAACGGCAAGAAGGTCTACTACAATGACGGCCGCGAAGCCGGCCTGTCGATCTCGATTGACGTGCGGGCGCGGCGGGTCACGAACGTGAGCCCGATCTATTCCCAGCGCTATCTCAGTTCCGCTTACGCCGGCGAGACCGACCCGGCCCGCATCCTCGAAGTCGCGGCCCAGGGCGGCATCATGCCGTACTACGGCGGCGGCGAAGAAGCCAAGGTGATCGACGTCAGCCTCGCCGAACCGGAGTCGGCCTACTACTGGCACTGGAGCTATCAGAACGGCCGCTCGGAAAGTCTGCTCGTTCCGGCGCTCGTCTTCCCCGTGCCGTCAGCGAGCGAGGACAGCAGCCTGTATCTGGAAAAAGTAGTGGTTCCGCTGGCTAAGGAAATTCTGGACCAGGCGGGACAGAACGCTGGGCCGATGCCGTATCTCCTGAAAGGCGGCACCGCGACCACGACAGCCGAACCAGCAGCGACCAAATAAACCTCTGACGACAAAAAGACCGCCGGATCCGTCCGCGCGGTCTTTATATTTCATTGACGGCACAGCTATCGGACAACAAGCCAACAAACATGAACACTGGTCGTAAAATTGACCGGACGCCGACAATCTGATAATCAACCTCTAGGAGGACCAGATGAAATCCAAAACACTGAGTTCTTTACGCCAATTGATTCCGCTCTTTACCTCTTTAACTCTGACAGGCTATGCCGCCGCGCAACCAGTCAGCGACTCGCAAACGATCCCGTCAGACCCAGGCACGATTTGTGCCGATGCCCCGAACGACCCCTTGAGGGCGCGGGAGTGCGACCGCCGGCTCAATGCCCATATCAAGCGGAACATCGCCGCCACGGTCAGGATCACGCCTTTCATCTATTCGGAAAAAAACGGCACCGAATCAGGCGAGGGTACTGGCATCCTGATCGACAAGCTAGGGCATGTTCTCACGGCATACCACATCGTCGAAGGCGCGGAATACATCATCGTGACCATGCGTCGATCCAACACCCGACCCGATACTGAAGTCATCTCGTCCAGATCTGTGCCGATGGAGATCGTCCAAACCGACACAGAACACGATCTCGCGATCCTTCGTCCCAGACACGCCGAAACCATTGATCTCGCCATGACGCCGGCCGCGGACTGGAAACCGCAGATAAACGAACTGCTCTGGCACTTCGGCCAGAAAACGGTCAGTAATTGCGGACGCATCTCCGTGTGGCCAGTCCAGGCCCTGAACGTTCACGGACTCGTGGCACTTAAGACCCAAAGCAACGAAAGCGACTTCGGCGGACCGATCGTAACCCTTGATGGCAAACTGGTCGGTATCATCCTTTCGAACGACAAAGATCGAGGATTGACTTTCTTCCTGCCCATCCAGGCAGCTCTACCGCTTCTTGAACGACAGATTGCGGCTGAAAATACCGAGGAACTGGAAGCACTGGATCGCTGCTATCGGACCAACCGATAAACTTAAACCCCTTTTTTACAAAGGGGTTTTCTTGTCTGCAAATTTCAGGCCAAAGCGATACTCAAGTCAGAGTGCTGACGAAATAAAGGCTGACCGATGCCACCAAGATGCCGCTCATGACATCGGCGATGATATGCTGTTTGAGGAACAGCGTCGAAAAGACGATTGCGACCGTCAGTGAAACCAGCACCGGAAAAGCTCCGGGCAGGATGATCCAGGCCCAGTAAGCGCAAAAAACCGAATACGCCACGTGCAGGCTGGGAAAAGTGTTATACGGCTGGTCGAACCAGTAGATGAAAGACGTGAGCCGGGAAAAAATTCCCCGACCGATCCGGTCCGGACGCGGCACGTGAGTCTGACAATAAAGATAGATCATGGCGGCCGCGGTCTGGATGGCCAGGGCCGAAGCGGCGATCGCCAGATAATATGGCGTCTTCATGATGCCGTAACCGACGATCAGGAAAAGATAAGGAAAATACAGCAGGTACGGGATGCTGAAAGCCGGCAAGAACGGGATCCGACCGTCGAATTTCGTGATCAGCAGGTGAATCTGTTTGCGCGGCCGGTTCAGAAGACCATAAAGACCGAAGCTCAGGAAAACCATGAGCACCAGCAGGAAACGGAACCAGATGTTGGCGACGACGGCGTCGAAGATGGGCATAGGGTAGCGGCGGCCGCGGCGCGCGGCGACCACCTATCGTATACCATGCCGGACGCTTTATTGAAAGCGACTAGCTGTGAATAATGTTTCAAGAATAAGACCGGGCGCGCCGCCGCTCTGGCCCGGCGGCGGCCGATCCGTTATCATGCGGATGACCTATGACGAAGATCAACATCTTACCCGCGATCGAACAAGACCTGCGTTGCGCGGCCGATCCGGCCAAAGCCCTAGTTTTGCTACGTTTTTTTAAAACCGGTCCCGGAGAGTACGGCGAGGGCGACACTTTCCTCGGCATCGTCGTCCCCGAGATCAGGAAGCTGGTCAAAAAATACGCCAGCCTGCCGCTGGGACAGGTGCAGCGGCTGTTGCGATCGAAATACCACGAAGCACGGCTGCTGGCGCTCCTGATCCTGGTCCGGCAATTCGAGCGCGGCGGCGAAACCGCGCGAAAAAAGATCTTCGACCTGTATCTCGCAAACACCGGCCGGATCAACAACTGGGACCTAGTGGATCTCTCGGCGCCGAACATCGTCGGCGAATATCTGCTCGACCGGCCCAAGAAGACTCTGCTCGAACTCGCCGGTTCCCAGTCATTGTGGGAGCGGCGCATCGCGATGCTCGCGACGTTCGCGGAGATCAAACGCGGCCGGCCCGACACGGCGCTGCGCCTCGCCAAAAAATTATTGCGCAACGACCACGACCTGATCCGCAAAGCCGTCGGCTGGATGCTGCGCGAGGTCGGCAAGCGCTGCTCGCAAAAAACGCTGGAAGATTTCCTCGACCGACACGCCGCCGAGATGCCCCGGACCATGCTGCGCTACGCCATCGAAAGACTGCCAACACGGCAGCGCCGACGCTATCTGGCGGCGCGCTGAATGAGCGGCGCTGAACAAAGAACGACCCCGGACGGGGCCGTTCTATTCATTTATGGGACGAGGCGCGACCCGACGCTGGGCCAAGAAGCCGACCGCGGCGTGCATCACCAGGGCCAGCAGCGGATAGACCAGATCAGTGATCAGCCCCTGCCAGCGCAAGAACACCGCCATCACGAGCAAAAGATAGGCCGACGCCCACAAGAACCACGGCAGGGGCCGCTCCTTCGACGGGTCGCGCCAGACATCGCGGTAGGTCGGCAGGAACGAGACCAGAAAAGCCAGCTGCAGCACCAGGTTGGCGAAGGAGGCGCTGCGATAGAACCACCAGACCAGGACGGCAGCGACGCCAATGGCCAATGCCGCGAGATCGACGCCGGCTAAGGGCGACAGTGTGCCTCTAACCAGCGCGTAGACGAGGGTCGCGATACAGGCCAGAGAACCCAGCACCGGCAGTATCGCCTTGACCCAATCCTGGCCGGCAAAGAAATAGGTCAGGCAGTTCAACGTGGCTACGAAGGCCCAGATGGTCCAGGTGGCGGCGTTGGGCCGGGACTCGCCGCGCAGCAGCTGGCGATTATAGACGGCAAAAGCGACGAGGTGGACTACCCCGGCCATTGATCCCAAGATTACTCCGAGCAGAGACAATGTGATCATGATGATGGCATCAGATGAATATTTTATCTTAAAATGCGGATAAAATTCAAGGTCTCATCCCTTCTGATCAGCCTCGTCATTTATTGAATTGGCGGCACGAAATGATGCTGGCCTGGCAAAAAAAAGACCGCCCCGCAGACATGCGGGACGGTCCAGTGAGCGAAAGAACTCTCGCGGCCCGACCTACTCTGCGGCCGGAACCTTCTTCTTGTTGAAGACATCGACCTCGTCGGACTTCTTGTCCTTGAAGGTGTCCTGGGTCTCGTCCGAAGTGACGATGTCGTACTCGTCGAGGTCGATCTTCGGGAAGCCGAAGAGCCAACCGACGAACAGAGCGCGATTGCCCTGAAGCACGACCTCGTACTCGCGCTTGATGTCCAAGAGCTGTTGCTGCTCGGCCATGAACGAATTGCGACCAGCCTCGATCGCCGCCTGCAGCTTGGTGTAGAGCGACGCGTCGAGCTGCGGGTTCTGTTCCTTGATGAACTGGAACAGCGCCTTCGAGCCGTCCGCGCCGTAGCGTCCGCGCATGGTGTCGCCCCAGATATTCTTCATGTCCTCGACGTACTGTCCGGGGACCTGGGCCATCTCCCTGAACTTCTTCCACATGTTGTCGTAGTTGTTCTGGTTCTGCTTGTACTGCGTCTTGATGCGGGCCTCGAGCCGGACGCAGTCCGACCGATAACCCAGCGCGGTGCCGAAGAACACGACGACGAGAAGCGCAAACACTGCTCCGATGCCGATGAAAGCTGCCTTCATTGTCTTCTCCTTTGCGATCAGGTTGTACTGCGGGTTCAACGACGATAGCGGCCGCCGAAACGATCATCCCGGCCATCGCCGAACGGATCCGCGATCCAGAAGTGGACCTGCAGGCCGATGGAGATTAGGCATCCGAGAATGCCCAGGAACCACAGCGCCCAGCGAGGCGGTTCAAGGGTCGACTTCAGATAGTCAAAGTCGGCCCAGGGCCGCCGGACGAACTTGGCGGCGACCTCTTCCTGGACGATTTCCAGGATCTTGCTGCCGTCGAACGTCTTGAGATCGAGGATGCGGTCGCGGATAGCGATCTTCACGTCCTCGTTCTTGGTCCAGGAAACGACCCCGGCCCAGGCGATATCCTGGCGGTCGGGTGCTTCCGGCATCGCGGCGAGACCAATGACGACGATCACGTCGTTCTTCTTGCCGCCGAGCCAGGTCTCACGGATCGCTTCAAGGTAACTCTGGTCGCTCTCGCCGACGGCGATGACGATGATGTTGACCTCTTTAGCGCGTCCGAGCTTGGCATTGATCTCCGAGAGCCGCTGGTTGAGCCGCGCGACGCCGGATAATTTCACACCAACCGTCAGGAACCGGTTCGCCCGGTAGTAGTCGTAGACCGTCGGATAGGACGGCAGCTTGCCGGCGAAACGCTCGGCCGCGCCGGTGCGGCGCAGGATCGAGTCCGGATTGCCCTTGATATAGTTGGTGTAACCATGCTCGACGGCCGTCGGTTCGCCGATGACGATGGTGTTCCAGCGGGCCGGAGCGGACGAGTTCGGGGCGTTGCAACCGTTGGAGTAGATGCCTTCGCCATTCGAAGACTCAGCGTTCCAATTGATGTCGCGGCTGTGCCGATAGCAAGTATCCCAGCAGGTGCTGCAACTCCCCTTGGAATCGCAATTGCAGGGGTGCGGATTGCAAGGATAGCTATGGCAGCAATGCTGCGTCCCTTGCCACTTCTTCGCCACGACGCCGTTCCAGAGTTCGGTGTCGGCGGTCATGCCGCTGAAGGCGATGAAATATCCGGACGCGATGATGATGATCACCACGGCCTCGTGAACGAAAAATTCCTTGAGCGTGACCCGGCCCTTGCTGAACAGCAAGCCGCCGAGGCCCAGGATCACCGGGACCAACAACAACCCGAACAGGACCATGTGGTTCTCCTTTCTGAAGAGCACGAAATGAATTTTCAAGGTTCAGGCCGACCTTGGGCCGACACGGCAAAATACGCCCGCTGGCGACATTTGTCAATACGAAAACACCCGCCGACAGCGGGTGCTCCTGAACTTTAATTCACGGTCCCGGCGCGCCTCAGATCTCGGCCAGCAGCACCACGTAATTCTTGCCA
>Ga0172379_10004670_pt1 | contig 19881 bp, 26 predicted proteins | sample GrowelOW334metaG_FD_119756 | JGI IMG/M metagenome (GOLD analysis project Ga0172379, IMG submission 119756) | Groundwater microbial communities from an aquifer near a municipal landfill in Southern Ontario, Canada - Groundwater well OW334 metaG | ecosystem: Environmental > Aquatic > Deep...
TCGATCCTAACCCTCTCTTCTAGTGAAAACTGCCTAAAATTTCGCTTTTTGGTTCGTTTTTTAATTTTTCGCATAACACCTATATATTAATACAAGTGTTGCAATTGATTGTTGAACTCGGGACTTTATTATTAAACTATTATTTTTACATATGGTAAAATACCTTTATGCCCATCGAATACAACAAAGTCACCTGGTACTCCAAGCTCCTCGCTGTAATAGTTTTCCTCGCTACTTTTGCTATCGCTTTTTGCCTGGGATATCAATACGTGGATATAAAAAATATTGAAAGGGGATCGACTCCTTGTGTCTATGTGTCAGACCTGCCGGATAATAACAATACTGGAGAAGGTTCGGTGATGCCTGTTGGTAAAAATCTAACTCTAGGTATAGGTCAAAGTGGGGTAGTGGATGGTCTAAAGATCACTTTCAACGCCCTCGTCCAGGATAGTCGTTGCCCCATAGACGTACAATGCATACAGGCCGGCGCAGTAACGGCAAATGTGACTTTCACCCAAGGACCACACACAGAGACTCGCAACATGCCATCGGACGAAGTTCCTATCGTTTTTGAACTTCATCGTATATCTATAACGGAGGTCGGACCTCCTAGGAAGAGCACACAGGAAACATCACCCGGAGAATACAGGATAACATTCAAAGTTGAACAGATCTGGATAGAATAGGAGATTTATAAGTCCTCGCGAATTTTGCTAGAAAAATCAGAATAGTTTGCATACTTCATAGCTTTTTCATTTACTAGGTATTTTTTCCTGGACTCTTCGAAAGACAGATCGGTATCGATCATTCCTAGGTCATATGCTAGCCGGTCGGAGTTGGCAGGGAGGAGGACCTTGAAGCTAAAAGGTATTTTCTTTGGAGTGATCTTGTTTACGTGTTTTACAATATTAGTCGTGCAGGTATTCGTAATAGTATTATAGAATTCCGGTTCGTTATAGAGCTTGTTCGTGCGCGCGAGCATATCTAGGAATATTGCACGCATCTTTTCTTGTGTTGCTTTTATCGGATATACATAGACCAAGTCTTTACGATGATTTGTACGGAGCTGGACCACATCGCGTTCATCCGCTATGACGTACATGAGCTCGTATTGGTTGAAGAGACCTTTTACAGGGTGATACACTTCTCCTTTTTCTTTACGTATTTCGACAGAGATAGAGACGAATTGTTCATCATCAAATTCGAAAGAGAGAAATGTGTGAGCCGAGCCGGGTATGCCAGAAAATGGTTCGACTATGTACCACACTCGGTTGAGCTTGGAGAGATCGAAACTCTTGTCATAATAGTCTGCGGTATAGCTGGTCGTGGACGCATAGGTGAAGTTGCGGATATTGTGGATGTTCACAGTGTCACCAGACAATTCTGTATAGGGGAGTAACTTTTGGTCGTCGTTCCAGTTGCGGTCATTGGACGGCTTTGTAGCGAGACTGAGTGTGATCATTATTAGAATAATGATTGCAAGTTTAAATACGAGGATGTAGAGGATCCATCGGACAACGGTCTTCAGTTTTTTCATATGGAAAGTATAACACTGAAAAGGACGAGACTGTGAGGAGCTAACTTTTCTATTATGCAGATTGTATTTTTGAATGCCAAAACTCTATCCACTTCTTTAGAAAGTCCGAACTGCTCCAGTCCTTCCGAAGCCCGACCCCTGAGATTATTTTTATGCCGTGCTTTTCGCAAGTTTTCCATTCCGGTATGCTCTTTTCATTTATCCTGTCACCGCCTTTGGTAAAGATGTGAGGTTTCAGCTTTTCTAGAGCCACACAAACTGTAGAGTCATTTTCTATTTCAAAGGGTATGACATAGTCTACTCCTCGAACGTACGAGACTATCCTACAGCGGGTATCCAGGTCCATGAATGGCTGACCCTTTTTGTTTCGCAGAAAATTGTCGCCATTCACTATGACCACAACAACGTCTCCGTGTCGCTTGGAGTCGTATATGCACGAAAGGTGTCCGGGATGTATGGGGTCGAAGCCGCCGGACGTACACACGATAGTGCCGAGCTTGGGACGCAAGGTTTCGAATTCTTCGAAGGATACTATTTTTGCAGGTTCCATTGGAGTATTAGATATAATTAATGGCTATATTATAGGCCAAGTATAGATATTTTTCCATTGTGTTTTTTATCCATCTATGATATAAATACTTCTCTGTTCAATCGGTCGAATATTGTCAATCATAATCAACAAAACCATGAATCCTAACACCGAACCTCAGACTCCTGTTACCCCTGAACCAAAGAAGCCGGAGACAACTACGCCTGAACAGGCATAGTTTTCACGGAACGATTTGGAAAATGCCCACTCTGTGTGGGCATTTTCTTTATCAGGAAATACGCTATAATATTGCTAATTATTCATTTTTAACCAAATTTCATGCCCAATCTTTCTTTTGCCATATTTGTAGTTGTGGTCATATTCCTCGCTAGTCTCCGCCAGGTGAACCAATATGAACGAGGCCTCAAGTTCACTATGGGGCGTTTTTCACGCATTCTCGAGCCGGGATGGCGCCTGATCATTCCCATATTTCAGAGCTATAGAAAAGTCGATATGCGTGTAAAAGCAGTGGATGTACCAGATCAAAAAGCTATTTCCCGTGACAATGTATCCGTTATAGTGAATGCTGTCATATATTACCGTGTGCAGTCTGCAGAGAAAGCTATTCTAGAAGTGGAAAATTTCCAATACGCCATATCGCAATATGCACAGACAACTATGCGCAATATTGTCGGTGAGGTCACTCTGGACGAGCTCCTCGCAAACCGAGAAAAGCTCGCCGAGCGTATCCGAGAAATAGTGGACAAGGAAACCGACGCCTGGGGGCTCAAGGTTAGTAATGTCGAGCTCAAGGATGTGAGCCTTCCTGCAGATATGGAAAGGACCATAGCTAAGCAGGCCGAAGCGGAGAGGGAAAAGAGAGCAGTAATAATCAATTCCGAAGGCGAGCTAGCTGCAGCAGAAAATATGGCAGCAGCAGCGCGGATTCTGGGTTCCGTTGACGGTGCTCTCCATCTACGTACATTGCAGTCCATAAATGATATTTCCTCCGATCAGTCCAACACTGTAGTATTCACTGTTCCCCTGGAAATCCTAAAGTCCTTTACCGGATTTAAGGTGAAATAAAGAAAGATAATAATAAGGCAAAAAAAGAGCCCTCTCACAAAGATGTAAAGAGGGCTCCTTTGGCCATATATATTAGTGGTTCGATGTTTATTTGTGCTCTTACTTACCCGACTGGAAAGCATAATAGCTCAATATGACTGCGACGTAAAGGCATTGTGTTTTGTATTGCTCGGGTTCATAATATCTTTATGAGTAACAAAAAAATCGTATTGATTGTAATCATATTGGCTATCATGGGGGCAGCTTCTTATTTTCTGACTCAAAAAAAGACCGTGGAAATACAGACCAATGATACTAGCAATGATATCCCAGTCGTTTCAAATGATACTGCAAAGTTCGGAGTAAAAGGTGCCATCGACTTCAAAAATGCGACATATACTATAGAAGACCGTGCTGTGACACTGAAGGACGGCTACGAAGAAGAACCGGCGGATCCTGGTTCGATAACGACTACAGTTACAGACTATTTTGGCAATGAAGCCCGGGGGGATCTAAATGGTGACAGTAAGGAAGATGTGGCTTTTATCCTGACACAAAATAGTGGCGGTAGTGGTACATTTTGTTATGTAGTCGTTGCGCTCCTCACTGATAATGGCTATGTCGGTACGAATGCTATTTATCTCGGTGACAGGATCTCTCCTCAATCGAGTCAAATAAAGGACGGTATACTGACTGTGAATTATGCCGACCGTAAGGCGGGTGAACCAATGAGTACACAACCTTCTGTAGGGGTCAGCAAGTACTTGAGTGTGAAAGGAGCGTTGCTTCAAGAGTTCCCAGTCCCGCAGTAGACAATTATTAACTTTTCAAAAAAATGAAAAAATATCTCGCCAGTGTGGTTATTTTGATCGTCGTAATTATCGGTGTGACATATGCTATTTATGATACACCTGCTCCTGAACCGGTGCCGAGTAATGATGCCGAGACTATGTCCGTCATATACTCGAGTAGCGCGATCGGTTTTTCTGTGACTTTGCCTGGGGTGGTCGCATCGACCAGCGATGAATATTCCGATAGTTACAAAGTCGATGAAACTTACGTTTACCAGGCTTCTCCCGCAAAGGTCATTCCCGGCGTCAAGTTTACCATTCCTGAAAACATGGCCACGGGGACGAACCTTTCTCGCGACAGCTATGTGAGTGTCGAGTCTTTGCCAGTATCAGGACAGTCTTGCAAAGCGAATATTTTCCTCGATGGTACTCATGACATAGTGGAAGAAAACCAAAATGATATTTCGTATTCCGTTGCTTCTTCCTCGGGTGCTGGCGCGGGCAACCGCTACGATGAGACTGTTTATGCTATCGGAGGTACAGATCCATGTATAGCAGTGCGATACTTCTTGCATTATACCGTCGTGCAAAACTATCCGGAGGGCACAGTCAGAGAGTTTGACCGCGATGCCCTCGTAAAGGAGTTTGATAGTATAAGGAAGAGTTTGGTCCTGAAAGAGACTAAATAACGATCCTCTTTAGGTGTGCGGGTATGATGACGCTACCTTCGTATGTTATGGTGCCGCAGATGTGAGCTAGGTTTTCCAGAGAATTTGGATCTTTTCTGTCCTTGCTAATGACGATGACCTCCATGCCTACTCTGGGGTTTGTTACCGAGCTAACATCTATCGATGCTATGTTCATGCTTATTCTGCCCACTATTGGGCAAGGAATACGCCCTGGCCCGACGAGCAAAGTGCCTTTTCCCGATAGCCGTCTGTCCAGTCCTTCATAATATCCCACAGGAATAGTCGCTATGGTCATGTCCTTCGAAGCTTTAAATGTATTGCTGTAGCCGACCGTTTCTCCGGCTAGTAAAATTTTCGTACTTGTAATAGTAGTTCTCATTTCTAGTACTGGCTCCGGATATATATTTTGCGGAAATACGGTGCCCTCGAGTAGGCCATATAGACCCAGACCCAGGCGAGAGACATTTGCATTGATATTTTTTGCAAATCGGTGGCCGTCGGTGTTAGAGAGATGAGTATATTTAAGACCGGGGAATTCGACGCGAAATAATTTTTCTACGATATTCCAAACAGCTATCTGATTTTGAGTAAAGGTTGTGTCAGGATTATCGGCATCAGAAAAGTGTGAGAATATGCCTTCAATATTTATATTAGGGTTGTCCTTTATGAGCTTGATTGCCTCGTTTATTTCTGTGTGCAGTATACCTTGCCTTCGCATACCGGTATCGATCTTGAGATGTATTGTCTTTGGTTTGGAAAATATCGGCAGTCTTTGTCCGATAAGGAAATGGAGTGTGTACAGGCTCGTAACTGCAAAGCTCACATCGCGGAGCCTGCTATGACATATGGTCTCTGGGGGTGTGTAACCTATGACCAATAATGGAGTCCGTATTCCGCTTCGACGGAGGGATATGGCCTCGAAATAAGAATCGACTGCAAAAAATGGCAAATCTTCTGGTCCAGATAGCACGCGCTCCTTTTCTAGTATCCGCGCGACTTCTACTAGTCCGTGACCGTAGGCGTTGCTCTTTAGTACTGGCGCGATAGATCTGTTTGTGGAAATTTTCTGGAATTCATGCAGGTTATGCAACAGACGACTTCGGGATATTTCGATCTTTATGAGGGGTTCGTATGGGTATCGGGCCTTGGCGAGGCGCCGAAAAAAATCTTTCATGAAGAACATGATAGCATGAATGTTTATTGTTCAGGGTGATTGGGGAAATTGAGTCTAACAGACTCTGTAAGGAACTAAAGTTTATTTTCTAGTAGTTAAATTAATTTGCTGCAGTATGAAATTAACAGAGATAGTTATCATTGATATAAACGAACCCATGAATACCGCTAAACCTCCCCAATCTTCAATTCTCGTAAATATGATTTGATATAAAAAAATAGTTACAACGATCGCAGTTTGGAATCCAACACGAGCCAGATAGGTTTTTCTTCTTGTGATAAACTGAATAAAAGTACCTCCCAGAATCGGAAAGATAAAATACAAGAAAATATTTAATTGAATATCGGTATTCGTAAAAAAAATAGTCAAAGCAGTCAAATCTGAGCTTTGAACGGAAAGAATGGTTATTACAGCATAAACAGCGAGTAAAGGGAAAAATATTCGTTTCCAGTTATAATCTGCCTCCGAGTTTAGCTGCTTGTCCATATATAAATTGTCTCATATCGTCGGTATTGAAGCAAAAGACATTTGCAGGGAATCGAGTCTTACAGACTCTGAACAGGTTTCGTATTTCTGTCGGAGTATGCCCCGCCGAAAATATTAACCCAGTGGCGATCCTGCTGGATCGTCAATCTTTTCGATTCCCTCATGCGAGTCGCGCAGGCGACTCACTATCGCCACGCAAAATATGTTCATCCTCGCTGCGCGAGGATTCGTTATTTTGCGGGCGATGAGGGAATCGAACCCCCGACAGCGGTTTTGGAGACCGCAGTTATGCCACTTAACTAATCGCCCAGCGCGGCGCTAAAATAAGCCTTATTTCTTTGCTTCCTTGAAAGTGATGTGTTTTCGGAGTTTTGCGCTGTACTTTTTGAGCTCGATTTTTCTTTCGACAAGCTTCTTGTTCTTGCGCGTCCAATAGACCTCGCCGGTTTGCTTGTTTTTGAGTTGGATCAATTGATCTTGAGACATGATATTTATTACATTCAGAGTGACTAGACTACAATATCCTAAAAAGGAAAAACCCGCAAGTATTGGCCCGGAAAATATAGATGCCCAGTACGACGAAAGTTCGTACTGGGCATATGTTGCCACAAAATGTTACTAAGGCTCAAGTATTGGCAGTCTTGGGCCTCATCGGGCTGATTATGTGCAGTCTGACGGGATTTAGCCTTGGCAGGACTTGTCGACGACGAACGTTCTCGCCGTAGGTGATTTCTAGGACCTTCCGCATGAGCTCCTCATTTCTGGACAGTTCGGCTTTACCCTGCTTTACGAGCAGGATGGTCGCATCGTTCAGATGTGGCTGTAATGTCTCCTCGAGGCATTTCGCACTTCTGGAGCATTGACTCAAGTTGACGATGAGGGATCTCTTTTTTACGAAGATCTGTGGATCTACACCGGGCTTGAATCCGCTCTGCTGTTGTATCGATGAACTATGCATAGCTACACTTGATTTTGGGTGAGCGTGCTACACCTTCTTGTACTGCATGTATATTACCACACCTGATTCATTACCAAAAGAAGTTTACTGCGAAGCTAAATAAAAAACCCGCACAAGTAAATGTGCGGGTCGGTTCGGTGCGATCTTCAGTGCTGGAGTACCAGGTCCGAGGATCTCTTCCATGACATTCCGGTGAATTTGGGAGTGAGCCAGCGATGGATCGTACTCACCAAGGTTGGCATATTGGGGTCGATCATGCCTAGGTGACAGCAGGGAACTTCTTCGAAGTCTGCCCCAAGCATGTGGGCGATGATCTTCTGGTTCGGGGTGAAGGTATCGAACATGCCACGTATCACCAGTGCCGGACAGCGGAGTCTCCGGAAGACATGCATACTCAGCGCTTCTCGAGCGGCCGTGCCCGAGGCTGGTTTCATACTCCTTTCCCATTTCTGCGCTTCCGCGAAGGGAAGCGTATTGAGCATGAGCTCGTGGTTGTCTTCTGCTGTGAGCTTGAAGGGAAGACCTTTCCATATCGGCCGCCAGTATTTGGTAATGACTTTGCCGATTGCTTTCAGGCTCAATGGAACAAATCGCGGTGGTCCAGACATCATGAGGATGCAGGCTGCGACGCGAGTCGGGTTCTTTTCGGCATACTTGGCGACTATTACGCCACCCATGGAATTGCCGACGAGCACAACCTTCTGTTCCAGATATGAGAGAAGAGTGTCCAGATCCTCCATGTAGTCGTAGGCGCTGTCCTTGCCGATATCACCTGTGATGTCGCTTTTTCCGGTGTTGCGATACGAGATAGCAATGCATTCGTGGCCGAGTTGGCTCAGGTTCACCATCATGTCTCTGAATATTTCACCATCGCTCCACATTCCGGGGCAGAGGACAAGCGGTTCCCGGAAACGCTTGTGGAGTGGTTCCGAGTGCTCGATCTGCAGGCCTTTTATCTTGAAACTCCTAATAACTGTGGACTGCGTATCCAATGCTTGATTTGTCATGAACTATCCTTTCTGGTTCATTGTTGAAGTTATTGCACGCACAGCGCAACAACTTGTGATCTAGGTCAATTATATTATCTTTTGGAGTTATTGTCAATAGGTTCAAAACCATTACATATCAACCCTTCTTCAACTTCTTTCATGTTTATGGGTTGCTCATACCAGGTGATATCTCTTTCTTTTTTGAACCACGTCTTTTGTCGTTTGGCGTATTGCCATATCTTTGTAGAGAGGATCTGGATCAGGTCTGCTTCAGAAATTTTAACCTGAATATATTGCGACAGGTACCGATATTCCAGTCCGAGCTCATCCATGCGTTCATATGATAAACCTTTCTCATGAAGAGTTTTTGCTTCGTCTATCATACCTGCTTTTATCCTGGATACGAGTCGGGCATGGATGCGTTCCTTGAGTTTGGTATCGGGAATGCTTATGCCTATTTTTGTAATATCATAACTGTCGTTGGGCAGGCGAGTGATCGGAGGCACATTGCCAAGTTTGTGGGCGATGATGATGGCTCTAGCGAGTCGGCGTTTGTTCGAAGATTCGCTTTTTGTGCTCATGGAGAGAGCACGCTCGGGGTCGAGTCTTTTTAGTTTAGAAAAAAGATCTGTCGCAGTGAGATTTTCTAGTCTTTGTTGTTGTTCGGGATCGCTTCCAACGTCTGGAAAAATAGTACTCTCCGTAAGAGCTCTTATATAATATCCTGTGCCGCCACATATTATGGGCAATTTGCCGCGTGATCTGATCTCTCCGATTTTTTTTTCTGCCAATTCCTTCCATTTTGTGACGGTAAAGATCTCACTCGGATCAGCCACATCTAGTAGGTGATGTGGAATGCCGCGCATTTCCGCGTGCGTGATCTTGCCTGTCCCTATATCGAGTCCGCGGTACACTTGGCGCGAGTCTGCAGAGATAACCTCGCCATCAAATTTTTCTGCGAGGGTCACAGCCAAGTCGCTTTTACCGCTCGCTGTTGGGCCGAGGATTACTAGAATTTTTGTCTTTGCCTGTTCGGTCACGTTGTGCCGGGAGGGAGAATCGAACTCCCATGGATTACTCCGCACGATTTTGAGTCGTGTGCGTCTACCAATTCCGCCATCCCGGCAATACAGGTAGTTTACTAAAATTTGAGCGAAAATCAAACGAGATGATATAATACTTCCATGTCAGCCTCATATGTCAACAATGCCATCTTTTGGATCGAAGTGGGAAAGATCAGCCCAAACCCTTATCAACCTCGAAGGGAGTTTGACGAAGCAGCACTAAAGAGCTTAGCAGAATCTATCCGCATGTACGGAGTTCTCCAGCCATTGGTCGTCACCAGGAAGGAAGTGATTCATGAAGGTGGCGGCATGACAGTGGAGTATGAGCTCATATCCGGTGAGCGCCGTTTGCGCGCATCTCGTCTCGCTGGTCTGGCCCAAGTTCCGGCACTCATACGAAATGGTGAAGAAAGTGCGCGCGAAAAGCTGGAAATTGCTATCATCGAAAACTTGCAAAGGGAAGATCTCAACCCTGTCGAGAGGGCGAGGTCATTCAGTCGTCTCATAAAGGAGTTCGGCCTAAAGCAGATCCAAGTCGCGGATAAGGTCGGCAAGAGCCGCGAGTACGTGGCAAATACATTGCGTATCCTCTCTCTTCCGGAAGATATGCTAAATGCTCTCGGTGAAGGTAAGATATCCGAAGGTCATACCCGACCCCTCCTCATGCTCGTCGACAAGCCGGAAGAACAGTTGGTTTTATTCAAGGAGATACTTACAAAGAAGCTTACCGTTCGCGAAGCCGAAGCCGCATCGAGAAGAGTGGCTACGGATCGCATACGGAACAGAGAAAAGTATCTCGATCCCGCTATCATGGAAGTCGAACGCAAATTAAATGAACTTTTGGGAACAAGAGTAAAGGTAGACAGAACAGAAAATTCCGGGGGCACGGTAAAGATAGATTTCTTTAGTCAGGAAGACTTGCAAATTCTCCTCGCCAAGCTCAGTGCTACAAGTAGTGGAGTCACTGTTCCGCTTACTGCGACGGATCAAGTTCCTGTTACTCAGATTGATGCCGAGAGTGCGACCGGTCTCGATAAGCCCATAGATGATCGCTCCCCAGCAGACATTCAAAAAGAAGAAAACGAAGATCTCTACTCGCTCAAGAATTTTGCTATTTGACAGATACTCTCAAAAGTCATACTCTATTAGTGAACCCTAGTTCACAATCAACAAAAGGAGATGCTATGTCCGTCAACTTGGCGTCCACATCCGTAATCCGTGAGACATCCTGGGATCATTTCTTGGAGCTATGCAAAGGAGTTACAGTGGTAAAAGGCACTAGACCCACTTTTAGGATTTTGAACGAAGTGGATTTGGAGATGATTACCTTCGTCACTTATCTTCATAGTGATCTCTGTACACGTTGCGGTGATATTGCCGGATCTCAGGCAAATCCCAAAAATCGGAATGCCGCGGCTGTTATTATCCGCCGAGCAGTCAGCGGTTTGTCGGAAGACAAACGTCTTCCGCTTCTACAGTGTTTGAATGGGGATCTGCCAAATGCGTCCGGTATCTGGCTCGACGCCATTCGGTTCAATACGGAGGCTTACTGCGCGGAGATGGATAAGCTTCCGAGAAAGTTCTAGGAGAGGTAAAATCGTCCAACAATTTTTATCACAAGGAACCTCCTACAGGTTCCTTTTTCTTTTTCTGAAATCCTCTTGGTTTCTTCTCTTGAGCTAGGAGTTCGAGTGCTCTATCGAGACTGATAGTGTATACATCATCTGGAAACTTAACAGATCGGAAGTTTCCATCCTCCATGACATATGGGCCAAAGCGCCCCATGGAAGCGATGATATCTTTTTCTGTTTTGGGATTTTTGCCGAGGTTTCTGGGCAGGCTCAAGTATTTGAGTGCCTCTGCCATAGTGACCTTGCTCGGATCCATGCCTTTTGGTATAGATGCCATTCTTGGTTTTATGACTTTTGGAACAGGGGATTCTGCCAGGACCTCACTCGAGTCACTTGCTGGTTTTTCTGCCGATGTAGCTTTGTCTTTGTCAGAAGCAAGATCTGCCAACTTTTCTTTTTTAGTCTTTCTCTTTTTTGCTACCTTGGGAGGCTTCACACCTAGCTGGACATATGGACCAAATCTGCCAGAAAGAACAAAGATGGGAAGGTTCGTGGTCGGGTCGATACCTATGGGTTCGTCTTTCTTTATCTCAAATCCTTCTATAGTGAGAGCTCCGTCGCAATCTGGGTAGCGAGCACATGATATGAACTTGCCGTTTTTGCCGAGTTTGATGACCATTTTACCCTGGCATTTTGGACACCTGAATTTATTATCCGCTTCACCTAGGTTTGTGATCTTTTCGATATTCTCCTTCGACTCTACATCTTTGTGAAATGGCACATAAAATTCTTGTAGAGTATCAAAATATTTGTGTGTACCATTTGCTATACCATCAAGTTTGTCTTCCATGGTCGCTGTGAATGTGTCGCTGATGTATGTAGGGAAGTTGTCTTCCAAAAAAGTTGAAACAACTTCACCTGTGTCAGTGGGGCGTAAGGAACGTGCTTCCTTCATGACATAACCGCGGTCTTCAATAGTCTTCGATATGGTCGCATATGTGGAAGGCCTACCGATGCCACGCTTCTCGAGCTCCTTTATGAGACCCGCTTCGGTATAGCGAGGAGGTGGCTGGGTCTGCTTTTCCAGTGAATCGATGTTTATGAGATCGAGCGGCTCACCCTTGTTGCACACGGGTAATATGACGGTTTCGTTTTCGGATTCGGGGTCGGCTTTCATCCAACCTTCGAAGAGTATGCGTGTGCCGATGACTTCGAAGTTTGGGAGCGAAGCAGGAGAAGAAGTAACATTTGCGATCACCTTCGTCTTTGCGATCCGTGCATCCGCCATCTGCGAAGCGACGGTGCGTTGCCAGATCAGGCGATAAAGTTTCTTCTGTTCGTCATTTGCACCCGCGTTCATCTTTTCCGCATGTGTCGGACGGATGGCTTCGTGAGCTTCCTGAGCATTTTTACTCTTTGCAGAATATGTGCGAAGGAGAAGATGATCCTTACCGTATTGTTTTTCTATGGCTTTGCTTATCTGTTCCAATGCTTGTTGACCGAGATTTGTCGAGTCTGTACGCATGTAAGTTATATATCCGGCTTCGTAGAGCTTTTGTGCTATGCCCATGGTGCGTGAAGGGGAAAATCCCAGACGCGAACTCGCGGCTTGCTGAAGAGTCGATGTGATAAAAGGTGCCCGAGGCGAACGCTTCTGCTCAGACTCTTCTACATCTATGACTTGCCACTTTTCTTTCTTGGCGATTCCGAGGATTCGATCTACTTCTTTTTTATCCCGAGGTTCTTCGGAGCAGGTGAGGGTAAGCTCGTCCTTTTTTGGAGTGTTCCATTTGCCACTGATGACCCAGAATGTTTCTGGCTTGAAGGCACGGATCTCGCGCTCGCGCTCCATTATTATGCGCAAGGCGGGGGACTGTACACGGCCTGCGGAGAGTCCATAGCGGACTTTTTTCCATATGAGACCAGAGAGATCATAGCCTACGATACGGTCTAGCACTCTGCGTGCCTCCTGAGCTTCGCGGAGGTTCTCATCTATGGGGCGGGGGTGTTTCAGGGCTTCTTCGACTGCTTCCTTTGTGACTTCGTGGTATGTGATGCGCTTTATTTTGCTCGCTGGAATATCACCTCCCAGCGCCTTCTTTGTCAGAATCTCTTTCAGATGCCAAGCTATGGCTTCACCTTCGCGGTCGGGGTCGGTTGCTAGGAGTATTTCATCGGCATTACGGGCGGAACTTTGTATGTCGTCAATAATGTTTTGTTTCTTTGCGACTATTTCATAGTGAGGGATGAATCCTCCTTCTATGTCGAGTGCTTTCTTTTGAGATTTTGGTAAGTCGCGCACGTGGCCGACGGAGGCACGCACGATAAAATCTTTTCCAATGTACTTGGAAATTGTTTTTGCTTTTGATGGTGACTCGACGATCAATAGTTTCATGGGGTTTAGTATTGCATGGTTGATTCATTTGTCAAAATTGCTCAAAAATCCTGGCGAGCACACGGGGTAAGTATCCTCGTCTGCGGATTCGCTCGTAATCTCTCGGCATTTCCACAAACCGTGCCCTCCATGGATTCGGTCACAGTTTGGGAAATGCACCGAGATATTACTTCGCGAAGAGTCCTCGCCTTCGGATACTTACCCCGTGTGCTCGCCAGGATTTTTGAGAGGTTAGTGGTTGGTTGCCTAATGGGCAAATAACTGTTATATTTTTCTCCTAGTAAGCACGAAGTTAGTTACCAACAATCCGCCCATAGCTCAGCTGGTAGAGCAGATCCCTCTTAAGGATAAGGTCGTAGGTTCGATCCCTACTGGGCGGACAAAAGGAGCGAAGCGAGTTTTGGCCGCCCAAGCGACTCGCATATGCGAGTCGCGGGTAGGGATCGAAAAGTCTGAGCTTATTTCTGGTGGGGCATTCTCCGCCAGAAATGCGAAGACTGTACCGAGCCTCCATCGGCACGTTCTACTGAACGGCTGTAAGCTTCGATCCCTACTGGGCGGACAGATTTATGATAATTTCATTTTTTGTGTTAGATTTTAGTCACGATTTGCCGGGGTGGCGAAATTGGTAGACGCACGTGGCTTAGGACCACGCGGAGCAATCCTTGGAGGTTCGAGTCCTCTCCCCGGCACAAAAAATTTATTGAATGAATAGCCGAAATATGATAGCCTTAAAACATGAAGAATATTATTCAATTCTTAGTGTCAAACGAAGATAATACCTATACGGCGGAAGGTGTTAACATTCCCATTGTTACTGAAGGGAAGACTTTTGAGGAATTAAAGGAAAATATCATTGATGCTGTTAAGTTGTTTTTCAAGGACGAAGATTCTAGTTTGCTAGGCTTTGGCCCTATGCCTTCAATTCTTACCAGTTTTGAACTCCCTGCAAATCTCCATGGGAGCAATGCTTAGAACTCTTTCAGGAAAGGATGTAATTAGAATCTTTAATATGCTATTATACAGCGATAGCTTCAGAGCTTGACTTAAAAAAGCATTATCTGCTAGTATGAGTTTTGCGCACCAATAATGAATATTGCGCCTAACGGCAAAAAAATCACGACCGGTATCGTCACAGAAGCCTTACCGGATACTTTGTTTCGAGTAGAACTTACCGAAACGAAGGAAATAATACTGGCGTATCTTGCCGGCAAGATGCGCATGAACCGTATACGTGTATTGGTGGGAGACAAAGTCGAACTGGAACAGGATCCATATGGTGGCAAGGCTAGAATTACAAGAAGGACATAGTTATCCAAAAATGAGAGTAAAAGCTTCAGTCAAGACAATCTGTGCAAAATGCAAAGTCGTACGACGCAAGTCATACGTATATGTAGTATGCACGGCGAACCCCCGACACAAGCAGAGGCAAGGATAAATTTTCATATTCGTAATTCATAATATTTAATTCAAATTTAATGCGTATCCTAGGAATAACACTACCCGATAACAAGCGAATGGACATCGCCCTCACTGCTATCTATGGTATTGGTCGTTCCCGCGCAAAGCATATTCTACTTCAGACCAAGGTTGACCCGACTATAAAGCCTACAGCTCTCACAGTCGATCAGGAAAACAGCATTAGGAAAATAATTGAGGGATTTAAGATTGAAGGTGATCTCAAGCGTGAGATCGGCGGCAATATTAAGCGCCTCAAAGACATAAAGGCATACCGTGGCAATCGACACGCTCGTCATCTCCCATCACGGGGTCAGCGTACAAAGACAAACTCCCGCACGGTTCGCGGAAACGTCAGGAAGACCATGGGATCTGGACGCAGGAAGGAAGAAAAGACATAATCAAAAAATATGGGTAAAAAAAGAATCGTCACAACAGGAACAGCAGAAAATGCGGATGGAAAGCCGAAGGCTCCTTCTTCGTCCAAGAAACGCATCGATGGAGGCATATTATATGTTCAGTCTACTTATAATAACACCAAGCTAATGCTCACTGACAAGCAGGGTAATGCCCTCATGTGGGGTTCGAGTGGTGCAGCAGGTTTCCGTGGCGCAAAGAAAGGCACTCCTTTTGCGGCTGCTAAGGTCGGCGAGACTCTCGCTACCAAGGCCCAGAACCTGGGTTTGAAGGAGATCGATGTTGTGGTAAAAGGTGTTGGTTCCGGACGTGAGTCCGCTATTCGCGGTTTTATCAGCAAGGGGGTGGTCATCACATCTATAAAGGATGCGACACCGGTACCATTCAATGGTCCTCAGCCCAAAAAGCCAAGGCGCGTCTAATATAAAATCATATGCAAATCGGACCACGATACAAGAAAGCTCGTTACCTAGGCGCCCCTGTCTTCAAGAAGACTCAGACGCAAAAGTATGCCATGCGTGCACAAAGCAAGGTCAAGACTTCGCGCGGTGGTCGTGGAGGCAAGAGCGAATATGGCCGACAGATGCTCGAAAAACAAAAAGCCCGATACAGCTATGGTGTCTCTGGTGGTCAGTTTACAAACTATGTAAAAAAAGCTTTGCAAGCGACAGGAGACAATAGCAAGAACCTTCTCCGTATCTTGGAGGGACGTCTAGACAATACCGTCCTCCGTGCAGGATTTGCTCCTTCACGTTCTGCTGCAAGACAGATGGTCTCTCACGGTCATATCATGGTAAATGCAAAAAAGGTAACAATACCTTCATATTCTGTACGAGTAGGTGATAAGATCACTATCCGTGAAGGTAGCAAAGGCAAGGGTATCTTCACCAAGCTCGATCAAGAACTCGAGAATATCACTTCACCGGCATGGATAAAGCTCGACAAAGCCAAGAAAGAAGTCTCGATAGAAGCTGAGCCGAGTGTGGACACAACGGAACTCCTGTTTGATGTCCGATCTGTGTTGGAGTTCTATACACGCTAGACAATTATTATTTTTAATGTATAATTAGTAATCTAATATTTTTTCTATAAAAAACATGACTTACGACGTCGTTCTTCCATCAAAACCAAAAGTAATCCGTGAGGATGCTCTCACAGGCACATACGAAATAGATGGCCTGTATCCTGGTTACGGTCACACTTTGGGCAATTCACTCCGCCGTATAATATTGTCCTCTTTGCCTGGTGCGGCTGTGACAAAGGTCAAGATCAAGGGTGTTGATCATGAATTTTCGACCATAAACGGCGTAAAGGAAGACGTCATAACCATTTTGCTAAATCTGAAGAAACTCCGCATCCGCATAAATACCGATGAGCCTCAGACTCTCGTCATAAAGATAAAGGGTGTAAAGCAGGTACAGGCCAAGGATATAGAAGTTCCTGGTCAAGTAGAAGTTTTCAATCCAGAATTGCACATTGCTTCTCTCACAGACAAAAATGCAGAATTTGACGCAGAGATAACAGTAGAGAGGGGTCTCGGTTATGTACCAAAGGAAGTCCTCCAGAAGGATCGCGTGGAGATAGGTTCTATCACTCTCGATGCGGCCTTTACCCCTATCCGTAAAGCAAACTATGAAGTAGAAAATATGCGTGTGGGTGACAGGACTGACTTCAATCGCTTGCGTCTCACTATCGAGACAGACGGCACTATCACTCCCAATGAGGCTTTGGAAAAATCTATTGCTCTCATGATCAACCAGCTCAAGGCTATTGTTGGATTCAAGGAAGAAGAAGTAGTTGAAAGCAGGGATGGGAATGGTGGTAAAGAAGGTGAAGATGCTGACGGTAAAAATGATGAAGCAAAAGGCGAAGGCAAAGGTGAAGTCGATTCTGAGCTCTTGAAGACCAGGATAGACTCTATGGGCCTGTCTTCACGAACAGCAAAGGCTCTCAATGCCGCAAACGTCCGCACTTTGGGAGGCTTGGCCAGGAAGAAAGAAAGCGACATTATGGATATCGACGGTCTCGGCGCAAAGGGTATGCAAGAGATAAAGAAATTATTGGCTCAATACGGCATCACACTGAAGCAATAATATTCTTAATTTTAATTCATTACCATGAGGCACCACAATAACGTAAGAAAATTCGGCAGGGAAAAAACACAGAGACATGCACTCTTGCGTTCTTTGGCGCGTAACCTTATCCGTGATTCGAGGATTCAGACGACTCTTCCGAAGGCAAAGGAACTCCGACCTTTCGTAGAAAAGCTCGTCACAAAAGCCAAGTCAAACACTATCGCTACTCGTCGTCTGCTCTCCGCTCGTCTTCATGGTGCTCCAGAAGTAAAGAAGCTTGTCGATGAGATAGGCCCAAAGTACGCGACTAGGAAGGGAGGTTATACCAGGATCATCCGCATGCCGACTAGGGAGCTCGACGGTAGTGCTATGGCTCTCATAGAATTCGTAGAGTAAGATCAAAAATATGAAATACACACTTGATGCAAGAAACAAAAAGATAGGCAGGGTCGCGAGCCAAGCGGCTCAGATCCTCATGGGTAAAAATCTGACTTCATTTGCAAAGAATGTTGTGGCAGAAAGCACGGTAGAGATTTTGAATACAAAAGATGCCGATGTTACCGCAAAAAAGAAAGTTGGCGACAAATATGTGACCTATACCGGACACCGAGGGGGACTCCTCTCCGAGACATTGGGCGAGCTCATCACTCGACAGGGATTTTCCGAGGCATTCCGTCGCGCGGTTTACCGTATGTTGCCTCCGAACAAGCTCCGCGCAAAGAGGATGAAGAATCTTATTATTAAAGAGTAAAGATAGAATTTCGAAACTCCGTTTATGACACCAAAACCAACCACAACCAAATATTTCGAAGCCGTAGGCCGCAGGAAAACTGCTATTGCTCGCATTCGTCTTTTCTCTGAAGCAAAGACTACTTTTATCGTAAATGAAAAGGCGATGGAACAGTATTTCCCAGTTCGCGAAATGCAGGTCACAGCCATGGAAGCTATGAAAAACTCCGGTGTCGAAGCCAAGTTCTTCATCTCCGCAAAAGTAAAGGGTGGGGGTCTCTCCGCACAGTCGGAAGCAGTACGTCACGGTGTCGCTCGCGCACTTCTCATATATGACAAGGAACTCCGAGGCAAGGTAAAGAAGCTAGGATATCTCAAACGTGATCCTAGGGCAAAGGAAAGGAGGAAGTTCGGGCTCAAGAAAGCGCGCAAATCTCCTCAGTGGTCAAAGAGGTAGGAGGGAAGACACAAAAGCCGTTTTAAGTTTGGCAGGCGTGTGCTTTGGGGTGCGGCATCTTCGAAATTCGCCGCAAGGAGCTTGTAGCACGTTCTCACACTTCCGCTCCGTGGAAGTGGGGGGCGTGCGCCTATAGAAGGAGCTTATTATATTCCGCAGAGGTTTTTGAAGAATGGCTTTGTGGAGCCATGTATAGGATCAGAACTGGGGATATGTAGCTGACAAGACTTTGCTCGACAGGAATATGTATTGTCGCGGCATTTCTTCCCAAGTAATTCGGCTTGGGGTTTTTAATAATTATTATCCTTTATCCATTTCCAAGCATCTTTTGGTAACCAACCATTTCTATTTTGGTTTGTGACGTCCACAATTAAAAGATGGTCTCCGGGGGCCATTTGTGCGTGTAACCGTTCGTTCCACTCATCAACACCGAGAGTAGTTTTTATCATCCAAATTGATTTAATGTAATGCCACCAGCTATCTGCTGATTTTATTGTATTATAAAAAGATGAATAATCTTTTCCAGTGTTATTTAAATTGTAGGAAATCAGTAGTATCATAAGTTATTCGATTGATTTAAGACAATCATCAGCTTCTTTGTTGGACATGATTGTTATGGTAAGACTTTCGGGTGAAATTTTATCAGGAGCTTTTCCATCCCAGAAGATGTAGAGGAATTTTTTTACTGGAGATCGTAGATTTGTAGCGTAAACAACAATGGGTATAAGATATGTACCGGCCTCCAAGTTTATTTGTTGTCCCTCGTTTGCCGGATCATCTATTCGGATTGAAATAACATATTTTATTTGATCTTTGCCATTTGAATCACCAGAAGATGTAATCAATTTTTCCTCTCTCCTTATCTGCGCAAATTCCAAGTAGCTGGGGATTTTGGGAACTATATTTTGATCTTTCTCTTTCGCCCAAGGCAAGGCCGTAGGTTGAAATTCTTTTTTTATGTAATAAGTTCTATTATCTGGTTTTTGTTGTGCGATTTTCTCGACAAGAATACTGCAACCGTCTGCTGTATTGTATCCATTGTTTTCAACCTTTATCTTAATTTTACCAAAGTGTGATTTCGCTGTACTTAGGCTGTTTTTCTCAGCAGTTGTTTCAAAAAAAGGAAGTTTGGAGCCGACATGAATGTTTAAAATAGGTCGTGAAAAAAATTTTCTAATACCCTCACCAAATGTTGCAAGTATGACAACTAAAATTGTACCGATTGCCGAAACCCACTGTGCATAGTCGCCTGAGGTTATTGGCCACAATGATAAAGTAGTGGTTCCCATATTTTTCAAAAATATAACATAATGGTTGACATTTAAGCAACTATTTGAAGAATATCGGGCAGAGTGCTCTTTAACTGACTGTGGACGCTGAATTCAATAAGTAATTGCAACACCAGTACGTGCTAATAATACTTCAAGTGGGGTAAGACCGCCATGCCTTTTCCTCGGTCTTGAATTCAGAAGGTATTCAGCTTGTCTGATTTCTTCA
>Ga0172379_10004671_pt1 | contig 19879 bp, 15 predicted proteins | sample GrowelOW334metaG_FD_119756 | JGI IMG/M metagenome (GOLD analysis project Ga0172379, IMG submission 119756) | Groundwater microbial communities from an aquifer near a municipal landfill in Southern Ontario, Canada - Groundwater well OW334 metaG | ecosystem: Environmental > Aquatic > Deep...
ATTCTCCGATCCGTAGCGCGCCGAGAACACTCCCGGCATCCCGTCGAGGGCGTCCACGCAGAGTCCTGAATCATCGGCAATAACTGGCTCATGTACCAAGTCGTACAAAGCTCTCGCCTTGATAAGTGAGTTATCCAGAAAAGTGTTACCGGTTTCCTCAGGATCGAAATGTAATCCCACATCTTTCGGCATTCGTACTACATGCGGCGCGAGTATCGCCGCCAATTCATTGCATTTGTGGGCATTGCCCGTCGCAAACCATATCGTCATACCGTACTATACCCGTGAGGTGGGAGCGTCGTGAAGAGGGGCGCTTCTCCGTCTCAAAAAAAATAAGCTTGCGTCTATTGTTCCTTTCGGGACGCGCATCACTGAGGCTACTTCCCGGTTCGTCGCCTCTATGGAAATCCGTGATGCCTCGGCGCGAAGATTCTCAAGACGCTTACGGGCAAACGAGGCGGACCGTTCGAACTTTTCTCTACGGGCTCCGCCTTCCGGAACTGCCGCGGCTTTCGCCTCCAGTACAACGCAACGATAGTATTGCGCGGCCGCTTGTTCCTCCAAGTCCCTCCGCCGTTGCATCCTTCCGGCTATCTTCGTCCGCAGCCCATTGATCGCGTTGTGAAGTTCTTCCGGCTCCATCGATAATGATGGAGCGATACGCCTGCAAAAATCGTCGGATACCATGAGACAGCACTTCAGCGTCAACGCGAGAATTTGCCTTCTTTTTTTTGAAACCGACTTATTGATTTTTTCCCGCCCGCCTTCATTGTCCGGCTCATAGTCGCTTTCCGGATCACAAGTCGTCTCCGCTGAGAGTGTTCGCCAATACGCGCGTTCCATTGCGACATTCTCCGTGGCTCTAAAACGGAATCCGATCGCGGACCATCGAACGACGGAATAGAGGTATGCGTCAAAACACGAGCCGGTATCCGTATAGGAATCAATCGCCTTTCTGATCGTAGGGTACAAGTCCCCAATAAAATCATTCCGTTCTTCATCGCCCCAGCCGCCAAGCTTGTATCTCCAGGGTTGGTCTCGGACGAACGTGAATAACGCACATTCCAGTTTCGTTCTGGATATTGTTCCACTGAGATACCGTTCATACAGTTCGTGTAATGGTCGTTCTTCATTCATTGTAATCTCCTCCTTTTGGATTCGTTTACAATGCAAGAACCGTGCCGAGACATGTTTAGTAATTTTTGTAAAAAAACAGTTGAATCTAATTATTTATCAGTAAAACAAATACTGATTTAACCCCTCGGAGAAATTACTATTCACCAGAGGGGTAACAAAAGTTTGTTACAATTCGTTACAAAAGAACTTCACCGAACGCGACCAGTAACTTTTGCTTCAATTCCGCGATCGTTCCTTTCGCGCTCAAACCTGCCGCCTGCTTATGCCCGCCGCCGCCAAAGCGTGCGGCGATTACGGAAACGTCGACGTTCTCTCTGGACCTGAAACCTACTGTGCAATTTTCACTAGTTTCCTGTCTTATGAGCACTACCGCCTCAACGCCTGCTACCGATTGCAGCAGTTGATAGATTGCGTCCGAATCACGCCCCTGTAAGCCGAAACGCTCGGTGTCCTCAAAGTTTTCATAGGATAGTAAGAGTTTGCCGCCGAAATGCGTTTCCACGCGTGAGAGGATAAGTCCCATGAGTATCCGCGAGTCAAGACTTTTTCCGCCGTTCATCGCGATAAATGTTTTTTTCGGGCTCGCTCCCGCGCGCAAGAGCCGCGCGGTGTACTCAAAAGTTTCCGCCCCATTCGAATCTACATGGCGAAAGAAACCCGTATCCGTGCATAGTCCGAAAAGGAGCAGCTCCGCTTCTTCAGGCGTCGGCTTTAAACCGAGCGCCTCAATAAGGGCGAGCGTCATAAACGTGACCGACGGCGCTGCAGGGTCTACGAATGAAACCGTCCCAAAACTTTCCGCTGATGCATGGTGGTCAACAACGGCTGCCGGCAGATGCTCCAAGAAAGGAGCTAGATCGCCGGTTCGGCCCGCATTCGAACAATCCATGATGATCACTCGCGCTTCTTTTCTGTCCTCTTCGGACGGCGTCGCGATGAAGCGTGAAGCGTAGGCTAGGATTTCCGGCCTTTTGAAAGGACCGGCGGAGCAGGGGATCGCTTCTTTCCCGAGGCGCGTCAACGCGGATACCAGCGCAAGTTGACTGCCGACGCAATCGCCGTCGGGTTCTTTATGACCGGCTATGAGGAATCTTGTTCCACCGTTGATAAAATCGATCAATTCCTTCGGTACCGGTAGCGGACTCAAAAAACGCTCCTTGCGCAATGCAGCAACTTTCGCTGCCTTTCTTTTCCTGAGACGCAGGGGCGACCTTCTTTGATATACACGTCTATTTCAGTCCGAAGCCCGAAGTTCTCAAAGTAGAGGCCTGGTTCTACGGAGAAACACGCACCGTCCAATAGACGCCTTTGATCAGGGAATTCAATCGAATCGAGGTTGACCCCTGATCCGTGGCATTCCGTGTCTATCCCGTGCCCGGTTCGATGCCTCAAGGCCGTTTGGTAACCGGCGGCGTGGAGATACCCACGAACACGGGCGTCTATGGACGCTCCGGTCGGCGGTATTCCGGAACACAATTCCTTTTCGGCAAAACTGAGCGCCTCTTCTCTGGCTCCGACCAGCGCAGCCCACGCCTGATCGACTTCCTTGTCCAGCTTTTCGTCGAAAACTCCGACCCACGAAATGTCTGCGTATATAGAGCCTTTTGCCTTTTCTTTTGCCCAAAGGTCAAGCTGGATGACATCGCCTTTCTGAAAAATCGCTCCGTCTCCTGAAAAGTCGTAATGCGGGTCGCCCGCATGGCTTCCCGCGGCAACTATGGGTGGGTGGTCGGTTTCAAGACCTCTCGTTTCCATCCCTTCAAGTATGCGGCGCCTGATTGTCCCTTCGTCGACCTTTTGTCCCGTTTGGTATGCGTGTGCGATGAAGCTCCAGGTTTCCTCGACAATGTCGTAAAGACCGGTGGCGGCGCGTTCGTGGGAAGCGAGAGCATCGTCGTCAAGGAGGCCTTTCAAACGCTGGATGAGGGAAGCCGCGGAAATGAGGTTCATTCCCGCGCGCGTAATGCCGGCGGCAGTTCCCGCATCCAGAAAGGACAGCACCGGGATTTCCTCGCAAAGGTGCGCGGCCCAATTCTGTCCCGCAAACGGTTCAAACGCGTGAAAGAATGCCTCTCGCTCGACGTAGATTACCGTCTTTCCCGGCAATTGATCGAGTATATGCGCTTCAATTGCGTGCGAGATTTTCAGAGGCGTTCCGGACGTCGGAACAAGATATGCCCAAGGACGTGTATTGGTTGTAACGGTGTCAATTCCGAGTATTTCATCGGAAAGCCGATCTCTATGTCGGAAATTATAAAAAAGCCATCCGTTTAGGCTTTCGCCACGGATGGCTTCCCGTATACGGGAGAGTAGTTCGTCCGTCATCAAAAAACCAGTTTTAATTCCTCAACATTGAAACGGTCGTCAATGTTCGCGGTCGAAGGAATATGCCCCCACGACTGGTGGGAAAATTCCGCACGAACGAACAAGCGTACATGGTCAACCTTGCCGTCTTTGTAGTAGACGCTCAGGTAAGGCCATTGCGCACCGCCTTCCAGTCGAATCAACTCACCCTTGCCGGCGGATTTTGTAAACCACGTTCCCGGCAGGTAGGCCTGTCCGAGTTCGGCTCCGCTTTTTCGGTAGGCAATCATATAGCCGAGCTGGTGGGGGTACACCTTTTCGATATGCACGTTGACGTAATAATACGCCGAACTATTCTCCGCCTTGATATCCACCGCCTCGGCTTTAGCCGGTTCTTGGGCAAACATAGGTAGGACACCCACAACCGCAACAAGCGCGGCTAAAAAGAAACGTATCGTCTTCAACTCGATCCTCCGTTTCCAAACTTCGTGATAAAGTATAACGGTGCAGCGTGGTAATAGCAAGAAATTTTCCTTCAGCTAACGCATCGTGGCCAATAGTATGGCCTTAATGGTATGCTTTCGGTTTTCCGCCTGGTCCCATGCCCGGCTTTGCGGCCCGTCAATCACTTCCGCGGTCACTTCCTCGCCTTTTATCGCCGGTAGGCAGTGAAGGAATATGGAGTCGTCGCGTCCAGTTTTATTCATGAGTTCTGAATCGATGCGGTACGGTTCAAGCATTTTGACCCGTTCAGCTCGGAGCGATTCTTCACCCATAGAAACCCATACGTCGGTGTACAGCGCGTCGGCGCCCTTTACCCCGTCGAGCGAATCGGTAAATTCTATCTTTGCCCCCGTGGTCGCGGCAAACGGTGCACAGAGCGCGCGCAGCGGCGCGTCCGGATACAAAGGAGCCGGCGTCACAACGGTAAAATGAACCCCCAACTTTGAGCATATGATCATGAGCGATCGGGCGACGTTATTTCGTCCGTCGCCGACGAAACAGAGTTTTCGCCCTTTTGAATCGCCGAACGCTTCTTCCAGCGTCATGATGTCCGCCAATGCCTGCGTCGGATGGAATTCGTCAGTCAAACCGTTATAAACGGGTACGCCTGAATACTTGGCGAGGATTTCCACCGTGGATTGCTTGAAACCGCGGAATTCGATGCCGTCAAACATACGCCCCAAGACTCTTGCCGTGTCTTCAACCGATTCTTTTGCGCCAAGCTGGATATCCTGGGTAGAAAGGAACACCGGATGACCGCCTTCTTCCCCGAAAGCGGTTTCAAAAGCGCAACGCGTTCTCGTTGACCGTTTTTCGAACAATAAGGCGAGCGTACGTCCTACGAAGCGCTGTGGACGTTCCCCGCGTTGTTTTTCGGCTTTTACGCTTTTAGAAAGATCGAGAAAATAACGAATTTCCTCGCTGGAATAGTCCTTCCATGAGAGAAGGGAGCGGCCTTTTAGTGTTTCGGTATTCATCTATCCTCCGTGCGCCGCGGCTCCGCGCGACGCGGGTGCTTTTCGGGTGAAGGGTCCGACCGAGGGAACCTTTATTTCAATGATACCCGACTCTTGTTACCTATTCAATAGGTATACATTAAAGTGTGAATATCTGTATTTTTATGCAAAATATTCCGGATCGGAAGAACTCAACTCCATCTCTCCTCTGTTCGATGATGTAAAGTAGATGATTCAACTCGAACTCGGTATCCGATACCTTTCTCAACTCAGGCGGACGCGTCCAAACGATATCGGACGTTTAGAATCGATAGTTACTGGTGTGTTGGGGGATTCCGGTGCTAAGCTCCGTAGAGAGTCCGGCTTTCTCTTCGCTTCTTTCAATGAAAGCGCCATATCTTTTGGGATCGATTTGGCTATCGCGATCGAAGGAGTCGTCAACGCGCTGGCTTTAGTCGAAAAAGAACTCCTTGGCCGTTCATGCGTCGTGCGCGTCAAGACGGACACTGATTCCGATAGTGTTACTTTGTGTAGAAGACTCTCAGCCAAGGAGAATCGGAGCGGCGTGTGGTGCGACGCCCATGTCTCATCGGTCCTGGCTGAATACGCGACCTTTCGTCAATCTGGTGATTTCTTCGCTCTGGAAAATTTTACGTTCCGGAATAGAAGTGCCTGCTCTTATCGTGATTTCCGAATCCGGCCCGCCATAGTCGAGGCGCTCTATTCTTTCCACTTATCGGATGCCTCCATACCGCGCAGTACGGTTGCCCTCGAAGGTGCTCCGTATATGGGTAAACGGCAGTCGCTACTCGCAGTGCTTGAACATATTTCTTCTTGTGTAAAAGTTCTGCGAATTTCCTTCAACGAGAAAGGGCAATGTCTTTCGTCCATAGCTGATGTCGTTACCGAAGAGCGGTTGCTTGAAATCGATATTGATGATTCCGCAACCGGAAGCAAATTGCGCGCGCTTTTGGGAACGGTTCGGGCCGTAAAAGCCGCTCGTATTTCAATGGAGATAGCTTCATCGCTCAGGGACGCTTTTTCAGTTTTTTTTGCTACTTTCGCGCCGGCATGGTCTTCCTCGGCGGAAAAAGCGCGGATTCCCGTTTTCGTTATTGAAAATGCCCACCTCGCCGATGCCTTTTCCCGATCGCTGCTTCGTTCCGTTCTCGGCGAACTTGCGTCGGAAGGCCGCGTCCATCTTATCCTTACGGGAACGGGCGATGACGCTTTCCGCGACATCTGTGTCGGTCGGTTCCGCATTTTGCGCATCGAGGCTCCTAATAAAGAGGAATGGACGCCGCTTATCGCTTCTGCCAGGGCGGCCTATCATCTCCCGCAAGTCGACGACGAATTTGTCTCGCGCTGTGTTTCCGATGCAGCCCTAAACGGGGTCCCTTCGGGTTACCGCCTTACGATAGGATGGGAGCAAACAGAGGACGGACGTCCGAAATCTATTCATCCTCATTTGTCCGGTGATTTATTGGAAATTGCGTACGCGGTCTCTCTTTGGTGTGATATTTTCCCCACTGAAGACCTTGCTGAGGCTTTTGCTTCTGAACACAAACCTCACGAAGCTTTACCGCTCATGTTAGCCCACCTTGCGGAATTGGGCGTCATCGATGATGAATACGATCCGCGACCGTCAATTCCGCAATTCGCCGAATTCGCGGAAAAATATCTGGGTTTACGAAGTGAAGCGATACGGAATCTGGTGCGTAATCGGCTTTTGAATGCAATGGAAACCAAGAGGCTCTCAAAATCCTATGAAGCAACATTGCATCTCAGTCGTCTCGGGGGCAAACCCGACTCAAACAGCATTCTTGATGCGGTGGTTGATGGAGTCTTGCGCGGAGAATTTCTGGCGGTGGAGAGTGCCCTCTCAGATGGTACGTTCCCAGAAATCGTCGGTAAAGATTTCTCAGAGTCTCTGGCCGAAATATTTCGTTCGCGCAAAGCCTTGGTGTTCGGTGACGAAGCATTAGCGCGAGAAGTTTTTTCCAAGCCGATATTGGACACGTTCCCAAATCCCCGTTATCACGCTTATGCATTATTGGACAGAGCATCCTTTGCTTTCTCCGCGGATTCCCTTGACGCGGCTTCTTCGGCACAAGCCGCGAACTCCGCAAAAAGCGCTTTGATATTGCTTCAGAACAATCCGTCTGAGAAAGGGCTTTCGCGGGCGTATCGTCTTCTCGGTGAGACCGCGCTTTCCCGAGAACGCATTAGTGAGGCGGTCGACTATTTTGGGTTTGCCGCGGAAAGCGCGGAGCGTTCCGACGAACCGTACGAAGCGCTTCTTTCATCCGTCAACGGTGCCTGTACGCAATTCCTTCTCGGAAATATTTCAAAGTCTCAGCGACACGCTATCGACGCGGAACGTCGCGCCGGCGAACTCTATCAGACTGATTGGCTATTGTGGGCACGTTTTATGCAGGCACGCATACAATTCGAGATAGGTTTATACGAGCGCGCTGCGCAATCTTTCAGTTCATTATCAAGTAAAAATGAGTCGATAAACCTTTTCCGGAATTGGCGTGATAGGGCTTTTGCCTACAGCGATTCACCGATCGGCACATTTTTTGTGGATACAACTGATGATACAACATTTTTCCGCATAGAATCTGCCTTTTTACGCGGTGACTATGAGGATGCGATACGGGAAGCCGATGAATATTTGTCCGCGCCCAATTCGGTTCGTTTCCGGAATCCTGAACGAGTTGATTGGTCCAGCGGATTTGCGTTGATCGAAGATAGGGCAATTGGGCGGACCGGCTATGAACGAATTTCAAAACGCCTAGTGCGCGTATACCGTGCGTTTGCCTTGGCGAAAAGTGAGAGAGCCCATGAATCCGTTGCGGAACTCCGTCGGATCGTCAAGGATGAACCGATATCCGATCTCGATCCCTATGACGCTTTCTATTATTGGACTTTGTCCGTAGCGCTCAAGGCTTCCGACGCTCCCGAAGTTGACACCGGCACAATTCTGAGCATCGCCTTTAAGCGCTTGCAACGTCGTGCCAGTCGAATCGATGACCCTGAATCGAAACGTTCCTATCTCATGTCCAATCGATGGAACCGCGCTCTCTACGCGGATGCCAAATCCATTAATTTAATTTAAAATCGGTATCGTGGTAGGTCTTGACACTCGATGCTCTTCCTGATAATTTCGTGAAGCATTTAGCAAATGGCGGCATAGCTCAGTTGGTAGAGCAAACGGCTCATATCCGTTCGGTCATAGGTTCAAGTCCTATTGCCGCCAATTTATTGCTTGGTAATAACATATTAGCTTTTTCCGAACGTCGATTCCTTTACCTTGTTCGGCCGTCTTTTCCCAGCCTGATCGCTTCCGCGGCATAATTTTTAGCTTCGTCAGGAGCGCTTTGTGGATATGCATTCCATAGGGCGTCCAAGCAGTTGCCGGGTCGGAACGCGGAGAAAAACCAAGGACTTGAATCAACCAAGGGCGCAAGCAGCCCGACGTCGGAAGTTGAAAAAAAACCGTCGGGTAGCGCGAGACTGCGGAACTCATGGGCGACTCCGGAATGGGCGAGAATCGCCGCACTCCGTTTAAAAGCGAGACGGAATGTTTCGGTGTCTTTCCCGCCGATGAGCGCATAGCGTTCCGGCGATATTTTCAGATCCATCGCAATATAGTTGGGCGTCGTTTCTTTTTTAGACAGAAGGGTTTGCAGGGCATCGGGCAAGGTTCCGTTGGTGTCGAGCTTTACGAGTAGGCCTTCTTGCTTGATACGTTCAATTATGATGCCGATGTCTGAGTGGAGAAGGGGCTCGCCCCCGGAAATCACGACGCCGCCGAGAATAGCCCGGCGGCGTTTAATCACTTCTAGGGCGGCGTCCATCGTCACCAAATCTTCTCCGGATTTTTTTGCTCTGCCGCCAACCATCTCAGGATTGTGGCACCAGGGGCAACGTAGATTGCATCCGGGGAAAAAGAGCGTCGCTGATACCATGCCCGGGTAATCAACGAGGCTCGTTTTCCGAAAGCCGATCAGGTCAGGCATTTCCTAAAGAGACGCAACGTTCGCGAGTTCCTTGCCTGCGGTAAAGGACGCGATGCCTAGCGCGTCTCGTGCGCGCTTGATTTCCTTGCCTTCAGCGTCCAAAAGAATGGCTGTCGGAGTGGAAAATACCTGCAATAGCTCCGCGCGTTCAAGGCCGGCAACGGTATCCGCGTCCACAAGCTCCACCGCGACCGACAACTTTGCGGCCGCGTCCTTTGCCGGAGGACAGGCGGGACACGCCGCGCGTACGAAGAGCAGCACTTTCTCCCCGTCGACATTTGCTTCTACCGCAAGCGCAGCTGTCTGTTCATCGACTGGTTTTGCGAATTTGCGGTTTTCGGGCACTCCGCAACGTACGTCGTACAATTTGCGTTCGGCGTACTCTTCGCGTTTGCCGCGGTTCCAGTTCCGTACGGAACGGTAGTAACCGACAATACGGCTGTAGACCTCGGTCGGCGTCCCCTCCGCCTTCCCGAGCTCCACTTTTGCCGCTGTCAGTTCTTTTTCGATTTCCTCAAGGGTTCTCATCGTCTATTCCCTCCGTTTCTTATATACGTTTCATACGGCGGCGGCGAGCGCTTCTTCACGTTCCCGTTCGAGTTCGCGAATTCGTTTTCGCAGCATGCTTTCGCGCTCGGCTTTACAGGTCGGGCAGGTAAAGTGTTCGCCTTTCAGATACCCGTGTACCGGGCAAACCGAGAAGGTCGGTGAAATCGTGAAATAGGGAAGGCGATAATTATGCGCGATGGCTTTCACCAAATCGCGGCAGGCACGCCAGTCGTCAATGGCTTCTCCGAGGAAACCGTGGAATACCGTGCCGCCGGTGTATGCGGTCTGAAGTTCTTCCTGGAGGTCCAGCGCGTCGAAGATATCCGCGGTCTGCATAACCGGGAGCTGCGTGGAATTCGTATAATAGGGATCGTCAGCTCCGGCCGCGATGATAGCCGGCCATCGTTTCTTATCGTGTTTGGCGAGTCGGTATGAAGTCGACTCGGCCGGTGTCGCTTCCAGATTGAAAAGTTCGCCGGTTTCCTCTTGATAGTCGGCCAATCGCTTGCGCATGAATGCCAGAACTTCGAGCGCGAAGGCACGGCCTTTATCGGTAACGATATTCTCGTCTTTTCCTAGAAAGTTGAGGAGGCATTCGTTCATGCCCACTAATCCGATAGTGTTGAAATGGCTGTCAAGGTTTTTCAGATAGCGCTTTGTATACGGGAAAAGCCCATTCTCCAAAAGTCGCGTAACGACCTTTCTCTTTATCTGGAGACTTGTTTTAGCTAAATCCATAAGTCGTGAGAGGCGTTTGTAAAAATCCTTCTCGTCTTTAGCCAGATAGCCGATGCGGGGCAGATTGATGGTGACAACTCCCACCGATCCCGTCAGCTCATCCGAACCGAAAAGCCCGCCGCCGCGTTTGCGTAATTCCCGCTTGTCCAACTGCAGGCGGCAGCACATCGATCGGACGTCGCCGGGATCCAAGTCCGAATTGACGAAATTCTGGAAGTAGGGCGTGCCGTATTTTGATGTCATCTCAAATAATAAGCGCGCGTTGTCCGTATCACAGTCGAAGTCTTTAGTGATGTTATAGGTCGGTATCGGATATTGAAAGCCGCGTCCTTCGGCATCGCCTTCAAGCATCAGTTCGATAAACGCGCGATTGACCCTGTCCATCTCAGGTTTGCAGTCGCCATAGGTGAAAGCCAGTTCTTTGCCGCCTACGACCGCGTTTTGATTTTTGAGGTCTTGCGGCACCGTCCAGTCGAAGGTTACGTTGGTGAAAGGCGCTTGACTGCCCCAGCGGCTGGGAGTGTTCACTCCGAACACGAAACTTTGCAGGCATTGCTTCAGCTCCGCGTCGTTCATGTTGTCGGCTTTTACGAATGGCGCGATATAGGTGTCGAAAGAACTGAACGCCTGCGCGCCCGCCCATTCGTTCTGCAGACAGCCGAGAAAGTTTACCGCCTGTTGCATCAGCGTGTTGAGGTGTTTGGCGGGTTTCGACGTGATCTTATCAGGAACACCGCCGAGTCCCTCTTTTATGAGCTGACGCAATGACCAACCGGCGCAGTATCCCGAAAACATGGACAAGTCGTGAAGGTGGAAGTCCGCGTTGCGGTGCGCGTCCGCGACTTCCTCAGGATATATGTTCTTTAGCCAGTAGTTTGCCGTGATGGTTCCCGAATTATGCAGAATGAGACCGCCCAGGGAAAAATTGACGTTCGCGTTTTCGTTGACGCGCCAGTCGGACTGTCGCAGGTACCCGTCCATCGTTGCGTCAATGTCGAGCATTAGTTTTTTCGCGTCACGGATGGCTTCGTGTTTGGCTCGGTATAGTATATATGCTTTCGCGACGGCGACTTCATTCGCTTCGATCAAAACCGTTTCCACGAGGTCTTGAATTTCCTCAATGGCGGGAATGGAATGCTTATGCCGGCCGGTCATCATACCGGCAATCATTTTTTCCACCTTATCGGTGAGAATTGCCGCTTTCCCTCGACCGTCGGTGCTCGCGTCGGAAACACCGACGGCTTCCATCGCTTTGCCGATCGCGGATTCAACCTTGGATCGGTCGTAGGTCTCCAATTCTCCGGAACGCTTTACGACGCTCCGGATCGCACATTCGCTTTTCCCGTGAGCAGCGTCCCCTAGGATATTTTTCCATTCGGGGAAGAACGCCTCTTTCATGCCTTTTCTCCCAACTTTTGTATTTCTTTTACAAATTGATCCATATCTTCAAAATGTCGATACACCGAAGCGAAACGAATATAGGCAACTTTGTCCATTTGATTCAGCTTTTCAAGGACAAGTTCACCGATATCCTTAGAATCGATTTCGTGGTTCGTTTTTCCTTTCATAACCGAGGCATCTTCTATTTCGTTGACGATGTTTTCAATCGTCATCTGTGAAACGGGGCGTTTTTCTAAAGCGCGTTGAACGCCTCTTTCTATTTTTTCACGCGCGAACGGCTCTCTGCGTCCATCACGTTTGATTACCATGAACTGTTTATCTTCGATACGTTCATAGCTGGTGAATCGATATCCGCATCCGTTGCATTCGCGCCGACGCCGTATCGACTCCCCGTTAGCCAAGGTTCGGGACTCAATAACCTTGTCGTCAAAATTGCCGCAATGCGGACAACGCACTCGATTCCTCCGTCTAATTCGTTCATATTTCGATACATACACGATTATCCACATATCCACAGGTAGCGCGCTATATATAGGGTTTGTTTTCGGACCCTAACCAATATATCACGCTATCCCTTGAGTCGCAAGGGCAAAAAGAAAAACCTTACGCGATCTCACTTTTCTTTTTCCGTTACGACTGGTATGCTGTCGTTTGATCGGAGGGCAGCGTTGAAGATCGGTATCGACACCTTCGGGTGCGACGGCGGAAAATCCGGCATAGGCGTCTACGTCCTTCAGCTCTTGCGGCGGCTTCCTCGTTTTGAGGAACGGTTCGAGCTCTTCGGTTGGGAATTCGACCGGTATGTTTACGCTGAAGTCGCGCCTGACGCGGAGTACGTGCCGCAGGGATCTCGTACCGGAGCATTCGCGAATACACTCTGGCATTTGATCAATTACCCTGAGTTCGCTCGCTCTCGTGATTATCGTCTTGCTTTTTTTCCCGCCGCCAACCGTCGTTTGCCGTTCCGTTCTCCCTGTCCGACCGTAGGGACCGTTCATGATATGGCCGCCTATAGAGGCCCTCGCCGTAACCGTGAACATCTCGGCGCCGTGCTCAGAATGGTTATGCCTAATTCTTTGCGCGATCTGGACCGAATCATTGCCGTCAGCGCATGGGTGCGTGATGAGTTGATCGAGGTTGCCCGCGTTCCCGAATCCCGGATCGATGTTGTTCATGACGGTGTTGATCTGGAAGCATTCCATCCGCGGGCGAGAAATGAGGAAAGCGTTGTTCTCATACAGCCTTTCTCGTTCAGGCGTCCCTACATCCTCTACGCTTCCCGTATTGAACATCCGGTTAAGAACCATATAGGTTTGATTAAAGCGTTCGAGATTTTCAAAGCCAGGACAAAACATCCGCATCGGCTGGTATTGGCCGGTAGCGAGAAGCGCGGAGCGGAGGCGGTGAAAAGGGCGGCGGCGAAATCGCCGTACCGCAACGATATTTTTTTTACCGGGTATTTTCCTCTAAAAAATCTGCCTGAACTCTATGCGGGCGCCGACTTGGTGGTCATACCTTCCCGGTACGAAGGTTTCGGCATGGGCGCTTTGGAAGCAATGGCCTCCGGCGTGCCCGTTGCGTGCGCGCGCGCCGCCTCACTTCCTGAAGTCGCTGATCAAGCCGCACTCTACTTTGATCCTGACGACGCCGAGGATATGGCTGATAGAATTGTTACGCTCACCACCGATCGAGAGTGTTACCGGGAATATCGCAAACGCGGCTTGGATCGGGCGCAGCTCTTCTCGTGGGACATTACCGCGGAACGTACATTTAAGATTTTGCGGGAAACGGTAGGGCACTAAGAACTAACAGCTTCGGCGACAGGTTCTTCTTTTTTAAGGATGTTTTCTTCGCCGAAAAGAATGGCGAAAGCCTCTCCCGCGTTCTCTACCGGCATGATGGTCAGTCTTCCTTCAAAATCCTTGCGTATTTCGTCCAGCTCATCCTCGTTAGCTTTGGGGATGATGACCGTCTTCATACCATTGCGTACGGCGGCAAGGAGTTTTTCCTTGAGCCCGCCGATGGCTAACACCCTGCCGGTGAGAGTCAGTTCGCCGGTCATCGCGATCCGCGGCAGCGGCGGCGTTTCACAAAGAGTTGAAAGCAGTGAAGATGCGAGTGTGACACCCGCCGACGGACCATCTTTGGGGATGGCTCCTTCGGGGACATGAATATGGAAATCAGCTTTAGAAACATCCTCGATAGCAAAAGAATAACGGGAGGATACGCTACGGAGGTAGGAAAGAGCGGTTCGTGCGCTTTCTTTCATCACGTCGCCAAGGTTCCCGGTAAGTATGAGTTCTCCGGATCCTTCGAAACGAACAGTTTCTACCGGGAGCATAGTGCCGCCGGTTTCCGTCCACGCAAGGCCGTAGCAAACGCCTTGGCGAGTTTCGTCGTATACGACGTCCGGTTTGAATTTTTTCCTACCGATCAGTTTTTCAAGGTCTTTCGGGGCGATGTTGCGTTTGAAATCGGCCACGTTATCGCGGTTTTTAAACACCGCTTCCCGCGCTACCCTGCGAACGCAGTGAGCGATTTCCCGCTCAAGGCCGCGAACACCGGATTCCATTGTATAGTAACGAATTATATCTAGAATCGCTTGGTCCTTGAAGCTTGTTTTAGAAGCGGCTAGACCGTTCTCCGTAAGTTGCTTCGGGATGATGAAACTTTTCGCGATCTGCAATTTTTCCCGCTCGCCATAGCCTGGGATTTCGATAATCTCCATACGGTCAAGGAGCGGGTAGGGGATGGTATGGAGTGAGTTCGCCGTCGCGATGAAAAGGACCTTGGAAAGGTCGAACGGGACTTCCAGGTAATGATCGGTGAAGGTCGAATTCTGCTCGGGATCAAGAACTTCCAAGAGCGCTGACGCCGGGTCTCCCCGGAAGTCGCTGGACAGTTTGTCAATTTCGTCCAATAGGAATACGGGATTTACCGTTCCTGCTTTCCGCATTGATTGGAGTATTTTTCCCGGCAGCGCACCGACGTAGGTTTTTCGGTGTCCGCGGATTTCGGCTTCGTCACGAACGCCGCCAAGAGAAATTCGTACGAAGTTTCGCGCAAGCGCACGAGCGACTGATCTTCCCAGGCTTGTTTTCCCAGTTCCCGGCGGTCCTACGAAACAAAGGATGGGGCCTTTTATCGCGTCCGTAAGCTGTCTGACGGCAATAAACTCGACGATGCGCTCTTTCGCTTTGCGCATGTCGAAATGATCCTCATCCAAGATGCGTTCAGCCTCAATCAGGTCGTGCGCATCCTCGGTTTTTTCACTCCACGGGAGATCCGCTATCCATTCAAGATATCCGCGGAGAATGCCCGCCTCAGGGGAAAGGGCTTGCAGTTTCTTGAGACGGGATAATTCCTTGCGCGCTTTTTGAAGGACTTCTTCGGGCGGCATCCGTTCTTCGATCGCTCGCTCAATTTCTTTGAACTCGTCTTCGACACCGTCCTTGCCCAGTTCGCGGTTGATCTCCTTCAATTGTTCATTGAGGATGTACTCCCGTTGCGTCTTGTCCATTCGGTTTTTTACTTTTCCGGAGATTTTTCGTTGGATCCCGATGACCTCGTTTTCCATTTCAAGGACTTCCAGCACGTGTGAAAGTCGTTCTTTAGCGCTATCGATGGCGAGGAGTTCAAGTTTTCGATCGGATTTTACTGCCAAGGCGTTGGAAACAAGATTGGCAAGGCGTTCCGAACCATCGGCGTGTTCAACAGCCGCAAGGGTTTCGGTACTCACTTTCTTTGACAGTTCGGCGTATTGGCTGAAAGATTTTTGAATAGCGCGGACCAGAGCCGTTGTTTCGGGATCTTCGTCGACTGTTTCTCCGCCGATCGGCGCGATTTTGACGAACGAACAATTGTTGTGACGGCTAATCTCTAGTTGTCGGGCTCGGTATTCCCCTTCCAAAAGGATGCGTACGGTGCCGTCGGGAAGTTTTAGCTGTTGTACTAGACGGGCGACACTCCCGATTTCGTAGGAATCGTCATCCTTTGTTCCCGGTTTACGACAAACCGCGAACACGCGCCTGTCGCGCTTCAAGGCTTCATCGATAGCTTCAATTGACGATTTTTGGGAGACGAAAACGGGAATCATGGTGTGGGGAAAAAGGACGAGCTCCCGCAGCTGTAGCAGCGGGAGCTCGTCGGATTTCGGCTTTTTGGTCAAGGCCGAAAGAAGACTCATGCGCTCTTTTGTAGAAGGTGGACTTCCGGCCGCTCCGCTTTTTCAACAGTGGCCTTCGTTACGATTACACGCTTGCGTCCTTCAATAGATGGAATTTCAAACATGATGTCGGTCATCATTCGCTCTACGATAGCCCGGAGGCCGCGTGCGCCGGTTTTCTGCTTTATCGCCAGATCCGCGATCGCATCGATAGCGTCAGGGGCGAACTCCAGTTCCACATCATCGATAGCCATGGAGGCCTGGTACTGCTTTACGATGGCGTTGCGCGGTTCGGTGATGATGCGCTTGAGGTCCTCACGCTTGAGCACTTCAAGGCATACGGTGATAGGCATCCGTCCGATGAATTCAGGTATCATACCGAAGCGAATCAGGTCATCCGGATGCATTGCCGCGTAAATTTCTCGTAAATCTCTGTTGTTCTTTGATTTAACGTCTGCGCCCAAACCCATGGGATGCTGAGTGACGCGCTGTTCGATGAACTTTTCAAGGCCCACGAAAGCGCCGCCGCAAATAAAGAGAATGTTGGTCGTATCGATCCGGATCATTTCCTGATTCGGATGTTTGCGTCCGCCCTGCGGTGGTACGGAGGCAATAGTCCCTTCCACGATCTTGAGCAGTGCCTGCTGGACGCCTTCTCCTGATACGTCTCGGGTAATCGACACGTTTTCACCTTTACGGGCGATTTTATCGATTTCATCAATATAGACAATTCCGCGTTCAGCGGCGGCAATATTGCCGCCCGCGTTCTGTATCAGCTTGAGAAGAATGTTCTCAACGTCTTCGCCGACATAGCCGGCCTCGGTGAGGGTAGTGGCGTCGGTGATCGCGAAGGGAACTTTCAACTTGCGTGCAAGGGTTTTCGCCAAAAGCGTTTTACCGGTTCCCGTCGGTCCGATCATGAGGACGTTCGATTTTTCAATCTCAACGTCGTCGGGAGTCTTTGCTGGATTTGCGATACGCTTATAATGGTTGTAGACCGCGACGGAAAGAGCTTTTTTCGGAGCTTCCTGTCCGATGATGAACTGGTCTAAGTAATCCTTTATCTCTTTGGGCGTGGGAATATCGCCGGTGAACTGAGTTGAAAGATCGTGATCTTCTTCCACCAGTATTTTTCTGCAAACGTCGACGCATTCATCACAGATGAATACATTATCCGGCCCCGCTATGAGACGGCGCGCCATATCCGCGCTCTTGCCGCAGAATGAACAGGATCGCTCGGCGTTTCCGCCGCTATTTCGTAAGCGCGCCATCAGTACTCCTTGCGAGGATTCGGTCGACGATACCGTACTCGACGGCTTCGGATGCGGACATATAAAAATCACGCTCCATATCTGAGGCAATCCGCGCTTCTTCCTTTTCGGCGTGCTTTGCGAAGATATCGATAGTTATCTTTTTCAGACGGAGGATTTCTTTCGCCTGGATACCGATGTCACGGGCTTGGCCCTGAGCACCGCCCCAAGGCTGATGAATCAGAATGCGGCTGGATGGCATCGCAAAACGCTTTCCCTTCGCGCCGCCGGTCAGGATGAGCGCGCCCATTGAGGCCGCTTGGCCGATGCAGTAAGTCTGCACATCGCACTTGACCCATTGCATCGTGTCGTAAATCGCCAATCCCGCGGTTACCGAACCGCCGGGAGAATTGACGTACAGGTTGATATCTTTCTCCGGATCCTGGCTCTCCAGGAAGAGGAGCTGGGCGACTACCAAGTCCGCCGTCAGATCGTTGATTTCTCCATCAAGGAAAACAATACGATCCTTCAAGAGCCGCGAGTAAATATCGTAAGACCGTTCGCCCATGCCCGTTTGTTCAATAACGACGGGGACGAGTCCGTGCATGCGTTCATTCATTAACTTAATTTACCCATTTTGGGCAACCAGGTCCAGATATTTGACCTTTTTGCCCTTCTTCGTTTTAGTTTCGGCGAATACCAGATCAAACAGACGGCGTTCTTTAATGTCGTCGCGCAGATAATCCTTCATATCGTCCCGCTCGTAATGCTTCTTGACTTCGTCGATACCCGCGTTCATTGAGGCGGCCATCGTTTCGAATTCTTTCTCCAAATCGGCGTCGTCGACTTTTACATCGAGTTCTTTCATGAGGTTTTCGACAATCAGGCGCGATTTGAGTGCTTTTTCGACGTCTGGTTTCCATTCGGCCATAAGGCCTTCATAGTCCTTGCCGCCGGAAGCGAGAATCGCCATAAGTTGATCGGCGTTCGCGTTGAAGCGGCGGGCGAGAGTCCTCCAGCGAGATTCAAGTTCAATCCGAATCATCGACTGGGGAAGGTCTATCGTTGTCGTCTCAAGGACTTTCTCAAGGAACGCGTTGACTTTCTTTTCGCGGATCTTGTTCTCAAGGGTCTTTCCAAGGTTGCCCTTGATGTCGGCTTTGAGATCGGCGAGCGTCTTGTATTTCTCGCTGATGTCCTGAGCCAAGTCGTCGTCGAGTGCCGGGAGCTTTTTCTCCTTGAGCGCGGTGACGGTGACGCGGAGTTTTTTGGTCTTACCGGCGAACTCGGGGTCCGGGAAATCGGCGCCGTAGGTCTTGTCGAAGTTTTTCGTCTCGTCCTTTTTCATGCCGACGATCTCGTCGTCGAACTTGAAGACGTTCTGACCGGTTCCCACGGTGAATACGTAGTCCTGGCGTTCGGTGCCCGGGAGAACGGATCCGTCTTCGGCCAGTTCGGAATAGTTGACGGTGACGACGTCGTTTTTAGCGACCTTTCCCTTTTCATCTTTATCGATCACGACGGCGTTGCGGTCGCGAAGTTGTTCAAGCTCACGGCTCAAGTCTTCTTCAGCGACTTCGGCGACCGGGACCTCAACTTCAATACCCTTCCAGGTTCCGACCTTCACTTCCGGGAATACGTCGTATTCCACGGTGAACGTCAGATCCGAGCCGAAGTCGAGTTTCGGCTCATCCTTGACCGACGGTGTCGAGTAAGGGAGCGGGCGGTTCGCCGCGTCGAAGGCCTCTTCCTTGAAAATTTCCTCTAGGGATTTTTCCATGATGTGGCCCAGGGCTTCGCCTTTGAGGGATTCCCCGAATTTCCGCTCGAGCACGTCGCGGGGAACCATTCCTTTGCGGAAACCTTTTATTTGAATGGACTTACCGTAGGACTTCATGAGGTCATCATACTGGGCTTTGACGTCGTTTTTCCCGACGGTTACGGTCAATTTGACCGACGAGTGTTCAAGACGGGCGATTTCTTTGGATACGACCACTTCTCTTCCTCTTGCTGTTGGAGTCGCGCGGAGCGCCGGAATCGGAGCCTGCGACGCGCGCTATATGAAAAAGGCGATCCGGTATTCGGATCGCCTTCCGCCGAAGAGCGGGAAACGGGAGTCGGACCCGCGACATCCACCTTGGCAAGGTGGCGCTCTACCACTGAGCTATTCCCGCGTATATTGTCTGCCCTTCGCTCGTAAGGTATGCGAGAGAAGGGACTTGAACCCTTATGCCAAAGGCACCAGATCCTAAGTCTGGCGTGTCTACCAATTTCACCACTCTCGCTCTGCTTCGGACGACGCAAGTGAGTGTATAGGAACGACAACTTGCTGTCAATATACGCCCTTTTCTGCGCTCTCCGCCTGAACGAGCTGATGAGTGACTCGCTGAAAAAAACAAGGCGCCTTTTAGGCGCCCATGTATTTTCCTAGCGAAAAACGGGAGTCGGACCCGCGACATACGCCCCTTCGGGTCGTTTGTCGAGCGGAACGGATTGTATGGTCCGTCTCCCGCCTTTTCTCACTATTTCAAACCGAAGAGCGGGAAACGGGAGTCGGACCCGCGACATCCACCTTGGCAAGGTGGCGCTCTACCACTGAGCTATTCCCGCACTCTGAGCCGCGAAGGGATCGAACCTTCGACCCGCAGATTAAGAGTCTGCTGCTCTACCAGCTGAGCTAGCGGCCCAAGTAATGTCATCGTTTGACGCTTCCGCGCTCGTAACTCTTGCGTTCGACAGGAGTCGAACCTGCGACCTACGGATTCGAAGTCCGTTGCTCTATCCAGCTGAGCTACGAACGCACGCGCTGTTTCGTTCAAGCGCCGGTACAATAACCGGAAGGGTGGATGA
>Ga0172379_10004672_pt1 | contig 19876 bp, 15 predicted proteins | sample GrowelOW334metaG_FD_119756 | JGI IMG/M metagenome (GOLD analysis project Ga0172379, IMG submission 119756) | Groundwater microbial communities from an aquifer near a municipal landfill in Southern Ontario, Canada - Groundwater well OW334 metaG | ecosystem: Environmental > Aquatic > Deep...
CCCCAAGATCGGCCCTGCGCACGGCGTCCAGGCCGCGGCAAATGTCACTCCTATGAGAAACGACCCTATGTAACTTGCGCCCTTTATCGAGCCGCCGAACCTGCGTTCCTTCACCAGAAAATCGAGCTTCAGGACGCCCGCTAAATAGAGCGCGAATATTATGATGAGCACTCCGCCGGCTATCCTTATCGGTTCCTGGAACTTAAAGAGCGCTTTCCCGATAAATGTAGCTGTAAGGCCGAGAAGGATGAATATTACCGAGAATCCCAGGATGAATAGGAGCGAATGTACGATCGTCTTACGGCGCACCTCGAGCGACTTCTCTTCTCCTTTAAGGTCGGAAAAAGATACGCCTGTGATATACGCCACGAACGAAGGTATCATGGGCAAAAGACATGGGGACAAGAACGTTAAAAGTCCTGCGGCGAAAGCTACAAAGTACGATACATGCTCGGTTGCCATACGCGCCTCCCGTATCCTGACCGGAATCAGCCGTTACTGAGTCTGTGTGACCCTGATCTTGACTATACGCACTTCTTCTTTGATCGCTTCTATCTCCGCGAGTATCTTATTCTGTGTAACGGATATCTCGTCGAGCTTCGTCATTATTTCAGGATCGGGGGCGCCCGATTGCGCCTGTATCGTCCTGTTCGTAGCGGCCAAAAGAACTCCTATTACAGCCAAAGCTATTACAAGAGCGGTGAACATCCTTTTTATCTTCATAAGTACCTCCTATACGTATAGATATTATATCATAAATATAGAATAAGTCTAAACGGCTCTTCTCTTCCTGTTAATGGCCTTCACAAGCTCCATGCCCCACAGAGGGAAAGATGATATCACTATTACCATCACCCAATCGAAAAGCCCCAGCGGTTCGGTCTTAAAGACATTCTGCAGGAACGGCACATATACCGCCATCATCTGCAGCGAGAAAGATATGAGATTCGCGTAGACCAGTTTCGTGTTCGTGAATATGCCTATTTTGAATATCGATTCCGTCATGTTCCTGCAATTGAATGAATGGAACAACTGGCTGCACGCGAGCACTATGAACGCCGCGGTCCTTGCTCTTTCGATCCCTTCTTTCTCGACGAACATAACGAGACAGAAGGCCAGTAGGCTGCAGAAGGCTATGAAGGCTCCCTGCAAAAGCATCATCACCGCCCGCTCTTTTGTCACCACCGCTTCGTTGAGGGGCCTGGGCGGACGCTCCATGATCCTGGGGTCCGCGGGGTCGATACCTAAAGCGAGCGCCGGGAGACTGTCCGTCACGAGATTCACCCATAATATATGTATAGGTAAAAGCGGGGAAGGAAGCCCGACGAGCGACGCCGTGAACATTACCAGGATCTCTCCGGCATTACATGACAGCAGGTAATGTATGAACTTCTTGATATTATCGTATATGCCGCGCCCTTCTTCGACGGCAGCCACTATCGACGCAAAATTATCATCGGTTATGACCATGTCGGAGACCTCTTTAGTAACGTCGGTCCCCGTGATGCCCATGGCTATACCGATATCGGCCTCTTTGACCGCCGGCGCGTCGTTCACGCCGTCGCCGGTCATTGCAACGATCTCTCCTTTTTTCCTCCATGCGCGCACTATCCTGAGCTTGTGTTCCGGCGAGACCCTTGCATAAACCGGGATATTCTCTACTTTTAATGAAAAAGCGGCATCATCAAGCTGATCCAGCTCTTCTCCGGTCAGCGCCATGGAATCCTCTTTGAAGAACCCGAGCGCTTTGGCGATCGCCACCGCGGTATTTTTGTGGTCGCCCGTTATCATGACCGTCTTTATCCCGGCGCTCTTACATTCGCGCATCGCCTGTTTTACTTCATCCCTCGGGGGGTCTATCATCGCGACGAGGCCATCGAATATAAGCTCCCTCTCTATCAGTTTCGCTTCGTACTTATCCGGAGCTGATGTCATCACGCGGTGGGCAACGGCAAGCACCCGAAGCGCCTGGTTCGCAAGCGTCGTATTCATATTCAGGATATTCTCTCTATCGCCGGCTTCCAATTTACGCGCTAAACCGTTCTCCTCAATATAGACGCAGTCGTTGAGAAGGATATCCGGCGCTCCTTTGACATACGCAGTAAGGGCTCCGTCGGAGCCCTCTCTTACCACGGTCATCTTTTTACGCTCGGCATCGAACGGTATCTCTTCTACGAACTTTGATTCTCTCTCCAGGTCATTTTTCCACAGCCCCGCTTTTGCCGCCGCCACAAGGATGGCGCCTTCGGTCGGGTCCCCGACTATACGCGACTGCGCCTGGTTGGTCACGAGCTCCGCGCCGTTACACAATACGCCGGACCGGAATAGCTTATTGAGGGCCGGGTGGTCCGCCAATTCCGCTTTCTTCCCGGAGATGAGCACATCTCCTTTTGGTTCATATCCGGTGCCCGTCACATTAAAAAGTTTGCCGTCGGCAAATAATGCCTGCACGGTCATTTCATTCTTGGTAAGCGTGCCGGTCTTGTCCGAACATATGACCGTAGCGCACCCGAGAGTCTCTACCGACGGGAGTTTTCTTATCAGGGCGTTACGCTTTACCATCCTCTGGACGCCGAGAGCAAGGGCTATGGTAACGACTGCCGGGAGCCCTTCCGGTATAGCCGCCACTGCCAGGCTGACGGAGGTGAGGAACATATCGATCATCTTCCCGCCGCGCAGGAGGCCCATCACAAATACAAGCCCGACCAGGACGAAACACAGATAGACTATCCACTTACCGAACTGTTCCAGTTTTTTCTGCAGAGGCGTCGCTTCTTCCTCTATTCCCTGGATCATGCCGGCGATCTTACCCAATTCCGTATTCATCCCGGTATACGCAACAAGCGCCAATCCTTTACCGGAAACGACGGACGTACCCATATAGACCATGTTCGCCCTGTCGGCGAGCGGGATCTCCTTCTCGTCGAGAGCAAGGCTCGTCTTCTCGACCGGCGTCGATTCGCCCGTTAGGCTCGCTTCGGCCGCGGCAAAATTGCTCGTTACATAGATGAGGCGGCTGTCGGCGGGCACGTTGTCCCCGGCCTCCAGCTCTATCAGGTCGCCCGGAACAAGTTCGGATGTCTGAATGATGTCGCGGTGGCCTTCGCGTATGACCTTAGATGTGGGAGAAGAGAGTTTTTTGAGCGCGGCGAGAGATTTCTCCGCGCGGTATTCCTGTATGAAGCCCATTACGGCATTAAGTATCACTATGGCTATGATGGCGAGGGCATCGACCCATTCTTTCAGGAAACCTGACACGAGCGCTGCCCCTATCAACACCCATATGATAAAATCCTTGAACTGCTCAAGGAATATCTGTAATGGGCTTACCGGCTTCTTCTCTTTGAGCTGGTTCGGCCCGAATTCTTTCCGGCGCTTCTCGGCTTCGGCCGTCGATAAGCCCGCCTTTATGTCCGCTCCGAGTTTTTTTGCCGCATCTTCCGTGGTCAGGTTATAAAATCTGTCTTGTGCCATTATTCCCTCTCTTTATAGTCTTATCTTTTCCACTTCTTCAAGCGCCGCCGGCGCTACTGAAACGGTCCTGCACGCGGACGGCCCTCCTTTACATATCTCTATATTCAGCGACTTCTCGCCGCGCTGCTTCGTATGATAAGCTGTCACCCTTGCTGCCGTATCTATATCGTTCTCCGACATGGTGCCTACGAGGACGGCGAACGGTCCAGGCACATCTTTAGGTTCTAAGGATATATATCCATCCTTCATGCGCCTTACGAGAAGGTCGTTCTCTTTTTCGTTCCTTCCAAGCGCCAGCTTAGCCTTGTCGGATATCCTGAAGTGCCTGCCTATTTTCAGCAGGTTGAGATTTTCGACATTCACCTCATTATGCTCTATCAGGTCCTTCACTCTCCGGGCAAAGCCCGGATCGGTGAGAAGACACCCGCCCGCAGGATTGGGAAATTTTATTATCCCGAATTTTTCTGCCATAGCGATCTGCGGTTTCCTGCTTCTGCCGATGATGTCTCCGAGCTTTTCCCTGTCCACCACGCCCTCTTTTTCCGGGATGGTCGGTTCGAGATGCTTGGCCGTCAGCGGCCTTAAAAGGATGCCCCTGACGCCTGCCGCCTTCTCTATTATATTGAGCGCGTCCCTTCTCTGCGACATCGGGCGCTCTCCAAGGACTTCGCCCGTAACGAGGAACGACGCCCCAATGCTCTCCATATATTTTTTTGCTTTTCTAAGCATGAATATCTTACAGTCTATACACGGATTCACATTCGCACCGTATCCGTGCGCGGGATTTTTGAAGACCTCGAGATATTCTTCTGTGATATCGACCTTTGTGAATTTTATTCCGAGCGCCGATGCAGCTTGTTCTGCGCCTCCCGGGCCGTCATCGCCGCCGCAAGAAGCAAACCCTATATAGTAGTGGACCGCTTCTACGTCGACACCCTGCTCAAGCATAAGCTTTGCCGCAAGTATGCTGTCGAGCCCGCCGGATAATAGAACTATGGCTTTTTTATTCATAGATTTTTAAGATGCTCCAGCCACTCTTTGATCTTCTTTTCGTATCCCAATTCCGTCGGGATATAATATATTTTATTCGAGGGCTTGTATTCCTGCCGGACGTAATGGTCTTTAAAATCGTGGGCGTATTTATAGCCCTTGCCGTGGCCGAATGCATCGGAATCGAGATTTGCGTCTTTAAGATGCTTAGGTACTTCGAGGGTTTGGCCTTCTTCCACGTCTTTAAGCGCGCTTTCGATCCCAAGATAACTCGCGTTAGATTTCGGGGCCGACGCCACGTATACCGCCGCCTGAGCCAGCGGTATGCGCGCTTCTGGCATACCGACGAATTCCGACACTTGCAGAGCCGCGTTCGCTATGACTATCGCCTGAGGATCTGCGAGGCCGACATCTTCGGCGGCGCATATAACGATCCTGCGCGCAATGAACCTGGGATCCTCCCCCGCATATATCATCTTTGCGAGCCAATAAAGAGCAGCGTCGGGATCGGAGCCGCGCATCGACTTAATAAAGGCCGATATCGTGTCATAGTGTTCGTCTTCTCCTTTATCGTATACGACCGCCTTCTTTTGTATAGATTCTTCTGCTATCTTTACCGTGAAATGTACCGTCTTATCTTTACCGGGGGGAGTTGTCAGGACGCCCAGCTCGAGAGCGGATAGCGCTCGCCTGGCGTCACCTTCGGACATCTTGACCAGATGCATGACCGCTTCATCGTCTACCTTCAAAGGAATATTGCCGAAACCGTTCTCTTTATCTTTTACGGCGTTCTTTATTACATTCGCGAGGGCTTCGTCCGTCAATTTTTTGAATTCGAATACCTGCGACCGTGAAATGAGGGCCTGGTTCACATAAAAGAACGGGTTATGCGTCGTCGTCCCGATAAGAACGGGGTTGCCGTCCTCGACGTCCGGCATGAGCACGTCCTGCTGGGCCTTATTGAAACGGTGGATCTCGTCGATCAGAAGTATCGTCCTCTTCCCGCTCATTGATTCGCGCTTCTTCGCCTGGTCTATTATTCTTCTGATGTCCGCTACGTTATTCGAAGCGGCATTGATCCTTTCAAAGTGCGATTTAGTCCTATCCTTTATTATAAGCGCGAGCGTCGTCTTCCCGCAACCGGGAGGCCCATATAGTATCAAGCTCGATATCTTGTCGCTTTCGATAAGCCTGCGCAGTAGTTTATCTTTACCTAGGATATGTTCCTGGCCGATAAAATCATCCAGGCCGGATGGCCTCATCCTGACCGCCAGCGGCTCAGACCCTTTCAGCTTAGTCTTCTCTTTCTCAAATAGGTCCATATAGGGGGTATTATATAATACTTTTCTGCCCATTGCCCCAATTTTTTACGGGTGCTGAGCAGCTAAGGTGGGTAAATATTTTAGGGATGGAGTGGAGGAGGTGATCACCATGCGATCTCTTCAGCGTTAAAGACCGGGCCATCCTTACAGACCATCTTATATTCAAAATCTATAAGCCCTGAACGCACCTTGATCGGGCACCCAAGGCACACGCCTACACCGCAAGCCATATGGCTCTCGAACGAGAATTGACACGGGATATCTTTCTCCTTCGCGATCGTCCATATCGCTTTCATCATGCCGTTAGGCCCGCAGGCGTATATAGAAGTACCGGGGGACGAATACCTGCTATTCTTCAATAGGCCTGACAGGACATCCGTAACGAGTCCTTTAGCTCCGATCGAGCCGTCTTCCGTGACTGTCAAGACCCGGCATCCCATAGAACGGAATTCCGCGGCGCACATAATGTGGGACTTCTTCTTTGCGCCTATTATAACGGACACTTTATTTTTGCGTTTTATCAGCGCTTCGGCGAGCGCCGCAATAGGAGCAACGCCTATGCCACCGGCTATGAGGACCGCCTCGCCCGATGATCGCAGCTTGAAACCGTTGCCTAAAGGCCCTATGATATCCGCCGCATCTCCTGCCTTCTTCCCTGATAATAGAGCGGTCCCTTTTCCGACGACTTCATAGAGGATCGTCAAGGTATCTTTGGATATCCGGTGGCAGCCAAGCGGCCTGCGTAACAACGGGTGCTGTCCGTCCGTACACTTTATTTCGATAAATTGTCCGGGCTTCGCATGCCCGGCCAGATAAGCCGACTTAACCGTCATCTTGTAAAAATCCGGCGCAACTTTTTTATTGGATATTATTCTGGCATCCACTCGTTTCATATCGGTCCTTTGTTCAAAAAAAACTGAGCTGTTTCTCTCCTCCCGCATCTTCCCCTTCTTTAAATATCCTGACCTTCCCGTACTCTCCGTCATATCCGGGCGTGATCTCAAGGTTGCCGCTGCGGACATTGATCACACCTTTTGCTATCCTGGGCGGGCAGGCCTCCATCAGCACTTTTTCCGGCAGGTCAAAAAGGATGTTGAACTCACTGCCCAGGTTCTTTATCAGCCTTAGATATTCTTTTTCTACCGTGAGCGAATCCGGGCCCACTCCGAGAGCGCCGCTGATGATCTCATTGAGAGGTACCGCTCTCTTATACGATGGGCTCGACTTGAGTTCAAAGCCTTCGCTTCTGTCCGCCAGGCCTTCCACCCTGTGCATCACGCCTATCGTCATCTTCTTGCCGCAGACCGGGCAGATATTGTTTATCCGCTTAGACTCTTCGGGCGAAAGACGCGCCTTGCAATTCCTGTGGCCGTCCCAGTGATACTTCCCTTCCTCCGGGAAGAACTCCACGGTATAAAGGAATTTGGCCTTGTCCTTCGTCTTCAATATCTTTATCAGGCCTTTATAGTCGACCTTTTCGCTGAAGACATTGGCTTCGCGCCCTATCTTTGACGGTGAATGCGCGTCGGAATTTGATGTCAGGCAGAACCTATCGAGCTTTGACCATCTCCAGTTCATTCCCGGATCGCTCGAGAGCCCCGTTTCGATGGAAAAGATCTTTGGCGTCTGTTCTTCAAAACATTCTTCGGGAGAATCGAACCCCGAATTAGAGCCGAATATGCTGAAGTGCGGCGTCCATGCATGCGCGGGGATAAAAAAAATATCCGCGTCTATGGCGGAGAGCATCTTCACCATCTTGTCGCACTCGAGGCTCAAGATAGGCCTGCCGTCGCTCGAAAGGTCTCCGTATCCTGATAAGATGCCGTTTATCTCTTCTACCGCGCCCAAGTCCGGCGCGAATATCATATTATGGACTTTTCTCGTCCTGCCGGCCTTAAAATATATGTTCGAGACTTCGGCGGTCAATACGAACGATATTCCTTCATACGTATATACGCCCCGCTCAACCTCTTCCAGATCCTTCTTCAGTTCAGCCAGCCAGGCGGGATGAGTAAAATCACCGCTGCCCAGCATCGAGACGCCCTTTATCTTGCTCCACTTTGCCAGGGCTTTCAAATCCATATCTTTCGATGTGGCGCGCGAATATTTAGAGTGGATATGAAAATCGGCGATGAAGGGCATGCCCCCTCCTTACCTGCTCCCGGCTCAAGAGCCTGAAATTACAGCGCCTTCCTTCATTACGAGTTCGCCTGATACGAATATTTCGGATACTTTCACCTTAAGCGGCCATCCTATGAACGGTGAATTCTTGGATTTGGACCTTATCTTCTCTTTTTCGTATACGTACGCCCCGGAGGGGTCTATGATGGCGATGTCGGCGGCCTTGCCTTTTTTCAGGTCGCCCCTGTCTATATTCAGTATGCGCGCCGGGGCTAAAGACATCTTTATTATGAGGTCCTTCCAGGACAGGATCCCCTTTTCTACCAATTCCATTGCGGTTATGCTGAGAGCTGTCTCAAGCCCGATTACCCCGAATGGAGCAAAATCGAATTCAACATCTTTTTCCGAATCGGTATGAGGCGCGTGGTCCGTAGCTATAACGTCTATCGTCCCGTCCTTAAGAGCTTCCTTTATTGCCTCGGCATCCTCTTTAGTCCTGAGCGGCGGGTTCATCTTTGTGTTGGTGTCGTATGTGGCGCAGCATTCTTCCGTAAGGGCAAAGTAATGAGGACATGTTTCCGCCGTCACCCCTACTCCTTCTTGCTTCGCCTTACGTATCGCTTCTACAGATTCTTTACAGCTGACATGGGCAATGTGTATCCGCGCCGACGCTTTTTTTGCAAGTTCGATATCCCGTTTCACGCGTTCATATTCCGCCCTCTTTGGTATTCCGCGTAATCCCATCTTGGTAGACATAAAGCCTTCGTTGATAACGCCGTTCGCGGAAATTTTTATGTCTTCGCAATGTTCTATGATAATGGTTCCTTCTTTTTTTGCAGTTTTCAGAGCTTCAAGAAGGACCCTTTCATCGTCAACGGATGATCCGTCATCGGAGAACGCCGACACCCCTTCTTCTTTCATACCCCTGATATCGGCGATCTTTATTCCACGCCTCTCTTCAGTGATCGCGCCTATGATAAAGACGTTAGTGAGCGCGTCTTTCTTTATAATATCCTTGAGGGTCTTTACCATCTTGACGTTGTCTATCGCCGGTTCCGTATTGGGCATGCAGGCGATGCTGGTGTATCCGCCGCAGAGCGCGGCGATGGTGCCGGTACGCACCGTCTCTTTATCTTCTCTGCCGGGTTCTCTCAGGTGTGTATGCATATCTACAAGTCCGGGCGCGACTATCTTGCCGGATGCGTCGATGATCACATCCGCCGGAGCTTTTATATCTTTGCCCGCCTCCGCGATCTTTCCATCCGTGATCAGAAGGTCCATCACAGAATCTATATTATTGGCGGGATCTACCACCCTGCCGTTCTTTATTAAATACCTCATGATGCCTTCTTGGCGTGGGAGACCAGATACAGCGCTGCCATCCTCACGGCTATTCCGTTAGTGACCTGCTCAAGTATGACCGAATTAGGGCCGTCTGCCACTTCACTCGACATCTCTATCCCCCTGTTTATAGGCCCGGGGTGCATGACGACTATGTCCGGTTTACATTTTTTCAGGCGTTCCGTAGTTATTCCGTATTGTCTGAAGTATTCCATCTTCGATGGGAACGCTACCGCCGCGTCTCTTTCGAACTGCATGCGCAGAACGTTTATAGCGTCGGCGCCTTCGAGAGCTTCGTTGAGGTCATCGGTCGCCTTAACACCCATCTTTTCTATCCCCACAGGGATGAGCATGCGCGGCGCGCAGACGGTCACTTTAGCTCCGAGCTTTGTAAGTCCCCATATATTGGAACGCGCGACACGGGAATGGGCTATATCGCCGATTATGCTTACGTTAAGGCCTTCTATCCTGCCGAGTTTTGATTTCAAGGTGAACATATCCAGGAGCGCCTGGGTCGGGTGCTCATGCCAGCCGTCTCCCGCATTCACTATACTGGAACCCACCGCCCGTGCAAGGATATTGGGCGCCCCCGAAGAACTGTGGCGCACGACGAGCACGTCTATCTTGAGCGCCTCCATGTTCCTACCCGTATCTATGAGCGTCTCCCCTTTCTTCACGCTCGATGCTTCTACCGATATATTGATGACATCGGCCGAGAGCCGCTTGGCAGCGAGCTCAAATGATGTGCGTGTCCTGGTCGACGGTTCATAGAAGAGGTTCATGACGGTCTTTCCGCGAAGCGCCGGGACTTTTTTGATCTGGCGGGTCGTGACCTCTTTAAAACCCTCTGCCGTGTAAAGTATGAACTCTATCTCTTCGGCCGAGAGGTACTCGAGCCCCAGGAGATCTTTTTTGGTCCATACAAGTTTCTTTTCCATATATCTATTCGGCCTTTTCACATAACATTACTTCGTCTTTACCATCAACTTCCTGGAGCCTCACCTCTACAACCTCTTTTAATGATGTGGGAACGTTCTTCCCGACATAGTCGGCCCTTATAGGAAGTTCCCTGTGCCCTCTGTCTATCAGGACGGCAAGCTGTATCTGTGATGGCCTGCCAAAGTCTATCAGCGCGTCGAGCGCGCACCTGATGGTCCTGCCCGTGAAGAGTACGTCATCGACCAATATTATCTTTTTGCCGTCGATGCTGAAATCTATCTCTGTGGCATGAACGACCGGCTGTTCCGCCACCTGCGTAAGGTCGTCTCTATATAGTGTTATGTCGAGCGCTCCCAGCGGGGGCCTCTTACCTACTATCTTTGCGATCTTGTCTGTGACCCTCACAGCAAGATACGCACCCCTATTCTTTATCCCTATGATGGCGATATCTTCCACGGACTTAACCTTCTCGACGATCTCGTGAGATATCCTTTCGAGAGATTTGTCCATAGTCTCTTTGTCCAGTATCTTTGTCTTCTCTTTTAACGTCATAAAGCGCCTTTTGGGTATAAAAAATCCCACCTATCGTTATTTTGATAAGCGGGTTCCTATTGTATACATCTTACATCTCCTTTTCCGGTCTCTCAGGACCAGATTTAAAAGGGTATTTTACATCTGCTACTTCGAAAAGTATACCACCCCGTCGCCGTTATGTCAACTGCGATTTTTTACGGGTCCTATCCCTCCCTCGTGTGTGAAAAGTTTATAGATATACTATGTCTTCTTTATGATACAAGGATAGGAAGAGCAGTATATAGTCCCTGATATGCCGCGTGATCAAAAAATTATTCTTTATATGCTCCTTGCCGTTCTCGCCGAGTTTTTTGCCGTATCGCGGATTATTGAGCAGCTGCTTTAATTCAAAGGCAGCACCTTCAACCGAGTGGCATAAGAGCCCGGAATATTTATGTTTGATCTGCAGGGGAATGCCTCCCACGTTGGATGCTACTACAGGCTTCGCCTTCCACAATGCCTCCGCAACCGTCAGGCCGAACCCTTCTTTGAGCGATTTCTGCATAATGACGGTTGATGCTCTCTGTAGGGCATTAACCTCTATGTCGTTTTGAGGCATTAGCAGAATATGTATGTCCGTATCGCCGGACGCCATTTCGCGCACTTCTTCGAGGACCTGTGTTCCTTCCGGGTCGTCTGTCGCCGTACCCCCGGCCAATATGAGCCTGCAATCTATGCGCTGTTTTACTTTTTTATACGCCTTGATGACCCCTAAAGGATCTTTCAACCTGTCAAATCTGGAAATTTGCGTTATGATAGGCTTGTCTTTTGGAACGCCGTATTTGGACAGCACCGAATCGATCACTTCCTGAGGCAAGTCTTTATTCTTATCGCTCAACGGGTCGATGGAAGGAGATATCAAATATTGTTTTATAGAAATGTCCTGCGCGAAACTTGGGGCCGAGAATACAGAGGCATCATACCGCACGACAAAATCTTTTAAGAATTTCCATACTTCGCGATCCGGATTTGATATATCAATATGACAGCGCCATAACCACTTGTTATCCTTTTTTTTCTCGATCAAAGCTACCGGCTGCGGATCATGAACAAATACAATATCTCCGTATGTGTCCAGCCCCGCTATATTCTCCCGGCTGGTATCCATAAAGATCTCGTAGTCGCGCCGGTCTATATCTTCATGCCTTCCGTGGATCGCATTATGGAATTTTTTTGTGACCTCGAAGAACTGGTTGCCTCCTTTTATTACGTCCCATCTTGCGTCGACGCCCAGTTCTTTTAATAAGGGCACCATCCTGTTCAATATCTCAGCGACTCCGCCGCCTACAGAAGTGGAATTGATATGCTGGATCACCTTGCCTTCAAGCTTCTGCCCTATGATCCTAAGGTCATCTATTGTGGGCTGTCCTACTATCGGAATATATTCATCGATCTTTGCCATTTAACCCCTCAAGTCGTCTTTCCGTAAGTTTGATTATCCTGTCCCTTAACTCATCGAGCGTATAGCTATATGGATCGAGTTTAGAAATATCGTTTGCCAGTTTGCTGTCGCCGATAGTTTCGCTGATCCATTTGGAAAAATCATTCGTACCTTTGGCCAATCTAAGGCGCGATTCGAATATATGGAAATATATCGAGTCTATGGTGATATTTTTAAGACCATCTAAAAATCCCTTGAGATCGTACGCAACATAAGATGTCGGAAAAATAAAGCTTATGGATTTCATAAAATATAAAGCATCGTCCTTGTTCGCGAATTTCGTTCCGGCAGAGGCGTTCTCTTTTATGTAATTTTCGATAACAGAGATGAATTCCATCCTGAGGTCGCCGATATTATTGAATCCTATCGTATCGATGCTTGCCAGGCGCTCGCCAAGTTCTTTCTCTCCGAGCACATTATGCACCCAGTAAGCGAAGTCATTCGGCGGCTCGGGGGATAGATATTGATGCTGCTGTAAAAATCGATGGGTATGATGATAGATTGAAGACCCGGGCACTTCCTTAAGGCATCCTAATAATTCTTTCAGGTTAGACGCGCTTAAACCGGTCAGCTCGGTGAGGTTGAGGCGTGTATAGAAACGAAACGGTTCGCTTGCTCTTTTTATCTCTTTTTCCGACATAAAATACCGGCCTTTATATATTTAATATATTCTCCAGAAATCGCAGCACTTCCCCTGTATCTTTTAGATACAGCTGCGCTTTTGTGTCTCCTGGGTTACCTGTAAATATAGTAATTCCCTTTTCCTTCAAGCATCCGAACGCGTCTTCATCCGTGGAATCATCTCCGATATATACGGGTACGATCTTCGTCTTTTTATCCCGCATCGCGAATCTTTGCCTGCCCAAAAGCCACAAAACCGCCTTCCCTTTATCCCACAATTCCGCCGGCCTGATCTCCAGTACCTTCTTTCCTTCTATTACACATATATCGTCTTTCGCCTCATTCGATGCTATCGCTGTATAAACTTCTTCCCTGACCTTCGGTATATCCTGCTCATCAACAAGCCTGTAATGCAGGCTTAAAGAATACTTCTTATCCTCGACGATAACACCTTTTATCGAGGAGAGGGATTTTTGCAGGTTATCCCTGATCTCTTCGAACATTTTTATATGTCCTGAAGACACCGGACTCTCAAAGTCTATTTTGGGGCCTTTTATCTCATAGCCATGATTGCCCACGTATACAACGTTCTCTAAACCCACGCGGCTTGATATATCTGCGAGGCTTCGGCCGCTCACAATGGCTATTTTAATATCCTGCTTTTTTGACAGCCGGCGCAGCAGCTCTTTGGTTTTTTCCGGCATAATAGCCATCTGCGGCGTTTGGGCAATAGGCACCAGCGTTCCGTCATAATCTAGAAATAAATATATGGCCTTTCCTTTTAAAACCCTTTCGACATTTGCCCATTTCAAAAATAGATACGCCGCCTTCTTCACAAGCAGGTCCTTTTTAGATCTTCTTTATCGTGGTTAGTTCCGTAATGATATTGCCGGCCCATTTGTAAATATTGTTATCGTCTATTATCTTTCTCATATTGGCCATGCGCCTCTTCTTTTCCTGGAGCGGCATATCTACAGCCGATCTAATGCTATCTGCAAAATCTTCTGTCGAATAAGGGTTGACCTGGATGGCATCCGTGAACTCTCTTGCCGCTCCCGTAAACCGGCTTAATATGAGGCTGCCGTTCATATCGTTCTTCGAGGCTACATATTCTTTAGCGACAAGGTTCATGCCGTCATGGAGAGAACTCACTATGCATATATCGGCTATCCTGTAATAAGGTTTGATCTCTTCCGGTGAAAAGTGGCGCTTGAGATATATTATTGGCTTCCATTCATCTGTCATGTACTTCCAGTTTATCTTTTCCGCAAGCTCATCGAGTTCCCCCATAAGGTCATGATATCTTTTTATGTGAGTTCTGCTAGGCGCTCCCAGTTGAATAAATACGAACTTCTCTTTATAGACGGGGTTCTTCTCGAGGAAGCGGTCCACCGCCATCATACGTTCCGCCAGGCCCTTCGTATAATCAATTCTGTCCACACCGAGAGCCACGATCTTATTGTCCAATTCAAACTCCTTGCGTATCTTGGCTATCTCGGCCTTCTCCCCCTGATCTACTTTCGAACTTATGTCTATATCTACGCTGATCGGAAAAGACCGCACCAGCGTTTCCTTACCCGAACGGACTACGCTGAACTTTTCCGTATCTACGCGGCACTCGAGAAGCCTGTTGACCGTATCGATGAAATTGTTGCAATGATATTGGACGTGAAAACCTATCAGGTCACATCCCAGCATGCCGGATAATATCTCCGACTGGAACGGGCATATAGAGAATACTTCCGGGTTCGGCCATGGTATGTGCCAGAAGAGGGCTATGGTGGCGTCGGGCCTTTTCGCCTTTATCATTTGAGGTAATAATGTGAAATGGTAATCCTGTATAAATATGAAGGGGTTCTTCGATGGAAGCTCTTCCAGTATACTATTGGCGAATTTCTGATTGATCTTTTTATAACTTTGCCAATCCGATTCCCTGAATATAGGCCGCGTATAAGTTATATGGCACAACGGCCATAATCCTTCGTTCGAAAAGCCGTAGTAGTAGCCGTCCTCTTCTTCCTTTGTCAGCCACACCCTCTTCAGGATATAACGGTCTTCGCCGGGCGGTACGCCGAGCTTGTTCTTGGAGTTTACGAATTTTCTGTCTGCGTTGGCGCTGCCGTGGGCTATCCACGTGCCTCCGCAGGCGCGCATGATAGGATCGAGCGCCGTCACGACGCCGCTGGCAGGCCGAACACATTCAGCGCGGCCGGTAATCTCGTTCATCACGTGCATATACGGTTCCCTGTTGGATACGACGAACAGGGCGTTCTCTCCCAGCTTTGACCTGACTACGTCTTTTAATTTTGCATCGGTCCACACATTTTCTTTTTCTATTCTCTCGGTCGCTTCTTCGCTCGCGGCTTTCCGGGCCACTCTTATACTGAGCGCGGCTTGCTCTACTTCACTGGCTAGTTTACCGAGTTCGCCCTTCTCTTTGATCGGGTGCTCGGTATCTATTTCGCCTCTCTGGAACCTCTTGAACCATTCGGTGAGCTGTTCGACGGGAGCGGTGAAGATCTGGCGCTGCACCAGGAGCGAAGTCAATATGATGAATACGACGAGCACTATCAGGACTATGTTCAGCCGCCTCCATAACTCCGCCAATTGGGTGAATACGTATGAAGTATCATACAGGACTTCTTCCGCTCCGATGATATTCTCTTCGTCGTCCTTTATGGGCAATACGTAACTATAGACACTGTAATTCTTGAACTCTTCGACCTCCCCGCGCGCTCTCTTATTTGCAATGGCATCTTTTATATAAGCCTTCGGCCTGTCGTTCCATTCGGAGAACCTGTCGGTGATGGCCATGATATTGCTATCTTTATCATAAATGACGCACCCTTGCATCCTCTCCCTCTTCTGGAATTTTTCAACGAGCCATTTGGCGTCGCGCATGTTGTTATTGATGAGCACATGTTTGACGGAGAGTTCCATGCTCTCGGCAACGGCCTTAGCTTTTCTCATCAAGTCATCCAGCAGCTTTGCTTCCTCGCTGCGCACCTGGAATATGCCGAATCCCATAAATGCTATGGTAACGATGATCAAGATCGGCAATATGAATAAAAGAAGTCGCCTCATTATGCTATCTCCGGAAAATAAAAAAACGCCCCTTCAGATCTTACCCTGAAAGATGGCGGCCCGACCATCTCGATCCAACCCTCTTGAAATGCATTTGCACCTCAAGACCTCTTATAATAAATATAGTATATCATTAAATGATGATGCTGCAACTAGATTATGACGATGAATTCGCCGCGGGGTTTTGTGGCTGTGAAATGGGCGATGAGGGCGGAGACTTTTTCTCTCCTCACCTCTTCGAACTTCTTTGTAAGCTCTCTTGCCAGGACTATATCTATATCGCCGTACACTTCCAGTACGTCCTGGAGGAATTTCGTTATCCTGTGGCAGGATTCGTAGATGACGACGGTCCTCTCTTCGGCTTTGAGCTTTGTCAGCTGATTTCTTCTGCGCGCGGACTTGTTGGAAAGGAACCCTTCATAAGTGAATTTGTCGGTAGGTTTACCCGAAACCGTCAACGCCGTCAGCATGGCCGACGGCCCCGGTATGGGTACGACATTGATGCCGTTATCGATCGCCATGCGGATTATTTTATATCCGGGATCTGATATACCCGGCGTTCCGGCATCCGATACGAGAGCTACATTCTTGCCGTCTTTCAGCTTTTCGATAAGATAGTCGGTCTTTTGTATCTTGTTATATTCGAAATAGCTCGTCATGGGGACATTGATCTGGTATCTATCGAGGAGTATCTTGGTGTGCCTGGTATCTTCCGCCGCTATCAGATCCGCTCTTTTAAGCGTGTCGATAGCGCGCAGGGTGATATCTTCGAGATTGCCTATGGGAGTAGCGACAATATATAGCGTGCCGTTCATATGTTTTTACTCTACGGTCACTGACTTGGCTAAATTCCTGGGTTTATCGATGTCATACCCGAACTCGCGCGCCACATAATAAGCTAAAAGCTGCAGCGGTATCACGACCAGGAGCGGAGAATAGAGCTCGTCCACTTTCGGTATCTCTATCAGATAATTGACATTGTGATGGAATATATCTTTATCCCCTTCGGTAGCTATCGCTATGACTATGCCGCCGCGGGCCTTGATCTCTTGTATGTTGGAGAGCATCTTATCGTAAGTCCTGGACTTTATCGCAATACATACTACCCACGGATTTTCGTCAATAAGCGCTATAGGCCCGTGCTTCATCTCGCCTGCAGGATATCCTTCGGCGCTAATATAGGATATCTCTTTTAATTTCAGGGCGCCTTCGAGCGCGTTCGGATAATTTATGTTCCTCGCCAGATACAGGAAGCAGGATTTATTGTGCTTTTCGTGATAATATTTTTTGAACGCCTGCGCATACGCCGCGAGGATGTTATAGTCAGGCGCATAGTCGGAGAGGACCTCGTTCACGAGCGCCGGGACTTTTTTTAGCTCCGTAATATAATAGCTGTATTTCGCCGGCGGAATGGACCTCTTCAGTTTCGCCAGATATAATGTTATGAGATAAAATATTGCGAGCTGCGCCGTATACGCCTTGGTCGAAGCGACAGCGATCTCAGGGCCTGCGTGTGTATAGATGACCCCGTCCGCTTCTCTTGATATAGAGCTGCCCAACACATTACATATGCTCATTACGGTCGCGCCTTTTCTTTTTGCTTCTCTCAGCGCGGCAAGACTGTCGGCCGTCTCTCCGGACTGCGATACTATGATGACGAGCGTATCTTTGTCGACCATCGGATCTCTATAACGGAACTCGCTCGACGTGTCAACCCAGCAGGGGATCCTCGCGACCTCTTCCAGCATATATTTCCCGGTGATGCCGGCATGGTACGCGGTCCCGCATGCGACTATAGCGATCTTTTTGAGTTTCTTAAGTTTATTTTCCGGTATTTTTAGTTCTTCGAAAGAAATGTTCTCTTTGTTAACTCTTTCGGCTATGATCTTTTCCAGGATCCCGCCCTGTTCGTATATCTCTTTCAGCATGAAGCGCTCGTAGCCGCCCTTCTCCGCCTGCGCGATGTCCCACTTTATCCTGGTGGGTTTCTTATTGATCTTCTTGCCGGAATAATCTTTGACGACAACGGAATCGGCGGTGATGCTGACGAGCTCGTGGTTCTCGAGGAATATGACGTCTTTTGTGTAATCGAGCACCGCCGGTGCATCGCTTGCCAGGAAGTTCTCTCCTTCACCCAGCCCGACTATCATAGGGGCGTCGCTTCTGGCGCCTACGATCTTTCCCGGTTCATCTTTATGTATCACGGCGATCGAAAAAGCGCCCTTCAGTATTGCGACGGCTTTGCGCACAGCCTCTTCGAGATCTCCATCATAAAGTTTTTCTATGAGATGCGCTATGACTTCTGTGTCGGTCTCGGAAAGGAATTTGTGGCCTTCGTTTATGAGGCTCTTTTTCAGCGTCAGGTAGTTCTCTATTATGCCGTTATGGACGACGGCGAGTTTGCCTTTGCAGTCGAGATGCGGATGCGCATTTCTTTCACTTGGGACACCGTGTGTCGCCCATCTTGTATGGCCCAGCCCTACGGCGCCTTTGATGGGATTCGCTTTGAGGTCGTCTGCCAGCACTTTAAGGCGTCCCTGTTTTTTATTCAGCGTGATCTTGTTGCCGGACAATACGGCTATGCCTGCGGAATCGTATCCCCTGTATTCAAGGCGTTCAAGCCCTTTCAGCAGGACGTCCTGGACATTCCTTTTCCCAACATATCCGACTATGCCGCACATTTAATTATGATCCCTTCTCTGGTTATAGGTGAAATATTGCGGATTGCTTGCGGGTGGCGAAGCAAAATGGCATCCCCAACCGGATTCGAACCGGTGTCATCAGAATGAAAATCTGATGTCCTAGACCAGGCTAGACGATGGGGACGCTTTAATTGGTCAGCTCAATTCCGCCTATAATGATACTAAATATTACTTAAATGTCAAGAACGGCTTTATTTCTTCTTTACTTTTGGGCTGGCGCTCGTCTCTGCAGGCTTAGCCGCCTGCGGTGCCGGAACCGCCTGTACCGGGACCGTTTCAGCCTCTTCCTCGGTTACTATCTTGGCTATAGACGCTATCTTGTCGCCCGAATCTACCCTCATCAGCCTGACGCCCTGAGTCGAGCGCCCTGTAGCTCTTACATCTTTTACGGGCGATCGGACTATCATGCCCTTTTCGGTGATCAGCATGAGCTCGTCCTTGTCGGAGACCGTCTTCATGTCTATGGCCTCGCCGTTCTTCTCGGTCACTTTTATGTTGATGATACCTTTGCCGCCGCGCGACTGGAGCCTGTATTCCTTGAAAGGCGTTCTCTTGCCGAACCCTTGCCTGGTAACGGTAAGCACCGTCTGATCGCTCTTGACCACCTGCATGGCGATACAGCTGTCTTTCTTGCCGAGGGTCACTCCCTTGACGCCTTTGGCAGATCTTCCCATATCCCTTACCTGTGATTCTTTAAACCTTATAGCCTTTCCTTCTCTAGTGGCAAGAAGTATCTCTTCGTTCCCGCCCGTCATTTCGACCGCGATGAGCTCATCTTTGTCCTCGAGGCCTATACCTATGATACCGCCTTTTCTGGGATGTGAATACGCTGTCAGGTCGGTCTTCTTTATAAGGCCGTTCCTCGTCGCCATCATGAGGAACTTGCCTTCCTCGAATTTTCTGACCGGCACAAACGCGCTGATCTTGTCTCCTTGAGCAAGCGCCAAAAGATTCACTATGGCCTTGCCTTTGGAGGCTCTGCCCGACTCGGGTATCTCGTGCACTTTAACCCAGTGGACGACGCCTTTATCCGTGAAGAAGAGCATGTAGTCGTGCGTTGAGGCTATGAAGAGGTGCTCGATAAAATCTTCCTCTTTCATATCCGCGCCCGTCACGCCCTTCCCGCCCCTGCGCTGTTTTCTGTAGCTCGACACGGGCAGTCTCTTTATGTATCCGTCGTGGCTTATGGTTATGACGACGTCTTCCTCCGCGATAAGGTCTTCTATCTCAAGCTCCTCCTGCTCGGGCAGCAGTTCTGTGCGCCTGTC
>Ga0172379_10004673_pt1 | contig 19872 bp, 13 predicted proteins | sample GrowelOW334metaG_FD_119756 | JGI IMG/M metagenome (GOLD analysis project Ga0172379, IMG submission 119756) | Groundwater microbial communities from an aquifer near a municipal landfill in Southern Ontario, Canada - Groundwater well OW334 metaG | ecosystem: Environmental > Aquatic > Deep...
AAATTATCAATCCAATCGCGCAATGCACTCACCCAGTCTGATGTGCGCATGGCTTGTTTATCTTCCATGCGGATATAGGCTTTATCAATTGACATGTTAAAAGGTGAAAGAGCATGAGCCATTTCATAGGCACGCAGAGCTTCACCGTAATTACGAGCGTAATTCTCTTGTAGCTGACCGTACAAATACAGACCTTCTACTGATTTGGGATCGCTCTGCAAAAGTTTATCGATCTCGCTTTTGGCTAACTTGCCTTTGCCTTGGTCATAAAAAATAGTGGCAAGATAGTAATGAAAAGCTGGCTTGACCATCATTTTGTCTTTCTTCAACTGTTCGTAAAACTGAGCGAGCTGCTCTTCTACATCTTTGGTTGGAAGATTGCTTATAACTTTGCCTAGCACTTCAGCAGAGACAAGGGGCCCACCAATTGTATGGGCTTCTTTGCCAAGGAAGTAAAAGCCCGGATTGAGAGCATCGTGATAGCGCCCGTCCCAAAATAAGCAGCGCAAATAAAACTCAGCTGAGCGGTTGAACGAGGGTGATTGCTTATAGAGCTTGCTTAGAGGTTCAATGGCCGCTTTGTACTGGCCCATACTCATAAGGGCTATCGCTTTGACCTGAAGAGAAAGGTGGTAATCAGGATATTGCGCCAAATCTTCGTTAGCCAGCTTCAGGGCAATTTCAGGAGCCGTTTCTTGATAAAGTTCACCAAGTTCCACTGGCAGGTGTTTGACCTTGTAACCAGCCTTATAGGCTCGATTGAGTACCATTTGGGCCTCAGCCCAATGGCGATGCTCCTTAAAGTTTTTGCCCATAAAGAACAGAATCTCAGGCGAATCAGGAAAGCGTTTTAGAGCCTTATTCAGCAATTCTGCTGCAGCGGCATTATCGCCCCGAGCAAGAATGTGGTTCATGATCCCGGCTGTGGCGCGAGGATCCTTCGGCCCTAATTTGTCAGCTAGCTCGAATTCGCTCATGGCTTGCTCAGGCAAGCCAACTTCATCGAGAACCAAGCCATAGTAAAGGTGAATTTTGTAATTGTTGGGATATTTTGCAGCGAGAGACTCAAGTTCAGCCTGCGATGCCTGAGTCAGGGCACGGTTATCTAATTCGCCTTGGATGCGCCTGAGAGCACTGCCGACTTCCACACCACCAGGCAACTCTTTGTCGGGCAATTCGTCCTTGCGCACCGGAGCGCTCTCTTCATCTGGGTTCGAAAGCACTTTGGCGCCACCAGCTTCACCGTGGGCGGCAATTGGCAGAAATAGTGCAAATGCTAAAGCGAAGGGCAGAGTAGAGGCAGTGATGTCACTGGCGATGGCAGATCTTTTGTGTCTTATCAATCTGGTAGTCCTATAAAGTGCCTAAAACTTCGACCCTTATTCTACCCTACCGGCCACCTAGATTAATTCTCACTTAGTGTAGCCAAGACATCGCTGTTGTGGGATTTAAAGAGCCGTTGGCCGTGGCATAAGTAGAATAGGTGATGGTTAGTATTCAGCAACACGCATTGAGTAGTCTGAGATAGCGCATTCTTTCTTGGAAGGCTGACAGTCTCGAAAGTATAAACTCAACGGAATCCAGCGTTATTTGCACCTTTCCCGGGGGGGGAATCGCGGTTATGAAGGCAAGAAGAAAGAGCACTGGTGGCCAGATCGCAGAGTTAGCCCCAGCGCTGCTAATTCTTTTTATTGTTGTTCTGTTTCCAATGGTAGATATTATGTATCTCGGCATCGGATATTGTGCTGGTTGGTATCTCAACCAAATGACTGCAAGAGCCTGTTCAATAGTTAAGACAGCTGAATATCCGGCTGCTGAAGCAAATATGAAAGCAGCATGGGAAAGCAGCGGACTAGCCTTGTTTACTCGCGCAGGAGTTGTGAAAAACAAAGCTACTACTGTCAACTACGGTTCGGCTACCGACCGCGAGACTGGCAATCCGATGCAAATGATTCAAGTGGAAACACAAGTTGCCATCACTCCGTTTCTATCTTTGGCTGGAGTGCCCTTCATGGCGGCAATGAACATAGACGGCCTGACCAGGCCAATAGTATTCAGATACGTAGACAAGAGACCACTGGAAGAAACTAATGTCAATTAGCGAGCGATTTGGCCTGCAGTCGGAGGGAAGGCGCTTGAAAGCGAGACACCGCAAGAGAAAAACAGGACATGGCAGTAGTCTCGTTGAGACTGTTGTTGGCTGCATTTTTATTGTGATAATCGCTTTGTTCTTAGTAGACGTGGCCTCAATCGTTATATGCCAAACACAAAATGATGCGTTAGCAAAACACTGTGCTAGAGCTGCTTCTAACTTCGACACCAAGCCCAAGGCGCAACAAGCCATTAATGACGTGGTAGCTCAGTTCCAAGCCAGTAATGGCGGTTCGAAAATTTGCGTCTACTTAGGCAACACCTTAGACTATCAAGCAGCGCAAGTGCTTGTAGTAACATCAGTTGAATGTAACTTCCCAGTGCCCATCCCACTAGTAGGAGCTTCTTATATGACCTTTAGGTCTGAAGCAACAGAACCTATTGTGGCGGATGTTGTTGCACCTATTCCTTAGTGCAAAACAAGCTTAGCCAGATTCTTTTTGCGTCGCTGTTTTCTGCAACGACGTATATTTAGGTATTAATACGCCTGGCAGGTTGGGTATGGTTTCATCCACAGAATCTTTAACAGCTACAGTCGTTTTTGGATCTGCAGTCATAGTAATTTTTGTCAGCTTCTGCACGTCGATCAAAGCAGGATCATAGACAACGACCCCGCCGTACGGTTTGCGCAAAGCCACTTCACATCGTTTTACACCCTTGGTTTGACGCAGGGCGGCGCGAATATTGACAATGCAGCGACCACAGCTGACGCCTTCCAGGCGGAAGTCAAAACGATGCAATTTTTGCTGTTTGCTCGCAGCACTACTCACCGCAGGTGATGTTTTAGCTTTAGCAGCAGGTGCTGCATCACAAGTAGAGAAAAATGATAATTGAGTGCCCGCGCAGAAGAGAAGCGCTAAAGCAAAAAACTTACTATCAATTTTCATTGCCACTTCCTCCAGATCAAAATTTCAGTATGTCAAAAGTGCGAGATACTACACTTTATATCAGATTCCATCTCATAGCAAAAAAGGTTTCTTGTTGATTTCAGAAAAAACCGCCAATCTCCTGATCGGCTGGCTGCTCTACCCTATAGGCGATCTAATTGGACAACTTCTGCTTGGCAAATTCGAGCCAGAAAGAATTTTGGTGATGACCTTAGTCGGTGGCCTGCTCTATCGCTTTGAAATACCAGCTTGGTTCAAAAAACTAGATAGCATTGAAATTGCCGGCCAAAAGCTCAACTGGATTGGTCGAACGGTTGGAGCGATGCTCTACTTCAACCCTCTATGGATTGCCCGCCATGTCTTTTTCATTTATCTTGCCACTCATCAATTTCAGTTAGGGCCAGATATGAACAGCTTTGGTGCAGTGATTGTCGATTGCCTGTCAGTCGGCATAAAATCATTTATCACTAATTTGCCTATCTCAGTGCTGGGCAACTTGATCATACAAACAAAACTTCCGGTCCAATATAGATTCGCCGGTTCAGCCACTCTAAGCGCAATCTTTGCCGTCAGTTATGCCATTGAATATTTACTATTTCGCTGACGACTAAATTTTTAGACTAACTAGATCTTTAGACTAACTAATTCTTTAGACCAATTGCCTTAGTGATACTAAGGCTGTAGTCAGGTCGAAGCACACCGACTTCGGTAATGATTCCAGCAATCAACTGGGCCGGCGTCACATCGAAACCTGGGTTGTAAGCTTGCGCATCAGGCACCGTGATCGGCGCACCATTGATGGTGAGCACTTCGTTTTGCTCGCGCTCTTCAATTGGAATATTCTTTCCATCAATAAGATCAAAATCAAAAGTAGAAAGCGGAGCGGCAATATAAAAGGGAATTTTATGATAGTGAGCCAGAACAGCCAGATTGTAGGTACCAATTTTATTGGCGCTGTCACCATTGCGTGCAATTCGATCGGCTCCGGTAATCACCATATCAATTTGTCCGCTACTCATCAAATGTCCAGACATAGAGTCGCAAATGAGAGTTGAGGGAATCTTATCTTGCGCTAGTTCCCACATGGTCAGCTTAGAACCTTGATTGCGCGGCCTGGTTTCGTCGGCATAAACCGAAATGTTCTTACCTTGATAGTGCGCTGCCCGTATGACACCAAGTGCAGTTCCATAGCCACATGCGGCCAGACCACCAGCGTTGCAATGGGTGATAAGGCGTGCTCCATTTTTAACTAGTTCAGAGCCAAAATTACTGATGGCAAGATTAGCTGCAAGATGTTCACTGAGTATAGCTTCTGCTTCTAAATAGGCTTGCTCTGCGCATTGAACTAACGTTACCTGAGCTGCAATTGCAGCTGAGACTACTTTTTTCATACGTTCTGTTGCCCAACGCAAATTGACAGCGGTAGGTCTTGTTTGATCGAGGTCGTCTTTAGCTTGGGTAAATGCCCTCAAAAAAGTCGAACCGCCGAGTTGCTGTTTGTCTCTTGTCGGTTCTTCTCTTGTCAGTTCTTCTCTTGTCGGTTCTTCTCGGGTCAGCTCTTGTCGGGTCAGCTCTTGAGCCAATCTTCGCGCCTCAAAGGCCAAACCAAAAGCAGCAGCCACGCCGATTGAGGGAGCCCCTCTTACAACCATGTCTTTGATGGCGAATACCATCTGCTCGTGCTCACTGGCATCAAAATAGCAAAACTCAAGGGGCAATTTGCGTTGGTCAACCAAGAGCAGCCGATCACCTTCGACTTTAAGTGGCATGACACCAGGTAGAAATGACTTCGTGAGAGAAGCAGACATATAATAGACCTTGCTTAGTTAGACAAGTAAATTATAGAGACATGGCAGACCTAATTCGCAAACAGCCACTGTGGCAGTCAAAAAAAATTTCAAAAGCACTTAAAGGCGCTCCTCTTGCCCTGTTGGCAGCTGCAATATTGGCCGCTGCACTTCTGACCGTGACGCCGGTGAGACCGCAGCAAATCAGCACCAATCGGTTATCGCTCGGACCTCAGGCTAAGGTTCAGAGCGGAATGAGCTTGGGCATCAGCGCCCCCAGCGAGTATGACTTTCATTCGCGTATTGAAATAGAAAATCTCAGAAAAGCATTCGCCAATCAGCACCCAGAACTGCTCTTGTATCAATACACACCTATGCCGGCCATATTTAGCCAAGTTGAAGACGGCAAGCCTTGGGTTGGTCTAGAAGGTGAGCTTTTCTATGGAGAAGGCAACAGAATTATCGATGGGCTGTCGGAAGAATCTCGCTTTATAAATAACCCTTTTATGCTGGCCTGCGCCAGCATGGTATTGGATGGCTATCAATATGAGAGCAGCAAATTTCCCAGCAAAGAAGACTTTGCTCTCAGTGGCTTACCTCTAGAATGCGCTCCCAGTCAGGCAGCTATCTACCCTCGAGAATCAAGAGAAGAAATCACCTACAACGTCACCAACTTCATGCTCGCCAGTGCCAAGATTGTTGACCTGCCCAAGCAACTGGGAAGTGCGCCATTTGATGTGGTGGCATACAATGCTCGAGATTTTGGCTTTAACTACATCGCAGTCTCACCTCGCTACTCTCGCAATATCAACAAGACAAGTGAACGCCCCATTGAGATCATCCAATATATTCATTGTGGCGGCTCCTGCGGTTACAACGGTGGTTGTAATAACATGAGCCCCTATACTGAAGGCTTACACGCACTGACTCTGAAAGGACTTCCAGCGCAAGCGTGCGTTTATCTCTGGCGTGCCCGGCCAACCTCGGTAGATCAAACACCAGACTTCATGGTGACCCTCAATTTCATCTAGGCGAGCCGAAAGAAACTAGTAGAAGAATTAGTATCAGAATTAGTCTTAGAAGTAGGAATAAAAACAGAAAGAGCTCAAGCGCAGTGCTTGAGCTCTCTTAGTCTTAACCGGATAGGCAAATACTCTAAAGCTTATTTGCTAGGGTTACGCTGCTTGAGAAATTCAGGAATATCCAGAATATCACTAGCCATTTTCTTCAACTCATTGCTTTGGCTCTGTTGAGCTTGTTGCTGTTGTTGTTGTTGTGCTTGCTGAGCTGGGCGAGCTTGCTGCTCAACTCGCTGCTGCTGTTGTTGGTTAGAAGCATTGGCTTGGGTCGGTCTAGCTTTAGGCTGTGACTGAACAAGCATGTCGAAACCAGTAGCAATAACAGTAATCAGCACTTCACCGTGAAGGCGATCATCAAGTACAGCACCGAAGATGATGTTTGCTTCGTCAGAAACAGCTGAGTAAATTACATTTGCTGCTTCTTGAACTTCATGCAATGTCAGGTCAGGTCCACCAGTGACATTGAAGATGACACCAGAGGCACCATCAATCGTTGTCTCAAGCAAGGGGCTATTGATAGCATTGCGAGCGGCTTCGACAGCTCTGCCTTCGCCAGTTGCACGGCCTACACCCATGAGGGCTGAGCCAGCAGTCTGCATAACAGCTTTGACGTCGGCAAAGTCAACGTTGATCAAACCAGGAACGGTAATGATGTCAGAGATACCTTGCACACCTTGCATCAAGACTTTATCGGCTTCGACAAAGGCTTCTTGCATCGAAGCTCTGTGATCAACAACTTCAAGCAATCGTTGGTTTGGAATAACAATCAATGTGTCAACGCGGGAACGAATTTCGTTAATGCCACTTTCAGCTTGATTGCTACGACGCTTACCTTCAAAAAGGAATGGTCGTGAAACAACGCCAACTGTAAGTGCACCCATTTCTTTTGCAACTTCAGCAACAATCGGAGCAGCACCAGTACCGGTACCACCACCCATGCCAGCTGCGATGAAGACCATGTCAGCACCCTGCAGGGCCTGAGCAATCTCTTCACGACTTTCTTCTGCCGCTTTCTGCCCGATGCTAGGGTTGCCACCAGCGCCGAGGCCGCGGGTGAGCTTAGAGCCTATTTGCAAACGATTTTTAGCCGCAGCCAAATCGAGCGCCTGAGCATCAGTGTTACAAGACCAGAATTCCACTCCATTCAAGCCTGCTGCAATCATCCGATTGACAGCATTGGAGCCGGCACCACCAACACCAACAACTTTAATGCTGGCCTTCATTTCGAAGCTTTTGGCAGCTTTCTCATCAATTTTAGCTCGCTCAAGCACAGCCTTTAGACCTCTTCAAACTAATACGACAAATTGGCTAATCTAGAAACTAGATAAATGAACAGACAAATAAACGGGAAAACAGAGAATCACTTAAATTAAGCGACACAGCCTTCTTACGAAGACCATCACTCACCTTAGCGCCTGTTGAGACAGTTAGTACGAGACAGCGATAAAGGGCCGGTTAAGGCACCTAATTTCGAAGGACGTTACTGCTATCTTAGCTTAACTTATGTTAGAGCCTATCTAGTGTATTTGCAAGTTGCTACACATCTACGTGTAGTTAACCTTTTCACATACCTAAACGTCATTGCTTTAGCGCCAAATTGGGTTGTCAGCAGGTGAGCATTTCGCCTTTACAACTACCCCAATAATAATTTTCCTGGCAAAAATGTCCAAAAATATTATTTTGATTGGCGCATTCAAAGCAATATTACTTAGCCTTTGAAGCCAACTTTATTTTTTCAAGAGTGGCTGTATATGCTTTGTTGTCTGGATGGATATTTACAGCCGATTGAGCGTAGTCGATAGCTTCTTTGAATTTGTGATTCGAAGCCATAATGGCTGCCAATAAGCGGTAAGCATCAGCATTTTTCTTATCAAGCTCTACGCAGCGCTGTAGATAGGGCAGTGCTTCACTACCTTTGTTGGAAGCAGCATAGGCAGATCCCATGTAGAAATGAGCATCGGCACTATCTGGAGCCAGAGTGAGCGCAATTTTCTCCTCAGCAATCTGACCAGGAAAATCGCCTTTCAAACCAAGTGCAGCGCCATAATCACGGTGAGCTGCTGCATCCTTGCTATCGAGCTTGATTGCCTGTTTGAATTCTTGCAGAGCTTGGTCGAGCTTCTTCTCGTTGCGAGAGAGCAATTGCGCATATTTCAAGTGATATTGCGCCTTGGTCGGAGCCAAGCGCACGGCCTCTTTGATGCTATCGCAAGCCTGCTGTACATCATTTTTGCGGCCATAGCAGCGGGCTAAACCCATGTACACTTCTGGGTCTTCGCTATTGAGTTTGACGGCAGCTTTGAACGCTTCAATGGCTTTATCGACGTCGCCACTCATCAAGTAAGCTTTGCCCAATTTGACATGATTGACTGGATTGCTTGGATTTTGCTCGGCGGCGGCTTGGTATCTAAAAATCGCACTCTTTATATCTTCAGCATCTTTCTCGTCGCAGAAGCCAGGCAAAGCCATAGTCACCAGACTAGCGCAGGCCACACCAGTAGCAATCGCTTTCAGAGAGAGATCAGTTAGAACCCGCATTTTCATGTACCTCACTTAAATCACTTACAACTTTGGAATTATCTAGTGCGCTAGTCGGTCTAAACTAGCAGTATTCGGCATACTTTTGATCAACAACTCACTCATCGCCGCTTTGCAATTGGCATCATTTGGAGCTAACTGCATGGCTTTGCGAATACATTCAATCGCCTTACCTGGTTCTTTGAGTGCTTCATAGACTCGAGCTTTGGCCAAATAAGCATAATGATTACGAGCGTCTAGCGATATGACCTTATCAATCATTAGCTTTGCTTCGGGATATTGCTGCTTAGCTTCGTAACAAGAAGCCAAGCCCAACACGGCCATAGCGACCTGAGGCTCTCGCGGGTTCTTGGTCATAGCTTTCTCAAAATAAGCACAGGCAGTGCTGTAATCGCCCTTGAGAGACATAGCCAGACCAAGATTGTAGAGAGAAACAAAATTGTTTGGCTCGACTGCCAAGACCTTTTTAAACTCTTCAATTGCTAAATCTACAAACCCTATCTGCTCGAGGCAGATGCCAAGATTGCCGCGGGCCGTAACATTAGTAGGCGAAGCATCTACTATTTTTTTGAACTGACCACCAGCTTCGTCATAATTGCCACGTTTCATGTAGATAGCGCCAATTGTTTCGCGCGCTTCCAGACCCTTAATCGGATTGTCACTCAGTAAAGTCAAAGCTTCCATCAGCGACATAATCGCTTGGTCTTGGTTGCCAAGCCTATTTTGAATGCGCCCGAGCTCAAGATGGGCTTCAGCGACATCACGCCTTTTGGCAATCAATCCCTCTAAGAGGCGCGTTGCCTGCGTCAGCCCTGTCAAGGTGTCAGTTTTTTCCAACTGATAAACCTGCTTCATCACCTGCTCACTCTCGTTCTTTGGTGATTTGAAGTTTGTAAGATTATTCAGTCCCGACAATGGAGAGGCCCAGGCGGTGGGCTGTGAAGAGGCCAGCAGCACTACAGAGCTAAGCGCCAGGCCTGCCAAGCGAATGACAAGGGCAAGCTTCAGACTGGTTTTCCGCTGAGATTTGGAGGCTTTAATAGTATTTTTGGATTGAGACAATGGTGAACCGCTAGCGAGAAAGAAAACAACAAGTCATTATATGAGAGGTCAAGGAGTAATCAGAGCGCTTAAAATAACTCCTATCTAATAAGCTTGAAATGTCACAGGCATCACTAAGGCATCAGGAAAGGCAAAAAACCAAAACATGGAATTTCATTGGGCGTCACTATTTGCCTCGCAGCATGCAACTTTCTGGAAAGTTATCATGCCACCGTTTCTTTATTTTGCCCATGGTTATTTAGCCACATGGATGGCCGTAGCTGCGCTTTTCAGGCCATATGAAGCCTGGTATATCCCCTTCACAAAAATTCAGTTACCACTGACACCAGGCATCTTTCCTAAACGGAGAGCCAAGCTGGCACAGGCTGTTGCTGGCACGATCACTGAAACTTTGCTGACGCCCAAAGATATAAAAGTGCAAGTCGAGCTGCTTTTGACAGAAGCTAACATTCACTTGGCCATTGGTCTTTTTGTTGACTCAGTGCTCAAAGAATTCAGAGACACGACAAAATTACATAGGCTCGCATCTGATATTGCTGAGCTTAGTCCAACTTTGATGGAACACTTCGTACGCTCGACGATCGAATCGCTAGAGTCAGGAAAAGACAGCAAAGTTGCAGCAATAACAGAAAAAGTTTTTGATCAAGTTGTGTTGACAGCGCGTATCTCACTAGAGCAAGCCAACGAATTTGCAGCCCGCATACTTGAGGCTTTCCTCACACCAGCTAAAGTGCGCTCGTCGTTGATTACCTTACTCAGTCCGCAGAACATTAGTTCACTAGACGAATCAATCAATGCTCACGCCAGTACGCCCTATAAAATTCTGGCCAAAATTATCGGCGTCAAAAGAGTTTGCTACGAATGTCGCAACTACTTAGAGAAAGAACCAGAGGAGTCGGAGAAGCTCATTGCCGACCTGACAAAGCGATTTGGTATCAAAGATCAGTTGGCGATTCAAATTGCAAACTTTGATCTTAGCTCGATGCCACTACAGAGTATTGCTAAATTCAAAGCCAACATGGTTTCATTCGTTGAATCATTCCTGGTAGAGCACAAGGCTGACATTTTGCTTTCAGTGCGAAAAGTTGAAGGTGAAGCCATGAGCGCTGTTCGCCAATCAATCGTACGCTTTAACCCAGAATCGATACCCGAAGTGTGGTTAGAGCGCGCCAAAAACGATCTCTCCCAATTTACACATTCGTATCTCAAACGCGAGCTTGGCGAACTTCTAGAGAAGGCTATCCCAGCACTGGGTATGTATAACCTGATTGCTACAAAAATCGATTTATTCACAGCCCAACAACTCGAAGCTCTGGTCAAAAGAATTTGCAGTCAAGAATTGAAGGTCTTAGAATTATTCGGTGGCCTAATTGGTTTGATGCTCGGCTTCGTACAAATCGTTGTCAACGCCATCGCCCCTTAAATCTCAGGTAAGCTTCTAAGCAGATGCCGCACTATGCAAGATCCCCAGCTCCAAGCCTGAGAACGCTTCCGCATACCGGCAAGCCACCACTCTATCGCATTCAGATTCCAAATGATTTTCGCGACCTCCTGGTAGGCGCCACTCTTGGCAGTCGCTACTGGGTTTTAAGTGTCATTGGCCGCGGTGGCATGAGTGTTGTCTATAAAGCCAAAGTAAAAGATACCGGCAAAATTGTTGCAGTGAAAACTTTGCGTACCGCAGGCATGACTGACGAAATGGTGGTGAAGCGCTTCCAACGCGAAGCTGAGCTTCTCAGCCGCCTCAATCACCCTCGCATCGTCAACCTGCATGCCTACGGCTCAAGCGCTAAAGGGCAACCATATTTTGTCATGGATTATTTGGTGGGAGAAAACCTCACCGATCTCCTTGGACGAGAAAACCATCTTGAGCCTGAGAGGTTTCAGGACATATTTGTACAGGTCTGCGCAGCCATAGAACATGCCCACAGACAAGGCGCTATTCACCGCGACATCAAACCAGGCAACATCATGCTAACCAGGCAGGGTGCCACCAGCGACTATGTCAAAGTAGTTGATTTTGGTATTGCCAAAATGGCAGAAGAAGCCCAACGCTTGACGCGCATGGGAGAAGTTTGGGGCTCGCCAATTTACATGAGTCCAGAACAGTGCATGGGCGCACCAGTGGATGCGAGATCTGATATTTATTCTCTAGGCATAGTCATGTATGAAAGCCTTACCGGCAAGGTGCCCTTCTTGGGCCGCAACTATGCCGACACAATGACCAAACAAATATCAGACGATCCCGCACCATTTGCACAAATTCGGCCAGACCTAAAAATTCCAGTCAGCTTAGAGAAAATTGTTATGGCTGCCATGGCCAAGCAGCCAGAAAATCGTTATCAAAGTTTAGGTCTGATGCGCAAAGACCTTGAAGCGGCTCTGAGTTCCAAGGCCACATCTGAGTTGCCACTGCCGGTTGTGGCCAAAACAAACAAAGCAAAAGTATCCACCACCGGCATGAAGCGATCGCACGACAATTTAGCCAGTGTCGACAAACCGCGCTCTCAATCGCAAAAAATCGAAGCCAAAATAGAACCTAAGAGAGTCGAACCCAAAAGAGTAGAACCAAAGCGTTCAGACTCAAAGAAATTAGAATCAAAAAAGACAGCCGACCGCAAAATTCCCTCAAAGAAAGATTTGGTTGAAGCAACCAAGCAAAAGCGCAAAAGAAGCACCACACTGCACGGCATCCCAGAGAAGCGCAGCATGAGCCGGGGCAAGCAACTACTAGTAGTGGCAGGTACATCTCTGCTGTTTTCCATCACGCTAATTGCTGTGATTAGCAATGCTGAAGCAATTAGTCAGGGCTTAGCTTTCACAATTAAGTTTTTAGTTGGCGGTCCAGAGGACAATCTATCACCATTCTCCGACCCTACCGAGAATCAAGACACGACACAAAACCAGCAAGGTTCGCAGACGACTCTGCCACCAAACCAAGATAGCAAAAACAACAATCAATAGATTATTCTGCGCGATTAAGTCAGGTCTTGATCATACTCGTCTTTGAGCTTGGCCAAGCCGGCCTTGTATTCGCTAATCATCTCAGCCAATTTAATCATGTGCTCGGCACCTTTAAGATCCCTCCTTGCGAAGGCATCGGAGCCCTTGGTTGAGATCAACTCAAGTTCTTTATCAAAAGCGGTGATCACTCGATCGATCTCACTTTTCAAAGAGTGCTCACTGGCTGCCACTACATATGGTGCGGAAGTACCAAGTGAAGTTGAAATCGGAGTAAAACTAGGCATAGAGTACTGATTAAATTGTGTGCCAGATTCTACTCCTGCGTTGGTTGCAGTGTCTGAGGAGGGGCCATCACTACTGTCAGGACCACGCCAAGGGTGATCAGCCTGACTATCTTCAGAGGAATTGAAGCCAGACTGATGAAGCTCTTCGGTTGTCTGAGCTAATTCTTGTTCAAGCTCAGCTATTGACTCAACAGTCTCTTCTTCAATTTCAGCCAAGCGGTCTAGTTCTAATTCAGTAGAGTCTAACTCTAATTCTTGCTCAGCGTCCTGACCGGAATCTACATCAGAATCAAGACCAGAATCTAGAACTTGCTCGAGGTCTTGCTCTTCATCAACTAAGGTCTCAGCTTCTTCAGCGTCATCGGCTTCTTCAGCTACTGCAGTCTCCTGCAATTCGTTGTCATCTAATTCAGATTCATCTGAGTCAGACTCTGCAATTTCACTGTCATTAAGGTCGTCAGCAATTTCTTCTGAAGAATCATCGCTCGGCAGATTGTCATCCTGCTCTAATTGCTCTTGATTGTCGGAAGTATAATCGCTCGCATCTTCAGCGGCACTCTCCTGAATTGCAGACTCGGAAAGCTCATCTGAATCTTCGCTAACTCTCGATTCAATCAACTCTTCCAGTGGTTGCGATTCTTCTAATTCGTCTTTGTCACTATCCAATTCTTCAGGGCTCTCATCGGCCACTGGATTTGCGTCTAGCTCTGAATCTGGGTCCAGCTCTTGTTCTTGTTCTTGTTTTTGCTCAACTTCGGCGCCAAAGGCAACTTCGGAGTCAGGGTCTGAATCTATCTTCAACTCAGGTTCTGAGACTGTCTCTGCTTCAGTTTCAGCTTCTGCTGCAGCAAGTTCTTCTAGCTCAGGTTCTTCTAGCCCAGGTTCTTCTAGCTCTGGTTCTTGTAGAGCATCTGGAGTCTGTTGCTCTTGATCGGACAGGCTTTGGATTTCTTCGCTTTGAAGCTCTTCACTTTGAGGCTCTTCGACTTGATTTTCGTCCGCAGGAACCTCAGTATTCTCAACTGGAGGCTCGACTTCAGCTGGCGGCTGCAGGTAGCTGAGCTCTTGGTTGAGGTCAGGCATTGGCACGGCTTGATTGGCAATGTCGAAAGCAAAGCGATCTGCACTGAACTGTCCAGTGGTGGCAATCTCAACGGTACTGGTTTCGTCTACATCACTAGTTTCTTCTATATCATCGGTGTCGTCCGCAATCTCCGGCTCAAAGAAGCTAGTTACAACTGGCTCTTTGGCAGGCATTGGAGCTGGTGGAGGTGCAATCATGTGGCTCTGCGTGCTGCTAGCTGTCGGGTTAAAGTCAGCTTTATTTCCACCTTGAGCCGCCGCGGGAGCTTGAGCCCACGGGGAGACACCACCTGCAGTATCAGCCCCTGGCGTCTGCGCTGCTTGCTGTGTAAGAGCAGAATATGTAGCAGAAGATGAAGATGCCGAGGACGATGCCGAGGACGAAGAAGGTGTCAGTGGCGTAAAGAACGGATTGTCGTCACTATCTTGAGCGGCCTCATCAGTATTAGTAGTAGTACTAGTCTGAGGCTGAACGATGGGTGCTTTTGCCGGTGTAAATGTAGCTGCTGGTGGCGAGGGCGCGGGACCAGGAAGAAACTCGGGAGTTGATTTGGCTACAGGCGCAGGTATAGGAGCCGGAGTCGGTGCAGGAGTCGGTGCTGGTGCAGGCGCAGTCGGAGGCTCGGGGGTCGCTCCAGCGGCGGCGGCAGGTTTTACAGCCGATTTGGCGCTAAAGGGCCGAGAAAATGGATAGTTACCTGCGGGTTTAGCAAAATTATTACTGCTAGGCTCAGCTGCTGGAGGTGCCTCAACTTTAGGCGGCTCAAGCAGATTATTATTAGATGCTGCACTGGCTGGGAAACCTAAACTAGCTGGCATATCAGCAAAGAGATTGCTAGGGAAATTGACAGCTGGTGGCGCTCCAGTGCTCTTCGGTTCAGGCCACTTTTGCTCTTTTTCGACAGGCACAAAATTCCAATCATCACCAGAAGGGCGTGGTCCAGAAAACGACTGTGAATTTCCACCGGCAAAAGAATCAGAATTAACAGTAGGGGCGGCGGGCAATTGCGGGAAAGCTGGCTTAAAGGCTGGCGAAGTGCCACCTGTCGAAGGTTTTCCGGGACCTTTCACATCAACTCCACGCCAGCCATCGTCAGAACTTGAGGTCTGTCCTCGCCCAGGTGGTGCAGCAAATGAAGGGGTGCTAGGAACTGATGGAGACGAAGGAAAGGAAGAAGGAGAAGGAGATGAAGGAGATGGAGATGGAGGTGGAGTAGGAGAAGCAGATGAAGAAAACGAAGGCGGTGATGAGGTTGAAGATATAGAAGAATTGGAAACAGAGCTAGATGTCGTAGGCGAAGTAGGTTCCGATTGAACATTCTGGAACGGCCGAGGCTGCAACGGCTGCGGACCGGCTGCCCCTCTAACAGAGCGCACCACTGGCTTCCAATCATCGTCACTAGATTGCGAATTGACTTGATTCAATGGCTGACTAGATGCCTGATTGAAAGGCTGACTTGGTGGAAACTGACGGAAGCTATTTACAGAGCTATTGCTCACCGAACTATTGCTAGCCGAAGTATTGGTGGCACCGCCATATTGCCCAGGGCCAGGGTTAGGGAACGAATTCGGTTGGTTGCCCCCTACATTGGTAGAGGAATCATTTGAAAAATGTTGTCTATAACGCTCAGAGTAATCAATGTCGCCACCAAGCGAACTTACATTTGGCTCAATGAAAGAAGTATTCGCTGGTGCCGCCGCAGTTGGTGCGGCTGGAGGAACAAACAGGTCAATCGGCTTAGCAGGAGGCACATCTTCTTGGGCAACTTGCACCAAACTATCAAGCACGGCTCTGGCTGCTTGCTGTATGTCTTCACTCTTTAGCTGCTTAGGACCAGCACTCCAATAGACCATGGCACCATCGAAATACGGCATCATTTCAAGCATCGGCATGTAATTAGCCGGTGCTGAATTAAAGGTGAGCAATTTGTCTGCTGGAATTATATGCGCAGTAATTGTTTCAAAACTTCCGCGCACCACAAGAGTCCAATACCTTGTAGAGATGCGACCGCTGAATACAGATATATACTGAGCACCCGAATGCCAATTACCAACATTTTCACGATTAATGCTGGGGCGAATCCAAGTCAACTCTAAATCTGAGGCCGAGGCTACTTGGTTGAAGTCATAGGCAAGGTTCTGAAACTGGTCGAACATGCGATCGACTATGCCAATCATTGACTCGTGCTGAGCATTTGTGCGAGCCCGCTCTGCCGCTTCCATAGCGACACGATTGGCCGGCGAAGGAATGGCCGTATTCTGCCCGGGAGTGGGCTTGTTTGCGCCCATTAAGCGGGCTTTCCACACACCAGACAATTGGTCATCCAAACTGGCAGACTTCTCAGGTATCTTGAGAAATTCAGGCCCAGAAGCTCTAGCCTGCTCTTCACGGGCCACCTGATCAGCCGACGCCTGTTCGGCCGCACGAAAAATTTCGGCCTCTAACAGCTCCTCAGGCGACATGCGCGGTTTGACTGAAGTCTCACCAGTATCCTGTAGTGCTCTGGCGGCTTCCGCCGTCATTGCTTTTAGCTTTGTCCTCGTGGCGCGGGGCTTTGAACGGGGTTTCTCATCATCGCCGTCATTCGACTTTGATGACCCCTTGCCACCCTTACCCTTGGAATTCGGCCACATTTAATACAAGCCTCCACGGCGCTACATAAAGAACGCTCTACATTCATCTACCCCCGCTCAAAAGAGCCGAAACAGAACACACAGGCTGTTGTGCGAGAAATTTGTAAATTAATGAGTCGCCCGCCCAGCAAATTTCAAAATTGTTTGTTAGAACTGGGGGAAGCAAAGCTCAATCGAGCTAAGATATGGTTGATGTCACTATAAAGAAAAAGATGTTAAGCGAGACCAACCGCAACGGTTCTCACCTACATGACAATATTGTCGTACGTGGGGCCAGGCAACATAACCTAAAGAACATTGACGTAAAGATACCCCGGGGCAAGCTTGTAGTTATTACTGGCGTGAGCGGCTCAGGGAAGTCATCTTTGGCGTTCGACACTATTTTTGCCGAGGGTCAACGGCGCTATGTAGAATCGCTGTCAGCCTATGCTCGCCAGTTCCTTGGCCAGTTAGACAAACCTGATGTTGATGGCATAGACGGGCTTTCACCGGCTATATCAATTGACCAAAAATCCACTAGTCACAATCCACGTTCGACAGTTGGAACCGTTACCGAAATTTACGATTACTTGCGCTTGCTTTTCGCACGCACGGGTACACCTCACTGCCCACAATGCGATCGACTGATCAATCCACAGACAATCGATCAAATTGTTGACCAAGTTTTGGAAATGGCAGACGGCACGAGAATCCAGATTCTGGCCCCTCTTGTGTCAGGCAAGAAAGGCGAGTACCAATCGTTATTTACAGAGCTGCGTAAAGAAGGTTTTGTCAGAGTAAGAGTTGACGGCGAAGTGCTTGAACTTGAAGACGAAATCAAACTAGACAAGAACAAGAAACACTCAATCGATTTGGTCGTCGATCGTTTAGTTATCAAAAAAGGCATCCAATCAAGACTAGCTGATAGTCTCTCTTTAGCATTAAAGTGGGGCAAATCGAACGTTCTAGTTGATATTGTCGGTGGTGCCAAGTCTGAGGCAAAAGAAACTAGCAAATCAGACAGTAAAAAAGATGCCAGCCCAGACACTTCTAGTAAAGAGATGTTGTTTTCTGAAAACTTTGCCTGCGGCTCTTGCGGCATCAGTTTTGCCGAAATCTCACCACGTATTTTTTCTTTCAACAGCCCCTATGGCGCCTGCGACTCATGTCACGGTCTAGGTTGCAGCTTTGAAGTCGATCCAGCACTAGTAATTCCAGACGGCAAGAAAAGCTTGAAAGAAGGTGCTGTTTACCCTTGGTCTAAGACGAATAATCCTTATTACGATCAGATCTTAGCCTCGGTAGCAAAACACTATAAATTTTCTGTCGATACCCCCTTCGATAAGCTAACAAAAGCGCAACAGGGAATCGTTCTCTATGGCTCCGGTGTAGACCGCATCAAGCTCGGCCACGATTCATTTGATGGACGTGAGTTTTGGGAATACAAAAAGCCCTTCGAAGGCATCATCAACAATCTCAAACGTCGGCATGAAGAGTCAAACTCTGACAGAACACGAGCTGACATAGAAAACTATATGACTCAGATGACCTGTGCCGCCTGCAACGGTGCGCGCTTGAAGCCTGAGAGCTTGTCAGTCAAAGTTGGCTCACTGTCTATCGCCACCATCAGCAATCTCTCGGTAGAAAAGGCTATGGCCTTTTTCGCGAGTTTGCCAGATAAGCTCTCGGTACGTCACAAAACCATTGCCCATCAGGTTTTAATCGAAATCAATGCACGCCTTACTTTCCTCAATGATGTCGGTCTTTCTTATCTAACTCTAGATAGACAGGCCGGTACGCTGTCTGGAGGAGAAGCCCAACGTATTCGACTGGCCACACAAATCGGCTCAGGACTATCAGGCGTGCTCTATGTTTTGGACGAACCGTCAATCGGTTTGCACCAACGTGATAATTCAAGACTGATCGATACACTGAAGCGTTTGCGCGATTTAGGCAACACCCTATTAGTAGTCGAGCACGACGAAGACACCATTAGAGAAGCTGACTGGGTAATCGATATTGGCCCAGGTGCTGGAGTTCACGGTGGCGAGCTAGTAGCCGAAGGGCAACTCCCAGAAATTCTAAATTCGCTGAGATCGTCTACTGGTGCTTACCTCAGTGGTCGCAAGAAAATTCACGTACCGAAAAAACGCAGAGCAGGCAACGGTTTAAGTCTAACTATTGAAGGGGCAACACTAAACAACCTGCAAGACATCACAGTAGAAATTCCCCTTGGCAAACTTGTGGCGGTGACCGGTGTCAGTGGCTCCGGCAAGTCGACTTTGGTTAATGACCTGCTTTATCAACACTTGCGTCACCACTTTGGCCGCACGGTGCCAGCTCCCAAAGGCGTTAAAGCCGTCAAAGGAGTAGATGCCCTAGACAAGGTTATCGACATAGACCAGTCGCCAATTGGGCGCACACCACGCTCAAACCCAGCTACATATACTGGTTTGTTTGACATTGTGCGCGAAGTTTTTTCAATGACCACTGAAGCTAAAGCTCGCGGATATCTGCCAGGCCGCTTCTCCTTCAACGTCAAAGGCGGCCGCTGTGAGGCTTGCCATGGTGAAGGCATGAACGAAATTGAAATGAATTTCCTGCCCTCAGTCTTTGTCACCTGCGATGTCTGCAAAGGCGCTCGTTATAACAGAGAAACCCTTGAAGTGAAATTCAAAGGAAAATCAATTGGCGAAGTGCTAGAAATGACAGTTGAAGACGGTTTGCAATTCTTTGAGAACATTCCCAAAGCGCAGGCAAAACTGGCCACACTAATGGAAGTTGGCCTCGACTACGTCAAACTAGGACAACCTGCCACCACCCTGTCTGGTGGAGAGGCTCAACGGGTGAAGTTGGCAGAGCAACTAAGTAAGCGCTCAACAGGAAAAACAATTTATATTTTGGATGAGCCGACCACTGGTCTGTCTTTCCACGATGTCGACAAGCTTTTGCATGTGCTCAATCGACTGGCAGACTCAGGCAACACAGTTTTGATCATCGAACATAACCTTGATGTCATCAAACAGGCAGATTGGGTGGTAGATCTTGGCCCTGAAGGCGGAGATAAAGGGGGCAATGTAGTGGCCACCGGCACACCTGAAAAAATTGCCAGCCTCAAGCAATCTTATACAGGCGCCTACTTGAAACATTATCTAGAACCAGCCAAAGAAGCAAAAACTATCTTGGCGAAATAGGCGGATTGCTAAATAATAGTCATGAGGCACAACCTCAGGGCTGTCACCTTGATGTATGATCGGCGACATATGAATAGCGCTAAAAAAACTTCGGATAGTCTCGACAAAGATAAAGATGAAGACAAGCTGCCAGCAGGCGAAAGCCTGGGGCCAGATCCGGTCTTTGACAGTTTACGCAAACGCGGGCATCGCATTACCGCTCAGCGAGAAACAATCCTGCAAAGCTTTAG
>Ga0172379_10004674_pt1 | contig 19868 bp, 24 predicted proteins | sample GrowelOW334metaG_FD_119756 | JGI IMG/M metagenome (GOLD analysis project Ga0172379, IMG submission 119756) | Groundwater microbial communities from an aquifer near a municipal landfill in Southern Ontario, Canada - Groundwater well OW334 metaG | ecosystem: Environmental > Aquatic > Deep...
AACAAACGCATTCACTCGAAACTTCGAATGCCTCCCAGGCAATTCTATCTTAAGTGCCTTCGACAATGAAAAACAAAAAAAGACACCTATCCACAGTGTCTATTAAATGGGGGTCTTGTCACATAGGCCACCGATGGCCTGAAGACTGCCGTTCGACTTCGTCATCGAATGGGCCGCACTCGTTCTGCTGCTTACCAGGTTCCCACTCTGGCTCCTGATCTCATTGTCTTTGCCTTCCATGATGGTCTGACTCCTCTGAATATGGAACGTACTTTGCTCCTACCTTGCGCCTTGCAAGCGGAACAAAATACCCTAACATTTTAATTGTATTTTGTCAATAATCCACCCCATTTGCCACTTCAAACGGAAAAATGTATAATATCCAAGTAATCTAACTACAAAATTATGTTATACATCGCCAGTGATCATCGCGGTTTTGAACTCAAAAAACATCTTACCAACTACATCAAAACCCAATTACACAAAAAACTCGAGGACTTGGGGCCAAAAAAATACAACAAGGATGACGATTTTACAGATTTTTCCATATCCTTAGCCAAAAAAGTAGTCTCCAAAAAAGACAACTTGGGGATTTTAATTTGTGGCACAGCTCATGGTGTTTGTATGGTGGCCAACAAAATCAAAGGTGGGCGCGCAGTTGTCGGTTACAGTATCGATGCGGCCAAAACAGGACGCCAACATGAAGATGCCAATATGCTTTGTTTGGCTGGCGACTACCTATCCGCCGAACATGCTTCCGCGATAGTCAAAAAATTTTTAGAAACAAAATTCGACGGACTGGAAAGACGTGTTCGTCGCAATCAGATTATTGCTGATTTGGAAAAATAATTTTATGATCATTCCCGCTATTCTCGAAAAAAATTTCTCGGATTTTGAAGACAAGGCAAAAAAATTATCTTTTGCTCCGCTTATTCAAATAGACATCATGGACGGTGAGTTTGTACCAAACAAATCATTTGAAGAAATTGAAAAAATAAATAGTTTAAATTTAAAAAACGAATGGGAATTGCATTTGATGGTCAATCATCCATTGATGGCGATTGAAAAATGGAAAGTGGTTAAAAATATCAAACGTATTTTTTTTCACATTGAATGCGAAGACAATCCACAAGAAGTAATCAAGGCCATCAAAAGAAATGGCTATGAGGTGGGAGTGGCGATCAATCCGGAAACAAATAAATACGAAATTTTACCCTATCTAAATGATATCGACGAAGTGTTGTTTATGACTATTCATCCAGGCTCACAAGGTGCGTCATTTATTGCGACAGTTCAAGACAATATTATTGAATTAAAAAAAATATTAGACGTGAAAGAAAAAGATATTTTAATTGGCGCGGATGGAGCGATAGATAAAAATAATATTCAAGAAATTAAAAAATGGGGCGTAAACAATTTTTGTGTTGGCAGTGCAATCGTCGCATCGCCCGACTACAAAAAAGCTTACGAGGAATTAAACAATTTAATATAATTATGTTAGATCTCATTATCATCGGCGGGTCAGCGGCTGGCAGTAGTGCGGCTATTTACGCCGCTAGACGCAAATTAAATTTTAAAATGATCACAGATAATATTGGGGGCGAAGTGGCGCTTTCCGGTGTGGTGAACAACTGGCCCGGGATTATTGAAATTCAAGGTTTTGAGTTGGCCAAAAAATTCAACGAACATGTCCGTTCGTATGACGTGGACATCGAAGAGGGTTGGCGTGTAGCCAAAATCACTCCTGAAAAAAATCACCTCATCGTAGTCGCCAAAAATGCCGTCGGTGAAGAAAAAAACTACGAAACCAAAACTGTTATTGTGGCGACCGGCATTCATCCGCGCCGTTTGGATGTGCCCGGGGAAAAAGAATTTTATCAAAAGGGTGTCACTTATTGCACCGTATGTGATGGTCCACTTTTTAAAAATAAAATCACCGCTACGGTCGGCTCCGGCAACTCTGCATTGGAATCGGCTATGATGATGGCCAATATTGCCAAGAAAGTTTTTTTAATAAGTAAATACCCGAACACCACCGAAGCCAACGGCGGTTTTCCCAAAGGCGAAAATATTTTAATAGACAAAATCAAAACTCTACCGACAGTAGAAATAATTTACAATGCCAAAACGACTGAAATTATTGGCGACAAAATGGTGAAAGGTGTAAAATATACAGATGAAACCGGTGCTGAAAAAATTATCGAAACTCAAGGAGTGATGGTACACGCCGGCCAGATTCCCAACTCCCAATTTTTGGATGTAGAAAAAAACAAAATCGGTGAAATCATAGTAGACGCAAAATGCAAAACCAATGTACCGGGGATTTTTGCCGCCGGAGATGTTACCAATATTCCTTTTAAACAAATCGGCATTTCCGCCGGACAAGGTATCATCGCCTCTTTAGCGGCAATAGAATTTATTAATCGATGGAGTGAATAATTAAAATTTTTAATTAACAAACCTATGGACTTTTTCTTTAATTTATTGCCAGGGTTGCCTCTGGACCCTATAGTAATCGCCATAAATATAGTGGCAGTGGTTGGTGTCATCTTGCATATTTATGGAGTATTTTTGGAAAAAGAAAGAAATCGTGATCTTGTTTTTATTATCGGGGGCACTTGTTTGTTTATTTACTCACTCTGGATACGAAATAAAATATTTTCTCTGGCTATGGGTGGTTTCACTCTGGCCAGTCTGATTGAATTTATTGAGATTTTAACCGGTCACCATAAACACAATAAAAAACTAGTAGAAGAATATAAACACCCGAACTAATAAAATTATGTATAAAATTATTGCAATTGGTGATGTCATTTTGGACACTCACGTCAAAATAGATGACGCCTCGGTAGAGTGTGGTCTAAATGGACATGAGTGCAAATTGTGTTTGGATTACGCCGCCAAAATACCCGTCACAGATAGTTTTCAAACTGTCGGTGGTAATTGCGCCAACCTCGCTTTTAGCACTACCAAACTCGGTTTAGAAACAGCTGTTTTAAGCACTATCGGGGATGATCCTACCGGGCAAACAATCGTTGGAGCTTTAAAAAAATACAAAATAGACACTCAACATATTTCGCTGGATAAAAAAGTCAAAACTCGTTATTCCATCATTTTAAATTTCCAAGGCGAGCGCACTATTTTATCCTACCATCAAAAAAGAAACTATGTTTTCCCAAAAGATTTTCCAGCCACAGACTGGATATATTATACAAGTTTAAGCGAAGGTTTCGATTCTCTACAAGAAAAATTATTTAAATTTTTGGACAAACACCCGACTGTCCGTCTGGCTTTTAATCCGGGATCTTTTCAATTAAAAGATAATTTGGAACTTACACGAATAGCCCTCACCAAAAGTGATTTGTTGATTGTGAATTTGGAAGAAGCGGAAAAACTCGCCGGCGTTAATTTCAAAAAATTAAAATCCGTGGAAAGTTTGATCCACAAACTATTAGAACTCGGAACTCGTGAAGTGGTGGTCACCGATGCCGCCAATGGCGCTTGGGCCGGAAATACCGATGGTGTTTGGTACACAAAATCTTTCCCTGTGCCAATAGTTTCCAAAACCGGCGCCGGCGACGCATTTTCCGCGGGATATTTATCCGCTAAAATTTATGGACACGACATCCCGACTTGTCTGTCTTGGGGTATAGCCAATAGTTGTTCGGTGCTGGGACACTTCGGAGTAGAAAATGGACTACTGGATAAAAATGGAATAAAAAAGATGATGGAAAAATATAAAAATATTATTCCAAAGGAAGTTTAGCGCTGTCATTCCGAGCGAAGCCGAGGAATCCCTCACACAAAGTAAAAAAACCGCTTACAAAATGTAAACGGTTTTTTATTTTCCTCAAAAACTTTTTCGGCAGTTATTAAAAATTCCTTAACAACTGATTATTTTTATTTATTTTCCAACAACTTTTGATTATATTTTGCCAACTCCTGTCTCACTTTTTGTTCCATATCTTTATGCGACACACTGCCGGCATCGGTCAAAATTTCCTTTTCATTTGAAATCAAAATACCATCCAACTTTTCCACCCAATCTTTCATATACATCACTCGTTGCTCTACGCTCTGCAATTCCGCAAAAGATAAAAACTGTTCTACCAATAAATTAAGCCGTTTCAATTCCAATTCTTCCAAATAATTTTTAGCGACTTCCGCCTGATCGCGAGTGATAATTTCTCCTTTCCAATTGGTCAAACCCAAATTCTTTTTAGTACTATCTATACGACTACTGACAATTTCCGCGGCCGTGAGTCCTGTGATAGCGTAATGAAATTTATTTTGCACTATGGCAAAAAATTTTTGAGCATAATCGGTTTTTGGATTGTAATCAACGCTGGTGGCGAACACATCTCTGACTTTTTGATAAAAATTTGCTTCAGAAGTTCTGATCTTGCGTATCCTTTCCTCCCATTCTTGAAAATATCCTTTTGCCACACCGCCATTCGCAAGACGAACATCGTCCATCACAAAACCCTTAATAATGTACTCTTTTAATTTTTGGGTTGCCCAGATGCGGAATTGGGTGCCACGGAGCGAGCTTACACGATAGCCGACTGAAATAATTACATCAAGATTGTAACATTCTATTTCTCTGTCCACATATCTATCACCCTCTTTTTGAACTATCCGGAATTTCCGGATAGTTGAATTTTGGCTAAGCTCTCCTTCTTTGTAGACATTAACAATATGCTCATTAACTGTCCTTACATCCTTATCAAACAATTCGGCCATCTGTTTTTGGCTTAGCCAAACCGTCTCATTTTTCAATTTAACCTCAATCTTTGTCTGTCCATCCTCTGTGTTATAAATAATAATTTGATTATTTTTGTCCTCCATATATTATTTAAGTTTATCCAAAATCACCCGCCCAAATTCCTCTGCCGCCACTGGCCCACTGGCGGTAATCAAATTTCCATCTGTCACCACCGGCTCACGCACATATTGCGCGCCGGCTTTTTTTAAAATACTTTCCAACTCATCATCACCATCCCAACCAGTCGCCTTTTTTCCTTTTAATACTCCAGTCACCGCCAAAATTCTTGGTGAAATACAAATCGCGCCAAATACTTTGCATTTGGTTTGAGCGTCTTTGATCAGTTTATATGAATCTTCGTTGTCCAAATTTTCTAGCGCGCCCGGTCCACCGATAAAAAATACTCCGTCATAATCTTCGGCTTTGGTATCTTTTACCAACAAATTCACCTTCGCTTCTTGGGCATTGTTGGACGAAATAGCCGCACCAAGTTTGTTGCTCGCGGTTATTATCTCTACACCGCCATTTTCCAATACTTTTTTTGGTGCACCATATTCCAATGGCTGAAAATCACGATAAGCAATGACTAATAAAACTTTTAACATATTATTATTCTTCTCTCTCACTCTGCTTGATTATAAAAATCTATTTCTACCGTTTTATTTATCCCACGCAACCGATTCAATTCTTGTTTGCGTCCGGCAAAAAATTCCTGAGCCATTTTCACCTCTTCGTGTAAAAGCTCTGGCGCCAAAAGACACATTCCATGTTCAAAGGCTTCCACGCGCGCGCGAATTTCGCCGGCCAAAGTAGTATGGTTTTCTTCTTTGTCAGCCAAGTCCTTCAAATTGTTTAGATGACATTTTATCTCTTCCAAAATTACTTTGAACTCTTGTACTTTATTTAAATAAAATTCTTTTTTTAAACCGACGGCCTCTCTGGTGGCAAAATCACGTATAGATGTTTGCATATTTACCAAAGCCACACTCAACAACATTCGTTGGTCTTCATCGAGATAGTTGGCCAGCTTACCGGAATAAAAATCCCTCAAACTCAAACCGAGCTGTCGATATTCCAGATATTTTTCTTGTAAACCATTTGGCAAATTCGCCAACAAAAATTGTTCTCCAACTTTTTCTTCCGTAGAAGTTAAAATTTCTTTAAACGCCTGATTCCACGGCCAAACTTCATAACCATATTGCACCATCATATCTTCCAAAGATCCCAGATCCATTTCACTCTCTTGGACATTTTTCAAGTCTTTTTTAATTTGATATTTCAGATCCTCCGGAAAAAGTGGTGGAATAGTATCTGTTAGCTGTTTAAACAAAGCAATTGTAGATTGCATAAAAATTATTTAATTTTGGAAGAAATATAATACATGGTAATTCCCGCCGCCACACTAACGTTGAGACTTTTTTTCTTGCCTTTCATATCCAATTCGATTTCGGCATCACAATATTTCAACAAACTCTTGGTCACTCCGGTTTTTTCATTTCCTACAATCAAAGCCAAAGGAAATTGTGGTGCCCACTCGTATATATTAACACTTTTTGGCGTCTGTTCCAAGGCGACAATTTTATAACCTTGTTCTTTTAGTTTTTTTAACAACGGACCGGTTTGCTTAACATACTCCCATGGCATCCATTTTTCCGCGCCGAGAGATACTTTGTCCAACCTAGGATGAGGTGGACACGGCGTATAACCGGTGAGAAATATTTTTTCTACCCCCGCTCCATCAGCAGTCCGAAACATCGCCCCGACATTGTGGGCGCTACGGATATTGGGGAGGATTAAGACGAATTTTTGCATATCCGAACCATTTGCCTTTTTAACAAAAACCATATAAAATACCTTTTATAGAACCTTCTTCTATGACAAAAACTAAAGAAATTATAGCTTATTTATCATAAAAAATCAACGAACTATAACAAAGGTAATCAAATTATGAAATCACTTTATCAAAACAAACAGTTTGCAGAATATTGGAACAAAAGAGCGGGCGAATCTGGTGAGGTCTATAAACAATACATTCTTGATCCAATAATGTTCAAACTGGTGAATTCTTTTGCTAATAAAATAGTTCTTGAGTTGGGCTGTGGTAATGGATATCTGGCAAAAAAATTTATGGAGAAAAAAGTTAAAAAAATTATTCTAACTGACATCTCCAAACATAATCTTAGTTTTGCAAAACAAAAATTTACAGATAAAAATATTGAATACCTCGAACAAGATGCAACTAAAAAATGGAAGATTGGTTCACATTCAATAGATATCATTTACTCAAACATGATGTTCAACGAGGTGGCAGATATCAAAACTCCATTCACTGAATCTTTTCGTGTTTTAAAAGATAATGGAATTTTTATTTTTTCTGTAACTCACCCCTCTTGGGATTTGTTCGTTTTTGCACAAGAAAAAGCAGGAATAAAATCTAAAAAGATTAAGAACCTTGGTAATTATTTTAAAAAGGGATTTGCAAAATTTATCATGGGTTTGGACAATAAAACAAACCCAGAAATAGCAAAAAAATTCCAACAGGGGTTTGAAGTCGCGCACTATCATCGTCCATTATCGGATTATTTCAACACGCTGGTTGAAGCGGGTTTCAAAGTCAATAAAATAGTTGAACCGAGATTAACTAAGGAATTTCTCAAAAACAACCTTCGATTTAAGGAATACAAAGATTTTCCAGTTGGGTTAATATTCTACTGCTCAAATTAAAAAAGAAGGCACGGGCCTTCTTTTTTAACAAATTATTATTTACTCCATCTCGCGAAAATTCCACATGGTAACAAACGCTCACTTTTACTTTCTTCGATAGTCAACTCCCCTTTTTCTATTTCCCCGCCGTATTTTTTTAATAAAAATTGTAAATTATTTTCATACGCAATCGCTGAATATCCAGAAGCATAACCATTCACCAAAAAGAATAGCGGCTGATCAGATAAAATCTGCGAACACAAATCTATCAAATCTACAAAATCTTTTTCTACCTTCCACATCTCACCATTTGGCCCGTGACCAAAAGCCGGTGGATCCATCAAGATGCCTTCGTATTTTTTCCCGCGTTTAACTTCGCGTTTTACAAATTCGACTGCGTCGTCCAAAATCCAACGAATTGGTTTTTCTTTTAATCCGGATAATTCGGCGTTATCTCGCGCCCAACCTATCGCCACCTTTGATCCGTCCACATGACACACGTGAGCGCCGGCTTGAACACACGCCAAACTGGCCCCACCGGTATAACCAAACAAATTTAATACATTTATTTCCGGTTGTTTTGGTAAGCGAGATTTTATCACCTCACGCATCCAATTCCAATTGCCTTCTTGTTCAGGAAAAAGTCCGGTGTGTTTGAAAGCAGTCGGACGAATGTGAAATTTTAGGCCACCAAAATTTATCGTCCATTTTTCTGGCGTTCCCGGTTTTATTTTCCAATCGGCATTGCGACCATCACGCAAAAACTCCGCATCAACATTTTGCCAATCTTTGTCGGATAAATTTTTCTTCCACAAAGCCTGTGGATCAGGACGTCGAAATATCACTTTTCCATAGCGCTCCAGCTTTTCACCGTCGCCACTATCTAGTAGTTCATAATCACTGCTAGGCAAAGTGGATAACACAGATAAAGATGTCATAGATTTATTGATAAATTATTTAAGATCCATTCTAAACGCTGAACCATATTCTTTGAAACCCAATCGCTCATACCACCCATGCACTTCTTTTCTACTATGACGACTGGTAGCCAATAGTTTGTAACATTTTTTTTCTTTGGCCAAAGCAATTATCTTTTTCAATAATTTATTTCCAACTCCTCGTTTACGATAATTTTCATCTACATATACATCTTCCAACAACCCATACGGTTCAATATGTAAATTGTTGTGAATCAGATACAGCCAAGCTCTCCCAATTTCTTTGCCATCTTCTTCCACAAAAATTTTTACTCCCGCTACCGATTTTTCTATCTGTTTAATATTCATATTAATAATTCTTTTAATTTTTTACCCAAACTCAGCGCGCACAAACCGCCGTCAACTCTAGAAAAATCAAACGATACAATCTTGCTATTTGGTAATTTGTTTGAATCATCCACAATTACTTCCCAATTTTTCTTTTTATAATATTCTTTTTCTTTTTTATTTAATTTGTGATTGTTGTATAAAATAAAATCAACCGGATGTGGTAAATAATTTTCCAATTCAGTTACCACTTCGCTCAATTTGGTTGGGCCGGTTTCACCGTCAATATTATAGGCATTACCGGCTATAAATAAAATTTTGGCCTTGCTTTTGTCTATTGCCTCTTTTATGCCAACTGGCAATAAAACCGCTACCAAACTAGTGTACAAACTTCCGGGACTCAGCACCACATAATCGGCTGACAAAATCTCTTGAATCGCTTCCGGATTGGCTTTCACTTTTGGTTCTAAATATACTTTTTTTATTCGTAAATCACGATCATAATCCGGTCGATCAATCTTGGCTTCGGTTTTGATTACTTTGCCATTAATTAATTCCGCTACCAGATCATTGGTTTTCAAAGTAGCCGGATACACCGTACCCACCGCTTCCACGCTCTCCTCCAAAGCTCGGATGGCTTTCAAAAAACTGCCACCATATTGACTACTCAACGACAAAAATAAATTACCCAAATTATGTTTATTTAATTTACCGGATACTGAAAAGCGATTGCGATAAAAAATCTTTTTTAAAATTGGATAATCATAAACAGACAATGCCAACACCGCGCGCATAATATCTCCCGGAGGCAAAACACCCAATTCTTTTCGCAAACGACCGGAAGAGCCACCGGAATCGCTCATCGAAATCACGGCGGAAATATCAAATTTTTGTAAATTTTGTTTTAAGGCAACCAAGGCAATGGCGCTACCATTTCCTCCGCCCAATACTACAACTTTTTTCTTTTTCATAAAATTTTTATTCAACGGTTACGCTTTTTGCCAAATTTCGCGGTCTATCCACATCTTTTCCCAGCAATACCGCTGTATAATAAGCAAACAATTGTAACGGCAAAGTATTTAAAAGTGGTTCCAACAATTCCATTGTCGGTGGAACATATATCACATCTTGCGCCAACTCTTTGGCTTCCTCATCGCCATTTGTAGCCAATAAAATTACCGGCGCCAAACGTGCTTTTACCTCGGCAATATTACTGCGCATTTTTTCATACAACTGATTTTTCGTCATAATGGCAAAAACTGGAAAATCTGGACTCAATAATGCAATCGGCCCGTGTTTCAATTCTCCACCCGGATAGGCTTCACTATGAACATAGGAAATTTCTTTTAATTTCAATGATCCTTCCAACACCACCGGATAATTTATACCGCGACCCAAGAAAAAATAATTTTTATATCCCAAATATTTTTTAGCCAAATCTTTTATTTTGTCATTTTGTTCCAAAACCAATTTCATTTTTTCGGGAATTTCCAAAAGCGCGCTCAACAATCGTTCGCCGGTTGCAATACTCACGCGATTCAATCGTCCAAATTGCAAAGCGTACAAAATCAAAACAACCACCATATTGGTGTAGGCTTTGGTAGAAGCTACTGCCAACTCAGGGCCGGCATGAATGTAGGTACCACCATCGGTTTCACGCGCGATGGTCGAACCAACCACATTCACAATCCCACGCACAAATGCGCCTTTACGTTTGGCCTCACGCACCGCCGCCAAAGTATCCGCTGTTTCCCCAGATTGAGAAATGGCAAATACCAAAGTATTTTTATCTATTATCGGATCACGATAGCGAAATTCACTGGCAAAATCTATCTCCGTCGGAATACCAGCCAACCGCTCAAACGCATATTTGCCAACCATACCGGCATAAGAGGCGGTGCCACAAGCCAACATCACCACGCGTTTCACTTGATGCATCTGTTCATCAGTCATATTGAGACCACCCAAGTGTGCCGTACCCTCGGATAAATCATAACGCCCACGATACGCATCTTGTACTACAGTTGGCTGATCAAAAATTTCTTTTAACATGAAATTTGGGTATCCCTGCTTTTGCGCTTGCGCTTCATCCCATTCTATTTTTTCAACATTTTTAGATATTTGTTTCAGATCTAAATTAAAAATCTTTAACGACGTCGGGGTAATCTCGGCCACTTCGCCATCATCCAAAAATACCACATTTTTTGTATGCGCCAACATCGGTGAAGTATCCGAAGCAATATAATATTCTTCGTCGCCTACACCCACCACTAGAGGACTGCCGAGTCGGGCGGCAATAATTTTGTTTGGCTCAGACGCATGCATCGCTACCAAACCATAAGTACCACGCACTTCGGCCAACGCTTTTTGTACCGCTTTTAATAAATCACCTTCGTAAAATATTTCAATCAAGTGTGCTAAAATTTCAGTATCGGTTTGAGATTTTAATTCATGACCTTGCAAAAACTTTTCTCTCAATTCGCGATAATTTTCAATGATGCCATTGTGGCAAATTACCAAATCATCATGACAAGCGGAATGTGGATGCGCATTGGCTTCACTCACCCCACCGTGTGTCGCCCAACGAGTATGGGCTATACCAACTGACCCGATCAAATCAAAACTTTTTACTTTCTCGGCTAGATTTTCTATCTTGCCCACCGCTCTAATATTTTTTATTTTTCCACCAGCCGACACCGCCACTCCGGCACTATCATAACCGCGATACTCCAAACGACGCAAACCGCTAATCAAAATCGGTAAGGCTTCTTTTTTGCCAACATAACCAACAATCCCGCACATATTGTTTAATTAAAAACCCTCTTTATCTCTTCCCAATTTGGTTTTTTATTTAATTTTTGTTCCAGTATTTCATAAATTTCCGCTACGGACAAAATATTTTTTCCTTCCAACACTTTGGCCAATAATCCCAGAAAAAATATGTTTAAATTTTGCATTGAAGTGTTCTTAGCAGAAAATTCATCCTTAAAATCCGCCACGTCTAAACTTTTTACATTTTTGTGAAAATATTGTTTTGAACGTTCGCGTGCTTGCGGTGATAATACCACCAAAATATCCGGCTGAGTAAATTTCGGATATCCGATTTTATCATTATCTATTTTTATATACGATAAAGATACCCCGCCACGCTGTTCCAAACCATAGTTGGGAATATGAGTAACTTGCAACCCCTTGGCAAACGCCGCTCGACAAATAATATCTGCGATTGTTTGCACTCCTTGTCCGCCATCACCGGCTAATAAAATTTTTGTGGTCATACAATTCCAATTTTAAAAACATTTTTCATTTCTTCTAAATATTTTAAAGTTTCCGCACCTTTGGTACGCCAGTTGGTCGGGCATAGTGATAAAAATTCAATCATAGAAAAATGTCCGGCTTGTTGCGTTTCGATCGCCTGGCGCAAAAACTCCTGCATTTGTTTGGGATCATTTACCGCGGTGCGTGCCAAAAATGCTTTTTTGTTGGCGACTGGTTTGAGGTATTCTAAGCCAAGAAATGGTTTGTCTTTGTTGCCTTGTGGAGTGGTGATCGTAGTTTGACCAACCATCGAGGTCGGCGCCACTTGCCCACCTGTCATGCCATATACCGTGTTGTTTACTACAATTACAGTTACCGGCTCATCACGACGAGCGGCATGAAACAGACTTTGCCAGCCAATCGCGTAAGCACCACCATCACCGGCATAACCAAAACAAATAGCATCCGGTTTGGCGCGTTTGAAACCCATCATCGTCGGTGTCACTCGTCCATGGTGTGTCTGAAAAGTATTGATCGGCAAAAAATTCCAAGCCAAAAGCGAACAACCAATATCGAGCCCAAGCACCGCTTTTTTACTTAATTTTTTTTCTTCCAAAACTTTATTTAGCATCATCAAAACAATCGGATGACCGCAACCGGCGCAAAATTTTGCTGGGATAATATCTGTCATATTATTTTAATTTTTCAATTTGTGAAATAATTTCGTCCATCTCAATACCCACACCCGGATATTGTAAATAATCAAACGACTTGTCTATTTCCGGTGCCAATTCATCACGCACAATCCGCGCAAATTGCCCCATACTGGATTCTATCACCACTATTTTTTTAATATTTTTTGCGCCGGCAACTTTATCTAATGCTTGTTTTGGAAATGGACGCAAAGTAATCGGACGAAACAATCCGATCTTAATTCCCCGACTACGTAATTCCACCACCGCTTCTTTCGCGCTCAAAGCCACAATACCGTGAGCCACCAATAATATTTCGGCGTCGCTGGCTTCTACTTCTTCGGCTCCAACAATTTCCGGCGCGATATTATCAAAATCAGTTTTTGCGTTTTGTAATTCCTGATACAGATCTTCTTCAAAAGTATAAATATTTTGCCAATGCACTATTTTATCTTCAGGCACCAAAGCATGTGCCGGCACATTTTCTATTTTATTAATTTTTTCAAAATCAATTACCCCTCTGGTTTTTAAAGTAAAACCGTCGGTCAAAACCACTGCCGGAAAACGATATTTCCACGACTCATTAAAAGCACGACGAGTTAAAATATATAATTCTTCGATAGTGCTCGGTGAATAAACCAAGCGCAACCCCTCACCATTCCCACCATAACAAGCCAAAGTCACCTCTTGTTGAGAATAAATTACCGTACCGGAACTCGGACCACCGCGCTGACCAATAATCATTACAAATGGCAAACGCATCGCTTCAGCCATACTAAAACTATCTTGCAATAATATATGCCCAGGACCAGCCGAGGCCGAAAAAGCCTTTTGACCGGCCAATACCGCACCACACACCGCAAACCCAGCCGCAATTTCGTCCTCAGTTTGCAAACATATTTTGCCACTATTGGCCCAACCGGATAAAATCTCACAAGTCGGAGTAATCGGATATCCGTACATTGCTTCCGCGCCGGCATCCAGAGCCGCTTGCACCACGACCTCATATCCATTAATAAATTTTTTATCGTTTGTTTTCATATTATTTATTTTCTAATTTTCTTTTATTGGCTTCTTCCAATTCTTCTTTAGTGTTTATTCCTCGCCACTCATTGGCGTCCGCTAATTTTATCACTTGAAATTTTTCATTGGCCTCGCGCGCTATTGCCAAAGCAGTCGGCAAACCATATTCTCCCAATTTTCTTAAAAGTGGCATATCCGGAAATATTCTTTCAAACCACCCTCTATCAAAAACAAAAGTGCCGGTACTAATTTCATTTATTTTTTTCTGATCTTCCGTCAAATATTCTTTTTCAATTATTTCTATCCCTTTTTCTGTTTTAATAATTCTACCCGCTCCACCGGTGTCTTCCTCGTTCGCGCTCAAAAGTGTCAATACACAATTATTTTCTATATGTTGAGAAATTAAATTTTCCAATGTTTCCGGTTGATAAAAAGCGCTATCATCGCCGCCCAAAACCAATACTTGTTCAATGTTGTTTGGCAAACTTTTTATACCGACATAGGTAGCGTGCGCCGTGCCTTTTTGTTCTGTTTGGTCGGCATACACTACAGTATCTTTAAAATAATCTTGTGCCAATTCTTTTTTAAAACCTACCACCAAACAAATTTGTTCTTTTTTAAAACCGACTTTTTTTAAAGTTTCTACCACATACGAAACTATCGGTCGTCCGCCGATTTCCAACATTACCTTGGGTTTATCAGTACAATTCAAACGAGTACCCTTTCCCGCCGCCAATACTACCACACCGATTTTAGAGAGATCTAAAGACATAATCTTTGATTTCATTTAAGGTATTAAAACAAGGTAAATTACTTTTTTCATAATCATCTCCAGCCCATTTATCACGATGTTTTTTGGCCACCACCAAAACAAACGGCAGATCATTTTTGATTTGAATATTTTCTACTAGATTGTCGTTTACAAATAAAATCTTTTGTTCTTGTCCGGCAATATCTAATATTTTTTGAGTTTTTCCACCGTCAATAATTTCAATCGCGTCAAAATATTTGGCCAATCCGGTCGAAGCAATCTTTTTTTCTTGAATATTTTTTTCACCGGCGGTCAATAAAATTATTTTACCGCTAATTTTTTTAATATCTACCAAAAACTGTTCTGCTTGAAAATCGTTGTAATTTTTTTTAAATAAATTTTCCAACTCATCAAATATGCTATCCGGTATTTCGTAATTCATTTCTCGCAAAATATCTGTGTGTTTTTTGAAACTATAATCAAAATAACCAACCATCGGACCAAATACTGCTTGTTTGTAAGAAATTTCATACGCTTCGGCATTCACTCCATATCTGGCAAAACAACCAAAAATATCTTTTTTAAAAAGATGGGTGTTGAATAAAGTATCGTCCAAATCAATAAAACTATAATTAAACATAATTTTTGTTATTCAAGTTCAGGGCTATATTGTCCAAGTGAAGCGGTATTAGCCAGCGACGCTCGATGCAAAAAAGCTTGCTGAGCTACTTCTGTATTTTCAACTTTTCCCGACCAAACTTGAAGAGCTGTGTTTTGTAAAGCTCGACCAAAGGAATAAGTAAAAACCCAAGGTGAATTTTCCGCTTTTTTCACAATCGCATTTAAATTTTTACAAGCCTCGGATTCACTTTGACCACCAGACAAAAAGACAATTCCAGCCACTTCTTTTGGTACAACTTCTGCGAAACATTGCAAGGTTTTTTCAGCCACCATTTCAGATGAAACTTTTTCTCCCATCAAACTATAAATAATCATATTCGGCTTCAAAAGTAAGCCGGCCAAATCAACGTCTAATTTTTTTAACTCTTCAAACAATACTGACAATGTCTTTTTGGTCACTTCATAACATTGATCTATCGTATGATCACCGTCCATCAAAACTTCCGGCTCAACAACTGGCACGATGTCATTGTTTTGACAAATTTTAGCATACTGCGCCAAAGCTTGCATGTTTAATTTGATACATTTTTCAGTGGGAATATTCGCGCCAATTTTAATTACCGCGCGCCATTTGGCAAACCGCGCGCCAAGTACATAATATTCTTTTAATCGTTCCTCCAACCCATCCAAACCAACTGTAATTTTTTCTTCAGGTGAATCCTCCAAATCCACAACTCCCAAATCCACTTTTATTCCCGGAATTATTCCTTTGTCTGACAATAATTTAGGGAATAATATTCCGTCATCGGTCGCCTGACGGATTGTTTCATCAAACATAATGACCCCGCTGATATATTTTTCAATACCCGGTGTAGTAAAAAATAACTGACGATAAAGTCGATGGTTTTCAACTGAATCTTCAATGCCAGCCCCGGTTAATTTTTTAGCAATTGATTTTGTGCTTTCATCGGCCGCCAAAATACCTTTTCCAAAAGACACCAACAATTTAGCAACTGTCGCTAGAGATGCTTGAGACATAATTAGTTTGAATTATTTTAGCTATTTTCAGGTATTTTAGCGTTTTTATCTGTTTTTGTCAAAGGCGAAATTCAACCAAAATTCATTTCTCAATTTTTGCTCTATTTTATACCCATTACAATGTTTTAACAGTCCAAAGTATGATTCTAAACTGCTACTCAACTTTTCCGCACTTAATAAGCCATAATTGCACATATCAACCTTTCTTTTTATCTTTTTAAACATTCGTTTTTTGGTAGATGTCCGCAACACGCTGTGATATGGTAATAATACATACCCCAACCAATCAATCCCCTGTCCAAGTTTGCGATAGATAATTTTATTTGGGTGAACTGTTAATTTCAAATTATTAGAAACAAACGCACAAATTTTATTTTCCAATCTTTCCAAATGTTGACGATCAGGATGTAAAAAAATAAAATCATCAGCATAACGAAAGTAAAAATTTTCTTGTAGATTACTCTTTACAAAATAATCCAATTCTGAAAGATAAATATTGGAAAAAATTTGTGATGTGAGGTTACCTATAGGAACTCCTTTGCCAATCTGATCAGGCGAAGTAAAACTCTTAATAATTTCCTCCAACAACCAAAGAATCTCCTTGTCAAAAATCTTCTTTTTGATCAATTCAAACAAAACATCATGATCAACCGAAGCAAAAAATTTTTTAATATCCATTTTTAAAGACCACACAACGCGAGTATAATTTTTGCTGGCATAACGCAATACGGCGCGAACATCTTGCACTGATCGATGAATACCTTTGCCTCTCTGGCACGCGTAAGACCGTTCAATAAAAGTCGGTTGGAAGATCTGTTCCAAATAATTAAAAACTAAATGATGAACTACGCGGTCGCGAACGGTTGCTTTGTTTATAACGCGAAATTTAGGGTCATAAATATGAAAAGTATGATATCCTTGATGATGATACGTTTTCATGGTAAGATTTTCGTATAATCCAAACAAATTATCTTCCAAATTTCTTTCAAACATCAAAACATCCGGTTTATTTTGCTTGCCTTTCTTAAATCCATACCAAGCACAAAATATATTTTCCAAAGTAATTAATTCATTAAACATAAATTTATGCAAAACTATTCCACTACCCCCCCCCGGCTGGTTTTATAAATTATGATCAAAATTCCAAACTAACACTGGCGGGTGTGCCTATTTTGAAAAAAACAATTGACTTATACAAACTTTATTATGGATACGCCCAACTATTTCCCAAAAAGGACAAATACACTCTTGGTGCGACTTGCGAAAAATATATTATTGAAATTTTGGAATTGTTAATAACCGCCAGCTACCTGCCAAAAGATTCAAAAATAAATTTAATAAAATCCGCCAGCAATAAATTTGAAACCCTAAAAATTTTTATCCGCATACTTAGAGAATTAAATATTATTGACCAAAAAAAATATCTCGCCTTGCAAACTTTAATCCAAGAAATAGGGAAAATGTTTGGTGGCTGGATAAAATCTTTAAATCCTTAAAAACTAAAACCACCGTAAAAGGTGGTTTTATCATGCAGACATTTCCCGAGGACGGAGACCCCGCCAGAATAGTTGTCGTTGGCGTTGAGGTTCCTGTTGTCGAAGTTCGCGTTGTCGTCGTTAGCCTTGAAGTACAGCGAGCCGGACTGCCAGAATTTTTGCCTTTTTCCTTCCGTATATATTTTTCTGTCCCGGCGTGGACATTAGAAAAAGACAAGTAGTGTCTACATTTTGGAAGTATACGCTTTGGCAATCTCACTATTGAAAAATAAAACTGTCAAACTCTGATACTTTGAAAAACGGGTACGAGGCGACTTTGATCTATTGCTAAACCAAAATGCATTAGCCAAGTCCGATATTATTTTAACAAAATTTTAATAAAAACACAACAGCAGGGTTTCCAACCCTGCTGTTTAAAAAGAGCCCAAGAGCCAAATCGCCAAGCGACTTGACCCAAGAGACAAGTTACCAAAAATCCAAGGAAAAACGCCACTACCCGAGGACGGAGACCCCGCCAGAATAGCGGTCGTAGGCGCGGAGGCTCCTGTAGTCGAAGAACGCGCCGACGTCGTAAGCCTCGAAGCACAGCGAGCCGGACCGCCAGACGAGCGAAGCCATGTCCAAACCCGGCGTCTGATAATCACGCCCGAAGACGTCTGGGTAGGCGGCCGCCGCGACAGGTACTTCCATACCGGACAGGATCAGATCCTCCGGCAAGTGGGTGATGAACTCGCGAACGGCCTGGATGCCGAACCCTTGGGTTGCGGTGGGGAAACACACTCCGCACACCGGACCCTTGGCCATGGCGTCAACCAGACGATCTTGTCGCGTGTTGAGTGCGACTTTCACTTCACCGACCAAAGTGCCGTGTCGGTAATTTGTGAAACTCCGGTTTGGGAACTGAACGCGGTAGGCACGCTCCAACATTGGAACGAGCGTGTCGTCCAAGAATTTGCCGAGGTCGCCTGCGAATTGCGGAAGGACGAACGGGAAATGCGGACCCTTGAGAAGGTTCGCGACCTGCACATTTCCATGGATTCTCTTGATCGCGTCTTCGCAACGGTTGCGCAACTCTTCGGCCGACATGAAATCGTCGCCGGCGCAAAAGAGCTTCTGAAGGCGATCACGAACCGCGACGTAGCCGATCTTGGGCTGGGTGAGGTAGAATGCCCGATTGGCATCCACGACTTCGCCCTTGATGCCCTTGAACGGAATACACCGGCCGTTCTTGTCTACCAGCACACGATCGGCTGGCACGACTTTCACGACCAGCGGTTCGACTGGCGTTTCCTGTTTGGTGACAGAATCGGCCTGTATGACTTGGCCAATACTGTGCACCTTCATCTCTCCTGAGATGAGCTTGTGGGCGATATCCGGACCGCCGACTGCGTTGATGAGTGCCAGAACGCGTGATGCGTCCCAACCAGCCAGAATTTCCAGCACCTTTTCCATGAGACCCTCATTTCAGACCTTGAACAGTCCGAAAAGCAGTTTGCCCCTAACCCCGAGGCCCGAAGACACCCTCTCTAAAAGTGCAAACCACACTTTATTGAGAGGAGTTTTTGAATTACTACAAATGCCTGGATTCCCATTTTCCTGCCTTCGCATAAAGCTATGGCAAGGCAAAGCACGGGGATGACAACAGTTGATAATCCAAAAGCTCCTCTCAATTTTTTCTTTGATTTTTGGCTAATTTGTAAAAAGAACGATGTTTTACAATAACAAAAAAGCGAGGATCTGTCAATATGCGCCCAAAAAAAACAAAAAAGAACCATTGTCCTGGCGACGGCCTACTTTTGCCTTACGGCTATCATCAGCGCAGACGAGCTTAACTTCTGTGTTCGGTATGGGAACAGGTGTGGCCTCGTCGCTTGTGTCACCAAGACACTGGTTCTTTTTTTAATTTACAATAATTCAACAATATAGGATTGGCTTTTCAGCACTGCTTAGTGCTTTAGCCGTATGCTCGACCGATTAGTACTCCTCCGCTCAACACATTACTGTGCTTACACGTAGAGCCTATCAAACTCATAATCTATAAGTGGTCTTAACGAACATTAATCTTGAGGACGGCTTCACGCTTATATGCTTTCAGCGTTTATCCGCTCCGAACATAGCTACCCAGCGATGCCGTTGATCGACAACTGGTGCACTAGAGGTTCGTCCGCTCCGGTCCTCTCGTACTAGGAGTGGGCCCTCTCAATGTTCAACGCCCGTAACAGATAGGAGACCGACAAATTTGTTACTTTTTTCAAT
>Ga0172379_10004675_pt1 | contig 19866 bp, 24 predicted proteins | sample GrowelOW334metaG_FD_119756 | JGI IMG/M metagenome (GOLD analysis project Ga0172379, IMG submission 119756) | Groundwater microbial communities from an aquifer near a municipal landfill in Southern Ontario, Canada - Groundwater well OW334 metaG | ecosystem: Environmental > Aquatic > Deep...
CTATTCCGGTCACCGAGACCACCCTGCTGGACAGTTTGGAGTCCATGACTGCCAAGGAGGAGGTTCGTCCGAGGAAGCCATCACCGGTTCGAGTGGAGGACTTTAAGTTCGACCCCACTGATACTTTCCTGAGTGCCACCAGCGATCCTCGACAGTTCCTGGCTCCTCAGTTTCCGATTCCGTTCCTTGTGCCCCCGGACGTCTGGCAGCAGTGCTGTGATTTCAAGGATCAGGTACTGGAGAAGCGCCGTTCAACGTACGAAGGTCGTGGGGATGGGGGCAATGTTTCTCCTCGGGATCTGGTAGGGGGCAAAGCTGCCGAGGTGATTCTGGCGCAACTGCTGCAGCATCTGGGGTTTCCGAAGCTCGACCCATGTTTCTCGGTGCAGTCAAATCCGACATGGGCTCCGGATCTTCAGTACTCCAAGATCTCCGAGTTTCCTGATGTGCACGTGAAGGCATCCGGGATGCCTGACTTCACCGGCGGGACTTTTCAATTCTTGAAGGGTACCGATGAGGTCTTTTTGCCTTCTAAGGGCACGAAGACTGAGCTACGTGAATACTATGCCACCCACATGGATACCTCAGGGGTTTCCTGGGAGTATCACCCTGGGACATCTGTTTTGGGGGAACTTGTAGCCTTGCTCAAGTACACACAGATCCCAAGTCTCATTCAAGATTACAACCCGAGGAAGCCCCCGTTGGTCATTTTTTATGCCCTATTTCCTTTCCACTATCTGTTTGATCATCCTTTGATGCAACCAAGACTTGACCGTAATCCTACAAAGTTGGCTTTCTACTATGAAACGCTGCTGTATTTTCTTGGGCGCAGCACTCAAGTTTACATCCCTGGGCGGGGTCTGGTTACGGTAAAGTAAAGCATGATCCTACGGTATCCTGGGGGAAAGAAAAAAGCTGCCGAGCATCTGGTGCAACTGATCCTGCACGGTGGTGCTGATGAAACGCTGCAAGAATTCCGTGAGCCCTATTGTGGATCAGCCGCTGTTGCTTTGACCCTTTTGAAGAACCCTCACTTTCACGGGCACGTCTGGCTGAATGACATCGATCCTGGCATCGCCGCCTTGTGGACTACGGTCATCCAGAACCCCATCGAGTTGCAGAGTTTGGTGCAAGGTTTCACTCCTTGTGTGGCTGCCTACAGGGAATTCAAGGAGTCCTTGCTCAGCCCGGGGGCATTCTTGACCGAGGCACAGCGGGGGTTTCGAAAGCTGGCACTGCATCAGATGAGCTTCAGTGGCTTGGGGGTTCGAGCTGGGTCACCAATCGGCGGCTGGGATCAGACAGGATCTTACAAGATCGGATGCCGCTGGCATGCATCTAACATCGCTGGCAAAATCGAAAAGCTACATCAATTGCTGAAGGGTCGCTGCTTGCAAGACCGCTGCACTATGTTGGATGCCATACAAGTTATCGAGGCTCCTCCAGGAGATGAAGGGGCTCAAGTTGCTTTGTATGTGGATCCACCATATGTGCAAGAGGGCGCAGCGCTGTATCAGTTTGGCTACGATTCCCAGGATCAACATCGTCAGCTGGCGGAGTCTTTGCGGAAGAGTTCCTACCGTTGGGTGCTCAGCTATGATGATGACCCCTTGGTTCGAGAGCTTTATGCTCCATTCCAGATCCAAGAGGCGAGCTGGGCATACACGATCAACTCACAGGAGAACAATGCCGGGAAAGAGCTGATCATCCTGAAAGGTCTGCAGGATGATCAGCGCTGTAGTTTTCAGGCATTGTTTGGTTTTTGAGAGGCTTCTCGTTAGCCTCTTTATAGGCACATGCTGGGGGAGGCGCAGAGATTGCCCCCTGACTTCTCGGTGGAGAAATAGTCCATGATCTTCAATCAGGTAGCGGATGACCGCAAGGTGCGGGTCTTCTCTCTCAGCCAGACATTTCTGGATGGCTTCAAAGGTAGGCAGCCTAAATGGGGTTACGGTGGTTTGGGCTATTTTACTTACAAGAGGACGTACTCTCGGGATCTTCCGGGTGGCGGGGTAGAGGAGTGGTGGCAGACGGTGCAGCGGGTGGTTGAGGGGTGCTTCAACATCCAGAAGGTTCATTGTCGGCAGATGGGCTTGCCCTGGAATGAGCAGAAGGCTCAGCACAGTGCTCAGGAAATGTACCAGCGGATGTGGGACTTCAAGTTCCTCCCCCCGGGTCGAGGCTTGTGGATGATGGGCACGGATCTCGTCTACGAGCGAGGCAGTGCGGCACTCCAGAACTGCGCTTTCGTTTCCTCCGAGAACATCGGAGAGGACTTTGCCTCCCCATTCTGTTTCCTCATGGACATGTCCATGCTTGGTGTGGGCGTGGGTGGGGACACCCGAGGTAACGGCAAGGTCAAGCTCCTGATCCCCAAGCTTTCCCCGGACACCCATGTGGTCAAGGATAGCCGTGAGGGTTGGGTGGATCTCCTTCGCTTGGTGCTGAACTCTTTTGTGGGTAAGGGGTCAATGCCCTCCAGCATTGATTATTCCCAGGTTCGTGGACGGGGGGTGCCGATCAAGACCTTCGGTGGCATTGCATCGGGCCCTAAGCCTTTGCACATGCTGGTCGAGAATCTGATCAAGCTGCTGTTGCCCAAGGGGATGACAGCTGTTTTCGATGTGGTGGCACCCTCGGACTGGTCACACATTGATTCTGCCCGCATTTCCTTCCAAGGTCAGGGAGCCCCCTACCGGATCTCCAGCAGCCAGATCGTGGACATTTTCAATTTCATTGGGAAGGCAGTTGTTGCTGGTGGTGTCCGGCGAACGGCTGAGATCATGTTCGGGGATGCTGATGACCATGATTTCATCACCCTGAAACAGGATCCTGTGGCGTTGGAGGATCGACGTTGGGCATCCAACAACTCGGTCTTCGGTTACGTGGGAATGGACTACACGCAGGTGGCGGAGTCCATTGCCGTGAACGGGGAGCCCGGGGTTCTGTGGCTCGAGAATGCTCGGAAGTACAGCCGGATGAACGGGGTCGAGGACAACAAGGACTGGCGTTGCATGGGTTCCAACCCATGCGCTGAACAGAATTTGGAGTCCTATGAACTCTGTAATCTTGTTGAGACATTCCCCGCCCATCATGACAGCTACGAGGACTTCGAGCGTACCTTGAAGATGGCATACCTGTATGCCAAGACCGTGACTCTGGTTCCCACTCATGACCTGCGTGCCAATGCGGTCATGATGCGGAACCGGAGGATCGGTTGCTCCATGTCAGGCATCGTGCAGGCAATGACCAAGCTTGGTCGTAGGGCTTTCCTGCAGTGGTGTGACCGGGGCTACAAGTACGTTCAGCAGTTGGATCGCACTTACAGTGACTGGCTGGGAATTCCCCTGTCCATCAAGACCACGACAGTGAAGCCTTCGGGCACGGTGAGCTTGCTGACGGGGGCTACACCAGGCATCCACTATCCTCACAGCGAGTACTACGTCAGGCACGTTCGGGTCTCGAACACGAGCCCGCTGTTGCCCAAGGTCAAGGCTGCGGGCTACCGAGTAGATCCTGATCCCAATGCGGATGACACCAGTGTGGTGGCGTTTCCAGTTCACGAAGAGCATTTCGTGAAGGGTAAGGCTTCTGCAACCATGTGGGAGCAGTTTGCCAATGCTGTGGACTTGCAGCAGCATTGGGCAGACAATGCCGTGTCTGTTACCGTTACTTTCAACCGGGCTGAAACTCAGGACATCAAGATCTGCCTGGAGACCTACGAGGACAAGCTCAAGTCCGTTTCTTTGCTTCCTTTGCTAGAGGAAGATCATCAATACAAGTTCCCGCCTTACCAGGACATCACGGCAGACCAGTATCAGGAGATGATGCGTTTCATCACCCCCATGGATCTGGAGTCCGCTGTGCATGAGGTAACCGAGGCGTTCTGCACCTCCGACCGCTGTATGCTGGTACCACCCAAGCAGCTGTAGATCGCCCCGCCTCCTTCCAGGGTATAACAATCGTGGGAGGATGGCTTGGACAGCGGATTTCAGACAGTTCTGCTAGAAGGTGACTTCAACCTTAAGCCTGATGGTTTGTGGGTCACCGAACCTACATCTACTCTTTCAGTTACAGAGACTCTGACTCCGTTGCTTGGAAAGTCCGTTCAGGCAGTGGTGCAGTTTTTCCCTCCTCTGCCAATGGATCTGCAACGTTGGGGCGGCGGATGCTGTCACTGGCAGACAACGGGGCACTGCCCTGTGGGGCACCACGAGAATCCAGGTTTAATGCTGGATCTATGCCGAAGGGGGGTACTGTGTTTGGCAGGGGGCAATTGGAGTTTGCTGCAGGACTCAGGTGAACTGCAGTCCTTGCACCTTTCGGATCTGGATGGTCATCGTGCTAGAATCCTCATGCTTGTAGATTTGCCGGATGCTCCTGCAGTTGTGACCAGTCTAGAGCAAGAGGCACGGCGGCTTAGGGAATTCTTGTCTCGTTTGGGTAGAGGGGTGTAGGTGTATTTTTCAGGTCGTGTTATTGCAGTGATCTATGAGGATGTTTCACAAGCGTTCTACATTCTCAAGATGGCAATAGACCCCCCGGATGATTCAGAGCCAGACCCTATTGGCTTGCGTCCCAAGCTCAATGCCACAGTGCGGGGTCATATCCCTGGGATGACGGTCAAGATCGGCACCTGGGTTGGGTTCGATGCCAAGTGGACTGACCATGCCGAGTATGGTCGGCAATTGGTCATTCAAAAGGCTCCTGTACTCAAAAATGGCTGGTCAGCCCACACGGCTGAGAAAGCCTTGGCAGCCTCCGGAGTCGGGGAACGGCTGTTGCAACAAATCAAGGATCATGTCGGGGAGGCAGACTTTGTAGCTGCCCTGGGGGACGAGCAAAAGCTGAATGATGTTCCTGGCTTTGACAGCTTTATGACGATGTTTGTCCTCCAGAAATGGCAGACTGTGAGAGCGTATTTCCAGGCGATGTCATTCTTGGGGGATCTAGGGTTGCCCTCGGGTCGTATCCGCCAGGTTTGGTCTATGTTCGGGGACGACGCCGAAAAGGTGCTGAGTACCAATCCCTGGCAGCTAGTGCGTGTGGATGGGATCTCTTTCAAGCAGGCGGATGAGATCGCCATGCGGTTGGGTTTGGGGCAATCCAATCCTGAACGAGTGCGTGGGGCTATCCTCTACACCTGTAAGGAGCGGATGTCCGCAGGGCATCTGTTTATGAGCACTGGGCAGCTGTATGCCGAAGTTAGCTCGATCATTCCTGATCTGACTACGGATGGGATGGGCAAGGTTCTGGCAGAGTGCCATAAAGCAGGTTTGCTGGTCATCGATCGGGGCACCCGGGCGGGCACCACAGCAATCTACGACCCTTGGTTCTGGCAGCTAGAGAAAGACTCCGCAGCGATGCTTGTTGCCCGTCAGACAGAGGCTCAATTCAGCCCCGGAAGTGTAGGCAACCAGGACCCCCTTTCCTACAGACATCGGTTGGCTTCCGTGGGACCCCGAACGGAGAAGCTGGCAAAAAAGAAGAAGACCCCCCTGGAGAAAGTGGTCTCAAACGCCGTTGAGGAATGGGGTGAAGCTCAGCAGCTGGTGCTTTCCGAGAACCAGAAACGAGGGGTCTACAACGCATTGCTAGAGCCCGTGTCTATCCTCACGGGGTTGCCTGGCACGGGAAAGACCACAAGCCTCAAGGCTGTTGTACGCATCCTGCAGGATGCCGGGGTGCGTTTCCTACTGTGTGCCCCCACGGGCATCGCTGCCAAGAATCTCGCTAACCTGACGGGATCCGTTGCCTCGACTATTCACAGGGCTTTTGCAGCTAAGGGGATCAGCGAGGAGAAACGGGAAACCACCTACGCTGGTGTTGTTGGGGATGGGGATGCCAACGTGGCAGACGGGGGCAAGGACGAGAAGTGGGGTTATGGACCTGCTTGTCCCTACCCAGCTGAAGTGGTCATCGTTGATGAAGCTTCAATGCTTGATCAGCACCTGCTGTACCGGTTGTTGACCTGCACGGCTCCTGGATGCCGAATGGTCATTGTAGGGGATGCTGCTCAGTTGCCCTCGGTGGGCCCTGGCAATGTACTGCGGGATTTGATCCGAAGTGGTCGTTTTCCCGTAGTCAACCTCACAGAGATCTTCAGGCAGAAGGATACGTCGGCAATTGTTTATGCTGCACATGCAATTTTCCGGGGCGACATGCCTGATTGTGACACGACTGATTTCAAGCTCGTGCCATCCTCAGGGGATGATGATGCTCAGCAGATCATCCTCAAGCTCGCCCAGAAGCTCTATGAGCGCCGGGCAAACTTTCAGATTCTATCTCCTCGACATGCTGGAGCCGTGGGGGTCACCACCCTCAATGCGAAACTTCGAGAGCTTCTGAATCCACAGCGTCCTGGTTTACAGGAAATCAAACTTGGTGAAGAGCCCATTCGGGAAGACGATCGCATCATGATTGTTCGAAACGATTATGATCTGGGAGTCTTTAATGGCGATGTGGGCAAGGTTACCAGAGTAGACCGCAAAGCCAAGGAGGTGGAGTTCAAGATCCATGGGGAGGGGTCACTTCACATCCGGGTACCTTTCAAGTCCGTGCCTTCCTTGGTTCGTCTCGCCTACGCCTGTACGGTTCATAAGGCACAGGGTCTCGAGTATGATGTGATTGTAATGCCTTTGGTGGACAATTTCCGCCACCAGCTGCAGCGCAATTTGCTTTACACAGCGGTGACACGAGGCAAGACCAAAGTCATTCTGGTGGGCACCCGTTCCGCTTTGGCACTTGCTGTAGCTAACGACAAAGAGGATCAGCGGAACACACTGTTGAAAGACCGTCTGCTGATCAAGAACCCCGACTGATTCGTGAGCCCCTCGGAGTAAAGAGATGGGAAACTACGGGAGGCTCACAAATGTCCGAGTCCAAGAAGCAGAGTGAAAGTCTGAAGCAGGCTGTCGAACGGGTCAAGAATCACATGCGGGTGACCAAGGTGGTTTGCACCCGAAGCGTGAAGGGTCGCTTCGGTGACCACTATGTCGGTTTCAGTGCCGCCTGGGACACAATCCAGGATGATGCCGGTGGTGGGGCTGATCTTCTTACTGCACAGGATGGCAAGGATGCCGCTGCAGTCGTTGCCTCAGGCATGACGATCAAGGACGCCCGCCTTGCAGCGTTGATTCTGGGGATGCAAGCAGATCTGGCTGCTCACGACCATGCTTGTGCTGGGAGCAACATCACTCCAGACCAGCACTCCGGGGCAGTAGCAGCCATTAAGAACAACTACATGAAACTAGCCGCAGACTTGCTGGCGCCGAAGGATGAGTCCAAGTGAGTACGCTGGTTTTCACCCTGGATGAAGCCAATCGTGCCTACGATGAGCTTCGTGAACTCAATGTTCAGCTGGATGCAGACCCTCTGGCATATGGGCCCAAGCGTCTCAATGCCAAGGTCTCTGAAGTGCGCCGGATGCTGGAACGCTGTGAAAGACTGTTTCTGGACATCTCCCAGCGGTTGCACAGTGTGAAGCATGCCCGAAGGATCGCCGAGACAAACCTGGATCTGGCTAAGAAAGATCTGATTGCCAACGACCCCCATGTGCGAGCCGGGCGTTCCATTGTGGATCGTGAAGCCATTGTGACGGGGCGACTGATCAAGGAAGTCCACGAGGTGCAGGAGTTGAACAGCACCGAGGAAGGCTTGGTCGCTGTTTTGACCGTCATCAAGGCAAAGCGAACAGACCTGAAGGATACAGAGGGTCGTCTGCGAGACCAGATGCGGCTGTGTGGTGAGGAGATGGGTCTCGGGAACCGGTGGGGCTCCAAGATGCCCCACACTCCAGACGTGGATCTGAAGAATGCTCCCGTTGTCAACATTGCCCCCGTTGATGACATTCTGAGTGGGATCGATGGGGAGATCCATCTTAGGCAACAGACCGGCGACTGGAATGGCCCCGGGCAAGAAGAAGCAGCTCAGGCTGTAGCCACCCTGGTCGGCACCGTGATTGAGGAAGACGAGGTTGATGTGATCGTCACATCAGAGTCAGAGGAAGATGACGACGGGGTGGATCAGATTTTCTATGTGACCCATCCTGAGATCACGGCGCCGCCGGAGACGCCTGCGCCGTCTTTGGATCAAGTTTTGGGTCTTGAAGCTCCGGTGACCCCTGTGGCAGCCTTGGTTGGCTCGTCCACTTCCGACGAGGTCGAGAGTTTCTTCGGAGACCCTGAAGCAATCGCTGCCGTGGTCGCATCCAAGAAGTCGACTGCAGTTCCTGCCCTGGATGATTCGGCTTTGAACGACCTTCTCTCCAGCTTCGAAGAAATTTGACCTGAGGGTAGACTACTCTGTCATTGTGCGGAGTAAGCCATACTGACAGGAGCTTGTCCGTTTTAACATTGACCTTGCTCCGTCCGATTGGGAGGTTTCCATGAGCAGCGGTTTCCAGCAGTTCTCCTTCGGTTCCGGTGATGAAGGCATTGGGCACAAGACCAAGCGGTGGAAGGGCGAGAAGGATCGGGTCTACCGTTTCTCGTTCCTTTGGTGGCCTGGTCTGGACAAGGGCACTCCCAATATGGATGGGAACCCTCTGTTTACTGGGGCTCAGACGATCTACGTGCCGAACGTGGGTTACATCGTTGCCAATGGCCCAGAGTTCATGAAGCTGTCGGCAGATCCCCCCCGCACTCGGATCGCAACTGTGGTGGGTCAGTGGCCCACTGACAAGGCGGGTGTCATCGACAAGCAGCGTGTGTCCAACGGCGAAGTCGATGTCATGGTCTGGATCTTTTCGGGGGACAAGTACAAGTCCCTCCAGCAGATCAACAATGAGTTCCCCTTCGGGCAGCATGATGTCACGGTCTGCTGCACGGACACGCAGTTCCAGAAGCTCACGATGAGCCCTTGCCGTGAGAGCCTTTTCCGGTCTTTGCTGGGCAACCCGAAGGCAAAGCCAATCACGGATCGGATCATCATGGAAGCCCTGTCCATCGCCAATGGCATCAACAACGAGGTCGGTCGGGTCATGACGATCCAGCAGATCCGTGAGAAGCTGGCTGGCGGTGGTGGGGATCTCAGCGCCCTCGGTGGCGGTGGTGGCGGGGCTACCGAGTCCGTCATGACCGGCGAGATCGACTCCATCGTGGACAACATCCTCGACACCTGATCAGGCATCTCCCTGACAGGGAGGGGTTCCCCCTCCTAGCAAAAAGAGGGGGAACCCATGCTTGTCCTCGGATTCGACCCCAGCCTTACTAACTTCGGCTGGTGCCTACACAATTCAGATGGAGTAGGCACCAATCGGTGTGTTGAACGGGGGAGATTCCAGACCCCCGCAAAAACCCTTTTCATCGATCGTTACACGGAGATGCGTGAAAATGTGCGGGCACTCGTTGAGCGAATGGGTGCCACGTATGGAGTTTTCCGTGTAGGTCAAGAGTCACCCGTCTACGGGGAGTCCTACAGCGAAGGTTTGTACGGGCTTTACCTGTACACCTGCGAAGCGTTACGTGCCGCCAAGGTGGATGTGGTTTTCTTTTCCCCCGGTCAGGGTAAAGAACATGCTGCCACTTTTCTCCGAAGACCTAAGGGCTGGAAAATGGGTAAGCCCGACATGGTCGAGGCAGCAAAGGCAGAATGTGGGGGGAAGGGTAGCTGGAACCATAACGAAGCGGATGCCTTTTGGATTGCTCGCTCAGCTGCAAAATTCTGGCTCTACCATGACCGAGTTATCGGGACAAACGACTTAACACCGGCAGAACTGCGCCAATTCACGGAGATCCACACCTTCAAGCGGGGTAAGCACATGGGGGAGACTGTGGAGAAGGGTATTCTGTACCGTGAAAATGAGCGTTTCTTTTGCTGGTCAGTGGAGGAGTGAATGCCACCCAGGAAGAAGAACGTAGCTACTCCGGATGCAGCGGACTCCAAAAACTCTCTGTTGCTGGCTCGGAGTGCTCTTGATCGAGTCTTCAAGGAAGACGATGTCTTTGTCGACATTGACGAGGATCGGTTGAAGCAGTCACTCCCTCACATCTCCTCGGGGTCAGTGATCATCGACTTTCTCATTGGGGGCACTCCCAATCGGTTCGGTGTGCAGCCGTGCCCTGGGTTCCCTCGTGGTCGGCTGGTCAACCTCTATGGGCATGAGAGTTCCGGCAAGACCACCCTGTGCCTGATGGCAGCTGCTGCCGTCATCAGGGCTGGTGGGAAGGTCTGCTACATTGACTGGGAGCACGCCATTGACATCGCCTACAGCGAGGCGCTCGGTGTGCCAATGCGGGACAAGTCGAAGTTCATGCTTGCCCAGCCGCAGACCCTGGAGAAAGGGCTGTCCATCGTTTGGGCTATGTGCAAGGCAGGCGTGGATCTGATCGTGGTGGACTCCGTCGGCTCTTGCGTGCCCCAGGCAGTGTTTGAGCAGACCATTGGTGAGCAGGGGCAGCAGGCTCGGGTGGGCGCTATCGCTGCAGCCTGGTCGCAGTTCCTGCCCAAGCTGCGGGGGGTCATTACTCACTCGCAGTCTTGTGTGATTGGCATCAGTCAGCTCCGTGATGCCATCAACACGGGTGGCGGGGGCTACGGGGGGGAGAAATCGATCCAGCAGGGTGGTCGTGCCTGGAAGTTCAATTCCGACGTGCGGCTCAGCTTGCGGAAGTTCCAGCAGGAGAAAGGAAAGGCGTATGACGCCATGACCCACACCAAGATCGACACCGTGACGGGTGTGATCGCTATGGCGAAGATCGACAAGTGCCGGGTCGCTGCCTCCCAGGGCAAGGAAGCCAAGTTCTACATCAAGTTCGGTGAGGGGATCGATGACATTCGATCCATCATCGAGGTGGCTTCTAACCACAATCTCGTTTCGAAGGCTGGTGCCTGGTACAACTGGGATCAGGCGAATGGCAACACCATCCGTGGCTGTGGCATGGATGCCTTCAAGGCGGAGGTCAAGAAGACCCCAGGTGCCTGGGAAGAGCTGTACAAGGCGACTCTGAGTGCCGCCGTGGTCACTGGGGACGCCATCGAGGAGGAGGAGGTCGAGGAGGATCTTGATCTCACTGCCATTCTCAATGGCGTTCAGGAGCCCGCTCCAGTAGCTGAAGACGGCGAGTAAACTGACCCATGACAGTCCGAGTCCGCGTACGAGGCTTCCAGTCAATCGAGGACGCCACGATTGAGATTGACGGTTTCACCGTCGTCACAGGTCAGAATAACAGTGGGAAGTCCGCCCTGATGCGAGCTATCAGGGGAGCTTTTCAAAATGCTCGTGGCTCCTCGTTTATCCGTCATGGTTGCCCCAAGACCCAGGTGGATATTGAGTTCCCCAAGGAAGGCAAAACACTTCATTGGGAGAAGGGGCGGGGCAAGGCAGATAAGCCCACGTACGTGCTGGACGGGGGTGACCCTATCCATCCCGGACAAGGTGTTCCAACTGGGGTGCCCGAACTGGGAGTCAAACCGATCCAAGCCGGAGGGCGTGAGGTTTGGCCCCAGTTCGCACCCCAGTTTACGGGGCTGGTTTTTCTCCTGGATCAGCCTGGGTCTGTGCTAGCAGAGGCTGTCGCCGATGTAGAAAGGGTCTCTAAACTCAATGATGCCCTTCGAATGGCGGAATCCGATCGCCGTGCAGCGGTCACCGAACTCAAGGTTCTTCTGGAGAACCGAGAACTTCAAGAGCAAGACCTAGCCCGATTCACAGGATTGGATGATCTTGCTGTTTCTATGCAGGGGGTTGAAGCAACCATCCAACAGTGCACCAGGATGGAACGGGCTTTGGTCGGTTTGCTAGACCTGCAGAAAAGGCTTACAAAGGCAACCAACCAGGCACAATTCCTTGCACGGGTTGAGCAAATTGAGGTACCACAGGACGAAGACTTAGATCAAATGCTGAGTTCTCTGCAGGACTTGCGAAAGCTGTGGGAGCGTCTGATCCAAGTTCAGTCCGTGGTAGAAACCCTATCGGGTGTCGAAAAGGTGTCCGTACCGGATGGTGGTGAGATGTCTGCCATTCGGAGTATTCTAGGGGACGTGAAACCGTTGCGTGACCTACGGGATCGTCTCACCCGGTCAAAAGGTCAGGTGGCACGTCTAGAGGGCATTGAGGCTGTTGAGACCGCTCCCGATACAAATCGTCTTGAAAAGGCGTTGACGGCACTCAAGCTGTTGAAGGAACTGCGATCCCGCACCGAGACAGCGGTTAAACGTGTGCAAAACCTGGAGAATGAACTTGGGTTGGAAGAGCTTGCAGTAGAGGAGGTTACTGCTGAGCTTCGGGGATTGTTGGAAGGTTTGGACACGTGCCCCATGTGCGGGAAAGCCATCGACAAGAATGAGGTTTGCGATGAGGCATGTGTCCCACTACCCCGCCACGACTGACCTCGGGTATTCGTGATGCGCTCCGTCATGCACGGAGCCCTCTTGTGGTTGACACTTTGTTTGTTGTTGCTGGCTGCTCCTACAGCAGCCCAGGCTAAAACAAACAGGTGGAGTCCAGCAGTTGCTGCCCGACTAGATAAGTACTGGGGTCTGTTCCTTGAGTTGGGTACAACCTACAAGATCGCTCCGGATGAGATGGCGGCTATCTGTATCCAAGAGTCCACGCTTTTGCTTGATGTGGAGAGCAAAGGCAACTTTGGGCCATGTCAGGTCAATTGGTATCTGCACAGTAAGATGCTGTGCAAGGAAAAGATTGCTTGCTCAGCCCAGGAGTTGAAGTCCGAGGCTGGCATCAAGGCTGGTTTCCGGGTGTACAAAGAGATGAAGAGGATCTGGCCCTGGGCAGTGCCCTGCACTTACAAGGGAGCCAAGAAAGGCTGCCAGTATGGTAAGGATGTGCAGGAGATCCGGGCTTTGGTCAAGGAAAGGCACCCATGATCACGTTGCTCTGGCGCACGGACGCCCACCTTGCTGATGTGCCCCCTGAGTCTCGTATGGACAACTGGACTCAGACCATTCTGGGCAAGGTTCGGCAAATCGGGGATCTGGCTCGGGATCTCAAGGCAGATGCTGTTCTTGACGGCGGGGACTTTTTCCACAACAAGTCCCCATCTCGCAACAGCCACGAGCTAGTGCGCCAGGCAGCCTCAGCCCATGCAGGGTATCCCTGCCCTGTATGGGCAACGATCGGGAACCATGATGTCAAATATGGGAGTGCCGAGTTCCTCTCCGAGTCACCCCTTGGTGTGCTCTATGAGACAGGGGTGTTCCACCGCTTGTACGCCCCCCACGAGGCTGTCTTCGAGCGAGGAGGGGTCAAGGTAAGGGTCGTGGGCATCCCCTACCACGGAGCCCATTATGACACGAACCTGCTGACCACTATCGTCCGGGGGGACGAGGATTGGTTGGTGGCGGTGGCACACTGCTTGGCGTCCCCTCAAGGGGGGACACTGTTTGAATCTGAGGACGTGCTCAAGTACTCAGACCTTGCCAACCTGGCACCTGATGCCTGGTGTTTTGGACACTGGCATAAAGACCAAGGGGTGCAACGGATTGGCTCAAAGGTATTCATCAATACAGGCAGCATGTCTCGGGGAGCACTACGGCAAGATGAGTTGAAGCGGGTACCTTCCTGTGTCAGCTTGCATTTTGACAAACGGTTGGAAGTGCAGATTCATCCTTTGCAGGTTCAAGCCGCAGAGGATGTTTTCGACCTAGACAACCGAGCCCGGGTAGAATCCAGGGAGAACTCAATGGATGCCCTGGTGGATTCCATCAAGGCAACCCTGACCCAGCGTCGAGAGGGTTCACTGCTTGAGGATATCCGAGGGTTGTCCGGGGTGCCAGATATCGTGCGGGAAAGAAGCTGTCACTATGTGGAGAAAGCCGGTGGTTGATCTACTGCCTGAAAGCCAGGGCAATCGCCCTGGAGATCAGAGCAACACCATCGAACCGAGGGTGCACACCGCAGGCAGCCGGATGGTACAGGTCGCTGGAGAATCCCACCTCCTGGCAGCCACGGCTCTTGAGCACTGCGGCGACTGCAGCGATGTTTTCCTTGGTCTGCTTGCAGGTCACGCTCACCAGCACGGGACCCATGTCCCGAAAGTCGCTGGTGGTCGGGTTGCCATGGAGGTTCAGGTGACCTTGGTCGATCGTGGCGAACATCTCGGTTCTCCTGTTTCAGGTCTATCTCCTGGATGCACTACTCTGAGATGACTGGATCTAAGCCAAAATTAAGCCTCGAAGTGGTTCCCCAATCCAATTGGGGTACTAACCTTCGGTCTCGTCTGTCCCAGAAGGATTGGGATAAGCTTCGTAGGGCAGAATATCGAAGGGCAAAGAACCTTTGTGAGATTTGCGGGTCATCCGGTTTGAAACAGCGTTTCAACTATCCCGTCGAGTGCCATGAGATTTGGCACTATGATGACAGCACTCACATTCAGGCACTGCAGGGTTTGATTGTTCTGTGTCCCTGGTGTCATCAAGTGAAGCATTTTATGCGATCCGAGCTTGTGGGTCTTCGTGATCAAGCAATGCTTCAGTTGATGCTTGTCAATGGCTGGACTACCCGGCAGGCTGAAGAACATGTGGAGGATGCTAAGATCCAGTGGGCTGAGCGTTCCCGTTACAAGTGGAAGCTCGACCTTTCTTGGTTAGCCACAAACAAGGGACTTGAAATCACATGACCGACAAATGCGGCGCCATTCTATCCCTTGGGGATGACATGGGGGACAACGACTGCACTTTCAAGTGTCAGCTGGAGAAAGGGCACGAAGGGTTGCACCAGGAAAACAGCACCCAGGAGCATCAGGGGAAGACCGGTTCCGTAGTGATGACCTGGGAGCTGGATGAGCGGGAATGGTGCCCGAAGCACTCCAAGACCTTTGTCGGGCAGTGTCATGACTGCTTCCGGGAGCGGCATGACTACCGGGAGGAGTACACTTGTGATCAATGCTTCGGGATGAAACCCGGAGAAGAGGAACACCGTTGTGACCGGTGTTTAGGCACGGGCTACGATATCGTGCGGCATCGGGATATCGTAGATCAGTGCCGCCGGGACGGGACGTTCTACTGGACTCGGGAAACTGAAATGCTCTTTCCTTGGGAGCAGAATCAGGAGTGAACCATGAATTGCTATGTGCTCCAGATGACAGAAGAGCAGCAGCCCATTTTTGTGCGCTCTCCGAAGTCTCCTTCCTATATGATTGGGGAGGAGGGCGAAAACATTCTGTGCATCACCAAGCCAACCCGTGTCATCATCCCATTGTTCAGTGTGTCATTTGAGGCAGAGAGCGGGAGCTTTCAGCAAGCTCAGAAATTCCTGACGGAAAGAGCCCTAGCCATCAGAGGCACGGTGAAGGATATCTTTGAGGGTTCCTTGGTGGGGTATGACCCCGCAAAGTTCAGCCTGGTGACTGTGCTTGACCATCAGGGGGTGTCCCTTCTAAAAGATGGCTTTACGGTCAAGGTTGGCATCGCAGCCGTCCACTTGGATTATTTTCCTGGGGCATCCAAAACCTCCTCAACAGAGGTCACTAAACTGACAGCTGCCTACCAGACTAAGTTGTGGTCTTATGAAGGTAAGTGCCCTCATTGTGGGGAAACTGGAAGGCTTGACCCGTGTGGCGGTGCCCTTTGTACCAGGCATGGGTTTTATCATCTTCAGCTTGTGCCCAAACCAGAACCTGAGTTTGAATCCGTGTTTCAGGCTGACCAGAAGTTTCCTTTTGAGCAGGCACATCTGGTCAATGACAACATGGGTGCAGCGTACTATTCGGATCTTCTTTTCGGCACCCCCCTGGCTTTTCCGACTGCTCCCTCGGCTTAGTCCTGCCTTTATCGGAGTACCTTCCTCAGGAGGTACTCGATGCTTCATACGATCATGCTTGCGGACAAGAGTCTCGTCTACAGCATGGCGGACTCGGAGTTCGTCACGACCGTGAAGGGCTGCTATGTCCTGACGGACGAATTCGTGCGGAGTCTGGCGGAGAGTGCCGCCAAGATCCTGAAGGGTACCCTTGTGCGTACTTGGTACGATAGCAATGCCGGCGGGTACTTTGCGGAGATCGAAACCTGATGCCTACCGTGACCATCATCAAGGTTGTGTGCGCTTTCTGCAAGAAAACCTCCTGCGATGGAGGACTCTGGCGATACGTCCGTTGTGTGGAGGATACCGGGGGAGTGAGTGACCCCAAGACCTGGCCTGTCGAGAATCAGACGGCTTGTACCCTGCGGACGGGTCGTGCTAAGTTTCTCAAAGGCAAGAAGGTCGGGGATGTAGTGGAGCTGCACTACAGCAACTGGAGCCTACCCGCCACAGTGTGGGTCGAGAAGATCAAGGAGTGACGATGGACTGCATCCCTGAAATCGTAGTGGTGGCGGGCCCCCCGGGCTCCGGGAAGTCCAGCTCCATCCAGGAGATGGAGAACGCCGGGTACGTTCGGATCAACCGTGATCTCTTGGGTGGGTCGCTCAAGGACAGCAGTAACGTCTACCAGGAGATGTGGCGCCAGTTCACAATGGGCAAGCGTGCCTTCGTGCTGGACAACGTCTATGCCACGAAGGAGTCCCGAGCCCAGGTGCTGGAGATCGGGCGGGACATGGGTCTGCCCGTCCGGATGATCTGGATCGATGCCTCGGCTGAGCAGGCTCAGTTCTTTGCCGCCCGTCGTCAGGTGCAGCGTTATGGGCACGTGCTTCGCCCTGCCGAGTACAAGCAGAAGCCCTACAAGGACGACCCGAACATGTTTCCTCCCGCTGCCCAGTTCGCCTACTGGAAGCGGGTCGAGCGTCCCGAGGTTGCCGAAGGGTTCACCAGCGTGGTGTTCCAGCCGGTGACGATCACCCTGGGTTCCGAGTACGTCAACAAGGCGGTCATCTTCGACTACGATGGCACCCTCCGGGTGACCAAGTCCGGGCGGCACTCCCCCCGTGATCCCGCCGACGTCCAGGTGCTGCCGGGCAGGGCGGAGAAGATCCGCAAGCTGGTCGCCGAAGGCTACCTGATCCTGGGTGCCTCCAACCAGTCCGCCATCTCCAAGGACCCCAGTGACTCCGAGTACTTGTCCGAGGCGGACGCCATCGCCTGCTTCAACGAGACCAATCGGCAGCTGGGTTTGCCGATCCACGTGCTGTACTCCACGGAGCGGGGCGGGGTGCCGCAGAGCTATCTACCGAAGCCCTGTCCCGGAATGGGTGCCCAGCTGATCGAGCAGTACAAGCTGGATCCCGCGCAGTGCCTTTACGTGGGGGACATGACGAAGGATGCCACCTTCGCCAAGCGCTGCGGTTTCCAGTTCAAGCTGGCGAACGAGTTCTTCGCTTGACCACCTGTGAGGATTGCGGAGATGATGCGAAGCGTCGGAAGCGGTGCTATCATTGCAGGCTGCTAGTCTGCTCCTGGTGCTGGCACCACAGCCACTGCTGTGAGCCAAGCCATACGAAATCGGAGTGCTGGCATCTAGGGCACCCAAAGGAAACCCATGGGAACCAAGACTCCTGCCCCTCTTAATCTTACGATGGGGTGCCAGGTGGATCCCTCCTGTACGGTCTGCAAGACCACTGTTGAGCGTGGGCAGTACACGGAGATCGGCAAGGTGAAGTTCTGGTGCACCTCGTGGGTTTCGGCACCCAAGTGCGAGAGTTGTAAGCAGGAGATGGTGCCTGCTTCCGACATCGAGTGGAAGTGCCCTACAGAGACGTGCCCCCTACATGGCAAGCCTCTTCACGTGGGGATCTATCCGCTGCGACAGGTAACTTTGGGATGAAGACACGTGAAGCCTTGGCTGCGCTTGGATACCAGGAACGAGCCGCTGGAGTCTGGCTCAAGCCGGTCGGTTGGCACTGTTTCGCTTTCAGTGAGAAACGGCAGGAATGGTGCAACTGGTTCGTTGATGGCACGGGAAAGATCGCTTGCTGGAACAGCGCAGTGCTAGACCCAGCGGCTGATGCACTCTTTGAGTTGAAGGACTTGGAGACTTTCACCCGTAAGGACGTTGCAGCCAGTCGGTGCGTGTCTCACTTTGAGTTGGCTTCGTTCTATCTTGAGGGCTAGGGATGCACTGGCTGCTACAAGAAAGTCTGTTCTCCGAGGCAGGTTTCCTCAAGCTCCTGGATGCCCTTGACCGTCTGGCTCTGCTTTACAGCATCCACAAGGTAGTCCCCTTCGTGGGAACCTTGATTCCTGATCCCGGTCTTGATCCTGGTCGGGTCATCGTCATGGGCTCGTACTCAATGGCACGGGAGGCACAGCGTCGGGGGTGGCAGCCAGGTTCCTTCGTCAATGAGAACCTGGATATGCGGGTGCAGTTTGAGCACTGGGGTGACCAGATGCTCAACTGTGACTCTTTGCAGGTTCCTTTTTCAGAGGTTCCCCGAAGTCCTAAGTTTTTCCTCCGTCCCGCAGAGGACACCAAGGCGTTCGCTGGCAAGGTGCTGACCTGGGAGGACTTTGAGCCCTGGCGGGAAAAGGTACTTGCCCTGGGGGATAACGAGGGCGGTACTTTGAGTGGCGTCACCCCTGTGATCTGGGCACCCCTCAAGGAGATCCACCGGGAGTTCAGGCTCTGGATCGTGAATGGCAAGGTTGTGACTGGATCCCTCTACAAGATTGGAGGAACGGTTCGCTACGATGCCCAGGTAGATGATGGAGCCATCCAGTTTGCAGAGACTCTTGCGGCGAAATGGTCTCCGATCAGCGCATATGTCATGGACGTGGCAGACACTCCAGACGGGTACCGTGCTATCGAGGTCAACAACCTCAACTCGGCTGGTTTCTACGCTGCCGACATGATGCGGCTGGTGATCGCTCTGGAGGATCTATGCGACTGAAGCCCAATGGCTTTGTGGACTTTGGGTTCTGGACGGAGACCCCGGGGCCACCTCCCACCAGAGAAGAGCGACGGTTGCTCGCCGGGAAAGCAAAGCTGATGGATCTTGATATCCGGGAGGCTGAGCTGAAAAGGCAGCAGGAAAGGAAAGCAGTCACGGATACTCAGTGGAAGAACCGCTGTCAGTCAGAGTACACGGCTGTGGTCATGTTTCTCGAGTTCCCCGAGCGTAGACTTACCTACGGGTGCCGTGATCATTGCCCGGAGTGCAAGAAACCTTTGGGGACGTTTTCCGTGGGCATGACAAAGCAATTCCGGTTTCCCAGCACCCTCCTGCATGAAGTTGTAGAGCATGGGATCAAGCCACCCCGAGAGTTGATCGAGGCCGCCCTAGACTACTTGGTGACCGGGGATACTCGGCCATCCATTGTATGCCCCACGTGTTTTACGGAGTCCTTCAACTCCACGGACATCAAGGAACGGTACTGCGGGCACTGCCACAAATTCCATGACGAGATGGAGATCCTCGGATGAGGACTACTAAGGTGGAAAGTCCCAGCGGTATATTCAAGGGCATCTTCATCTGCGAGGATGGGACGGCACCTCGCTATAAGAGGCAGAAAGCCTACATAGTGCTCAACACAGTTTTGGGTCGCCTCACGGTGATTCTGAAGTTCCCTTTTAGTGACATGAAGGTTACTCGGGAGGACTTTGATCGGATGTGGGAAACCACCACTGAGATCGATGACTACTATGACTTGGATGACGCCGAAGAATTGTACAAGCAGACAGAAGCGCTGTATGCCTGCAAGAGGCTTAGTCCCCCCCCTCCCGGAGTAGTTCTCCTGAAGGAGGCGGCAGACATGTTGAATGGCTTTTTCATCAAGGGTGGTGACACCGTTCCTGAGGGTGTAGATCTCGTTGGCAAGCAGGTCAGCTGGGTGCAGCCCGCTCGGGACTATCCTCAGTTCGAGCGTCGTTGCGACGGTAGGGTGGTGGAAACCACCTGGCATGCACGGGAGTACTGGCTGTCACTGCCGATCGGCAGATGATTCTCGGTACCCCGGAAGGGGATCTGGCTGCGGGAGGTACCGAGGCAGCCTACTTCTGCAGGGATGATGCCTCTCCTGGGGTCAAGGCAGCC
>Ga0172379_10004676_pt1 | contig 19864 bp, 2 predicted proteins | sample GrowelOW334metaG_FD_119756 | JGI IMG/M metagenome (GOLD analysis project Ga0172379, IMG submission 119756) | Groundwater microbial communities from an aquifer near a municipal landfill in Southern Ontario, Canada - Groundwater well OW334 metaG | ecosystem: Environmental > Aquatic > Deep...
CCCTTGATTGAATACCTCGGATACCGATAATCAAACGGGGGCTTTATGGCCAAGCGACTCGTATTTTTCCGTCCTGCCGTGACAACCGTCCTGTTCGCCACCTTGATTTCCGCTTGCTCCCTTGGATTGAAGGGCGCAGGCAGCGTTGTTGTCGCCAGCCAAGCGTCCGATCCGTTGCTCACGATCGCCGCAAAGGGGATTGGTGTAGAACTCCAGGAAGCGCGGCACCGCGAGTATTGGCTCCAGCGCTACAAGGCTGATCTGGAAGCGTCGTCGCTGGCGGAGCTGTACACCGTCGACTGGGGCCGGGAACTGTTTGCCATCGCACCGACTGCGGACGACAAGACTCTGGCGAAGCTCTGGAAACGGACAGCAGCCTCCAAGACCTCCCCACAATGGCTGTCCACCATGGAAATTGGTCCACTGAGGGGCTTCTATCTCACGAATGCCTACATCTGGGGGCTCTTCTATAACAAGGAGGTGTTGGCGAGCCTGGGGGCCGATGAGCCAGCGACGCTGGCGGAATTCGAAACGCTTCTGTCAAAGGCAAAAACCGCTAACTTTGTGCCCATAGCCCTTGGTTCAGCCTACGGCTGGCCAGGAGCCGCCTGGTTCACCATGCTGGACCTGCGCATCAACGGCGCCGATGCTGTCCGCGAACGCTATGCGCTGACCCGTGCCTGGGACGACACTGCGGGAAAAGCGGTGGCAAACCGTCTCGTCTCCTGGAGGGAGGCCGGGTTTTTTTCCCCCGCAGCCTCCCGGAACGGCATGGATGAGTCCCTTGCGGAGGTCGAGTCTGGCCAGGCCCTCTGTGTGCTGATGGGAGCCTTCGCACTCGAACGCCTTGGAGATCCCTCGAAAGTACGTTTTGCGGCCTTTCCACCGGATACGGGCAGTTCAGGCATCGCCAGCGGGGAGATCGCCGGGTTGTCCGGGTTTTTCAAACCCGCCGGCATTCAGGGCAAAAAAGCAGAGACCGCCCTCGCCCTCGTGGACGCGTACCTGATAGCCTTCGCCGGCACGCCTGATTCCTACAAGGTTCCGCTGCGCGCCGTCGCAACCGGAACCAAGGAATCGACAGCCTCCAGCGTCCGCCTCAATTCCATCCAGGGAATACAGGCTACGGCACTCAAGCGTGCCACCTCTGTAATATCCGCCTTCGAACGCACTGTTTCGGCCCAGGCCATGCAGAACACCATCCCGCTTTGGGCGGCATTCTTTTCAGCAGGCGGACTATCCGGCGACGCCTTCGCCACCGCCCTATCAACCGCCGTTTCCGCAGGGGAGAAAAAAGCGCCATGAAACTGAGCCGTATGGTTGTCCTCGTTCTAATCGGGTTGGGCGTCGTCGCGATCGCTGCAGTCAAAATCGTAAACGTTTTGACCCCCCACGTCCAAGTCATCAGGGTGCGGTTGGAATTGGACGAGGAAACCCGGCCGGTGGTGGCCGGGGCAATCGCCGCCTTCGATGAAAGCGAACCCTTGATCGAGGCTCGCGTCCTGCCGTTTGGCGATACCTCAGTGGCGGATCTGACCATCGGACGCGGTTCCGGGGGCATACCCTGGAGGACCCGGGGATGGCGCCTGTGGAGCCGTCTGGAAACACTGGCTTGGCTGGAAGGGAAACTGGGCCGGCCCCTCATCCTGCCACTGCGGACGGGAAAGCTGGCCGGAACCGATTTTGACAACCTGATAGGGGAAGCCCGGGGCCAGGGAGTCGCAGGTTTCGCAGTCCCCGAAACGCCTCAGGAATACAGGGCAACCTTCAAGCGATGGCTCGAATTAAGCGCGGCCGACCATGTGGATAAGAACGCCGACACCCGGGAGATACTCTACCTGTCAGCAATAAAGACAGTCCAAGCCACCCTGGACGGACTCTCCCGGGGAAAAGTGCTCTTCGTCGTGGCGCCCGACCAGTTCGGAACCTGGATACAACGCACCCCGAACACACACCCGGAGGCCTTCCCCCTGCCCGGCAGCCGGACTCCCGGCTCGTCCTGGGCCATTGGAACCACCGAAAGCATCCTGCTGTCACCGGAATCCAAAAAAGACGCCGCCCGCGCCTCGGCCGCCCTTGCCACCTACCTGACCAGCAAGGGCGTTGCCCGGCAGCTCGCCGGCAAGCTGCCAGGGGATTTCCATACCTGGACCGTGGCACCCGAGAAGGGCGGGCTTCCGCTGGTGGACGCACCGGACAGGCTGATGGATCCGGTGGGTAAGTAGAAGGAAGGGGTGATTCACAGTTGCCAGCCGACCAAGTCCGGGAAGCTGGCGAATGATAGCGGGCCGGACCCGGCTATCATTCTGAATAGGTTGACCATAAGACAGTAGCTTCTTGGAATGGGCCGCCTGATAATATCCAGACGGCCTATTTCCATGCCTATTGGCATTACCATCAGTCGTTCGGCATCAATTTACCATACTCCAGCTTGTCACCCAACCAACCCAGCACTGGCAAGGTATTGGTGGCATACGAGCCCGCTTGGACTCGGTTGAAGGTCTCGGCACCGCCCTTGGGAGTGGATTCCGCAGGAATCGTCATGATCTCCCATTTCCCGGAATAATCCTCGTCTTCCCCATCACTGGTGGTACCGTGCAGGAGCGTACCTGTCGTATCAAACTGGGGCAAGGCCAGCCGTATGGGCTTTTTCGTGCCGTTGTAGGAATCAGAGTAGTAGGCGATCGCCGGTTGCTGTGAAGTGACGCCTCCATTCAGCATTGAATTCTGGATGAAAAAGAGCTTGGTCCACGAACCAGCCGAAAGATACCGGTCAATCGATACGATGGATACATCCGTACCGGCGTTGATCGTACCAATCCCATTCCAGTTGACCCGTGCCAACTTGAGGTCTGCCGCGTCAAAGTCATAGTACGCGATGTAGAGATAGGTGCCATCGCTGAGAATCGAGCAATACATTCCGGCGTTTGGTGTCGTGTCGATGGACACGATTTGCCAATTTGGCGGTGTCGTTCCCGTTGTCGGCGTTGTTACTGTACCCACCGCAGGCGCTGTTGCCATATTTCCCGCCGAGGCAGCCCATGAGGAGCCTGGCAGCGTCCTTGTTATGACTTGGGTAGCCCCGGTCTGGACCGTGGTCGCGCTGAAGGGACCGGCAGAGGATTGATAGGTCCGAACCGCGTTATTGAGGGCGGTACCGAAGTTGGCGGCGCTCGCCGTGGGAACCGTCGCGGCGGAGATGTCGACCATGATGCCGTTGGTCGCGTCCTGCGGGGTCACATCCCCTGCTGCGACATAGAACCATACCGTGTAGGGCACCGTCCCATCATAAAGTGTGAAGTACTTGCTCGCGCCTTGCGTTGTGATAGTGATGGTTCCGCCAGATACGCCGTCGTAGAAATTGCCCGGCTGCGCATCAAGCGCGTCACCCACTGCAGTAACCGTAATCACCTGTGTTGCCCCGGTCTGGGTGGTGGTCTGGTTGAAGGCCGCCACCGCGTCCACCGCGAGATTCAGCCGCGTGCCGAAATTGGCCGCGCTTGGGGTAGCCACTGCCGCCACCGAGATGTTGACCCTGATGGACTGGGTCGAGCTTCCCGGGTTGGCAAGAGCCTGGCCAGCGGTGGCGTCGAAGAATACATCGTACTGGGTACCGCCGTCGGCGATGCTGAAGTACTTGGGCAAACCACCTTGCGAGGTAACCGCCACCGAACCGCGGCCATTGCTTACCAAGGTACCGCCAACCACATCAGTACCGGCACCCTGTGCGGTGGCCGTAATACTCTGCGTTGCTCCTGTTATGGTGGGCGTCATGTTGAAAGTGGCTGCTGCACGGATGGCGGTGTTGAGGGCCGTACCAAAATTGGCGGTGCTTGCGGTCGCAACTGCCGTGGTATTGATGTTTACCCTGATCCAATCGCCTCCGGCGCCATTTGGTCCGGGATTGGCCAGAGTCTGACCCGCGGAGCTGTCGAAGAACACGTCCCAAGGCGTCGTGCCAGAGTAGAGGGTAAAGTAATTGCCATTGAGGTTTGTACGATTGTTGGTCTGTATCACCACCTGCGAAACCTCATGCCCGCCATAGACACCACGTTCCGCTGAGCCAAGGACCACGGTCGTAACCTCCCGGGTGCTCTGATAGTTGGTCCGGGTTCCGGAAGACAAGGCCACCTGCGTGGTCTGATAGGTGGTAGAGGCATCCTTATTGGTCTTATTTTCGGTCAGGGCTACACCAGTGCTGTTGTAGGCCTTTTCCGAGTATGCGAGCTTAAGGTGGGCATCAACCGCGTCATAATAGGCGATGGCGACGCCGCCAGTCCCGCCCACTTTGGCCATGTCGTAGTATTGACTGGAATGGCCGTCGGCGGTACCGGGGATTGGATAGACATCGGTCGACCTTCGGTTGCCTGCCGCCGGTATGTTCAGGTTGCCCGCTTCCGGACCTGTCATCCTGAAGGACGCGAAGTTGAGATTTTTGAACCGGTATGGTCCGTCCACCGCACCATTGGAATAGGGGCTCGCGTCATGGTAGGCGACATAGATATTGGCCCCGCCATCGGGATTGGAAGTCTCGGCGATGATCTTGGGATTGGGGAACCGGTTCGACATCCGGTAGTTGCCAAAAGTGGCATCGGTGTCGTTGTAATAGTCGATGCCCTGCAGGACCATCCACTTCGATCCACCATCGGTACCGATCGAAGGACCGTAGACGTCACCCTCACCGTCAACATTCTGGTCAGCGAAACCGGTTACCTCCAGCCTTCCCGTGTTGTCACCTGTAGTCGTCCAGGTCGAATCGAAGAACGTGACGATAAAGCGCTGCAGGACCCCGCTCACTGTTGCGAGGGCATACCCCGCCTGCCTCATCAGGCGGTATCCCGTACGGCGGGTTGCGGCAGCATCCCCCGTGGAGTAGATGGTCCGCCCGTAATTGTCGTCGTTGAAGGCAAACTCGGGTATGTCACCGTTCATCACCATGTTGGGGTTGTAATACGTTCCACTGGGCTGGGTAGAGCCGGTTATGGTTGTGAGGTTCAGCTGTGTCGTATCCCATACCCAGAGATAGCGGTCGTCGTTCCACTGCCGTGTCCTCGGATCGCTGGTCGCCTCGTCGTTCTGGAGATTCGTGGTCTTGGCTGCGTTTGGATTCGAATCGAGGTTGTTTCCGCTCGGGATGTCGTTTACCAGCACGGTGAGATAACCCGATTTCAACCAGTCCTTGGAGATGCTGATCTTGTTCAAGGGATACGTACCGTCCGAAGTGGCTGTCCCGCCTCCGCCACCGACATACCCACTCGTATAATCAGCAGTGGGGGATACCCGTGCAACCGGCGCTTGGGTCGCACTGCCCAGGTTGTACCCCAGAGCCGTCAGGGTATTGGTCAAATGGGTGGAGATCGAATACTTGCCCGTCGCTCCCCTGAGCACATCGGCGGTCAGACCGCTCGTATCGGTGATGTAGAGAAGGTAAGGCACGACATCTGCGGTAACCGAGGCGTTCGTCGTCGGATTCGCGTACGTATCATTCGCCACCAGGCTAATTGATACGTCATCGTCTGCCACGACGCTGCTGCCGGCAACTTTCACCAGCGAAGTATCCCAGATGTAGGACCAGTAGTAGGTCCAGCCACTGAGCGCGGATCCGGTTTTGGTGGACTGATCAAGAATGATGGTCTCAGCAGCCTCTCCGTTTATACTGATTGTCAGGGTCGATACATCTGTAAGATCGAAGACGGTACCCGATAAACGGATCGCGCCCGACACGTCGGCATCACCGCCACTATAGGTGGTTGCCAAGGATTCAACATGTCCTCCCGATACCAGACGATATGTTCCAGTCGGGGTTCCCCCGATATCGACTACAGAGGTCAGTCCCGCATCGGAGTACAACTGGAAGTAGGATCCGATACTGATGCCCCCAATATAGTAGAGGGTATCCGGATTGAATCCATCGGGAACCGTGGTACCGGCGAACATCACCTCTGATCCATTTTTCATCCAGATCGGCAAGGCGAGTGTGATGCGGTTGGTACCCGTGTCCACGTTGGCGGAGGGGACGTTGAGTCCCAGGGGCGTTTCCTTGGAGGGTTCCTTGTTGGTCCACATGGAGACGCTCGTCTGGTCGATCGGATTGACCGTGATGGTCGGACCGGTACTATCGGCCGTCATGGTCCTCGTGTAGAATTCCCTGGTGGCGATGTTTCCGTCCATGTCGGTCCCGGTGGCCCTGAAACGGTACCAGTAACCGGCCTGGAACTTGGCATCGTCCAAATCAACCAAGGCAGTTCCGCTGAAGGAGGGCGACGTTGAAGTCACAGCATACGTTCCGGTCGTTGCCGCTGTCTGGGAAGTTCCCTGACCCGCATCGTCGTTACCGTATTCGCCGTCAACGACCAGGCTCCAGCCATTGTAGATGACTTCGCTCGAGCCCGGATCGCTGGCCGTAAGTACAAAGGAAACGTCAGCCGCTTTGGAAGTCTTGAACTGCCACGGGTAAGCGTTCTCCGAAATCCTTATGCGCGCACCCGCTGTGGTGACGTCTACCTCGGACCCGCCGGATGTGGTGGAAACCTTGAAGGTGTCGGTCGCAAGACCACTGGAAATCACGTAGTAGGTAGCGGTGCCGCTGATCCCGCCGGGCAGGGTTGCCGCCTCGAAGTAGACCTTGTCGTTAAGCTGCAAGCCATGGGCTACACTCGTGAAAAGGTTCGAAGAGGCGTCCACAGTGGCAGGAAGGCTTGTCGCCGAGGAAGCGTTGACAGTGATGCCTGACAAGCTTGGTGGATAATTGGTGATCTGCGCCCTGATACGCTGATAGCTCAGGTTACCCGCGTTGTCCTCGTAGACGGCGAATATCCACATCGGCCCATCGGGCAGTTTGAGCGTATTGAAATAAACCTTCCACTCATCATAACCGTACCCGGTCTTGGTCAGCAGGCTTTCCTGGAAACCGTCATCGTCGCCAAAGTCGTTTTCGGGATCGGTGTCGTAGATCAGATTCTCCGAGCGTTTATCCACCTTGATGATGTAGTCACCATCAACGGGATACGGCACGGAGCTTGCACTGACGGAACCGGTGGCATACATGCTCACAGTTGATCCGATAGCGGTGCTGGTCTGATTGAGGCGCGGGCTCCAGAACTTGTCTCCCGCATCGTACAGGTCATCGGAATTCATGTCCTTGACGAAATAAACCCCTACCTGCCTTACACCGTTGATAATGCCGGTATCGCTGATATTTCCCACCAGCAGGTTGGCAGTCCCGTCGTTGCCGGAGAAGCTATACAAACCGCTGGCCTTATCAGCACCGATGTAGGTGAGCGAATCGTTGTGGTTGAATACACCGCTGGGCCGCTTGTTGTCCACCGCCAGTTCCACAGTGGTCTGGGAGGCCTGGTTGGTCTCGTCGGTAACCCTGAAGGTGACGTTGAGCACGCCTTCATTGTCCTGGTAGACCGTTCCGCCAATGGCTGTCGCGGAGTTGGTGTCTATCTCGAAGGGCTCCACCAGGATAAAGGGTTCAGTCGCCGATAGGACGAGGTCGCCGGTCCAGGAGACCGTTCCGGAACCTGCCCCGTCGACAAAGCCGGTAATCACCCTCGAACCCGAATCGGTATGCAGGATCATGCCCGGCACCAAGGTCAATCCATCCAAAGCCGTAGCCGTAAGACTGGCAACCGAAGTGGCACTGCTCGTACCGCTAATTGCGGTCGAACCGGCTTTTTTGAGAGCATAGGTCTCATTTTTCCCGTCACCGTTCCAATCGTAGGGGCCCGCAAGGACAGTCGTCGGGATGGCTGCGAAGGCAGCGGTGTTGTATTTGACTTCCAGCCTGGAGGCTCCCAAGGTCTGGTCGTCGGAGAAAAGCGCCGAAAGCCTGACTATAGCATTGACCAGCTTCGAGGCTCCTGGCGTATGTGTCGTTCCGTTGATGAAGATACCAGCCATGCTCGGGTAGCTCTCGTCAAGGAAGATGGTTCGCGGGGTAGTGGGCACGCCTACCGTACCGTGGTTATCAACCGCAACGGCCCGCATCTTGATCATGCCCGAGAAACCGGTCGCACTGGCGTAGAGCTGACCCGCCGCGATGGCCACCGTTGTCAGGCTCGGCGTTTTCGACGGGGCGGCTGCGTAGTAGAGCGTGCCGTTGCCGTTTATGCTGAGCGACCAGGCCGCTCCGTTAATAAGCTGGGAGGCTGGCACCTGGTACCAAAGGGTTTCGTTCTCGTAGGGGTCGTTTCCCGTACCGGCTGTCGCGCCACCGGGGAATTCCCAGTTGCCGGTGAAGAGTCCGTCGCCATTTACATCCAGCTGCACCCATACGTTGTAGACGCCGTCATCGGCCTGGTTGTCGTCGGAGCTCAGGCCGGAAATAAGGACGTCACCTGAACGGTACGAGCCGTCTGCGGGCAGGGTAAAGCTTGCCGTCGGACGGTCGGTACTGTTGTCGATCGTAAAGGTATAGGTTTGCCGGGTCACGTTACCCGCGGTGTCGGTGGCGGTAATGCGGATGTTGGAAATGTACGCGAAGATTTCGGTACCGTTTTCGATACCATCGTTCGCGGTTCCGCCGCCATCGCCGTTATCGCCCACCCAGGTCTCGCCTGCATCCTTGATGCCATCGTCATTGGTGTCACCGGCAATCATCGCGAAGGTCCGCCTGAAGGGTGATACCGCAGGGTCTGTGAGCATCGTACCGCTGTTGAAGCTATAGGTCCAGTTGGCCACTGCGGTGGGGGTCGTATAGCTATCATAATAGGAAGGACGTCCGGTCAGACCAACATCGATTCGGACAATGGAGGCCTCGCCAAGGCTACCGTTCATGTACACGATGCCATTGACGGAGGAATTGAATACCAAGGTGGTCGAAGCAGGTGAAGACAGTGTGCTGACCGGTTCGACGCTGTCGAAGATTACCGGGAGCGTCTTTACTGTCGACTTGTTGAACGTGTCTATGGCCGTGATCTTGACTGTGTGGCTGCCCTGCTGGAATCCGATGGGAGGGCTGGAGAGCCAATCGAAGTCGTAGGTCCAGCTTGAACCTATGACAATATTCCCGCTTACGGTTCCGGAATCCACCTGGACGGTAACGGAGGCCAGGCTGCCATCCACGGCCGTGCCAGTGAGGGTCCAATCATTGTTCAAGACCACTGCCGACATCAGGTTCTCGTCCGTAAGATCCCAAGTCTTGGCGGGAGTATATGCACCCGCATACTTGTCTTCCATCTGCAGTCGGGTGAACTCGATCACCGGGGCTCCGGTATCGTAGGTTAAGTCTGTCGGGTCGTTATCCCAACCAGCTGCCGCATTTCCGTCGCTCTGTTCCCAGCGGTAACTACTGGTCCGGACGGAATCCGCCCCGGACCCGATATCGCCGACACGCACGCTGACGGTGTGGAGCCCTTCCTTGAGCCGCACGGTGTAGGAATCGGGATTGGCGGGAGCGGTTCCCGTACTTGCGTAGGTAAGCGCGCCGTTAGTGGAATCAAAGGTTGCGACATCGCGCAGGATGGTGGAACCAGAAATCGTAAATACGATTTGCCAACTTCCCGCAACTATCTGCCTCTTGTCGACGAGAGCCGCATCAGCAAGTCCTGTAGCAGTCGCGCCCACGGGTACAATGCTGGTTATGTCGGTCAGCTCGTGGGACCAGGTGACGGTGGTACCAGCACTACCGTTGGCGGTGGGTGGGTTGGTCACCAGGATATAGGCTGAACCGTCCAGACTGACAAGTACCTTATCCTTATCCACTCCATCATCATCAAGCACGGAGCCGATTATCTTGGGATTCGCGTCGAAGCGGTTTACCAGGGCGGAGGATGTCATTCCTATGTTGCTGAACGAGATGACGGGCCTGTCGGAGTCCTGGTTGATGGTCTCAACACGTTCAAAGCTGAAGAAGTTGCCCGCTTCGTCCACCGCGGTAACGCCTATCCGAACGTTCTTGTCGACATTTGTGTTGTTTATTGCGATGGTGTCGAGGGAACTATTCCACGATGTCGTGCCGTTTACTCCGGCTACGGTCCATCCGTTGGCAGTGGGGTCTGTGGGATCGAATGCCGGGAATGTAGCGGGTACACCATCGGATACCGTCTTGTTGAAGTAGACGGCCTGTACGCCGGAATTAAGGTCGTTCGCCGTCCCCTGCAGGGTTTCTACACCGTTAAGCTTGCGCCCGAAGGCAGGGAAAGTCGTGCTGGGAAGCGCGGAGTCGGCCTTGAATGAGAAGGATGTGGCGGTGGTCTTGCCCCAATAATCGGTGGTACGTACCAGGACCGGCACATTGTCTCCATCCACGAGACCGGAGAAGGTGTGGGTCCAGGTCCAGGAGCTGGTCCCGGTAGCGGGCAACCAGATGGTCCCACCATTCAGGCTGATTTCAACTGCGGAAACGCCGACCGAATCAGACGCGGTGCCGGTAAGGGTGATGACCTTTCCGTTCGCGATATAGGAACCGGTGATGTTGGCGACCTTGGCCGGAACGGCGAGGGAAGCCCCATAGAAGCCGTTGGAGAAGGATGCAAGCGCAGAATCATTTGGCACCGCGTCATCCTTGGCGACGAGGTACTCTGAAGATACGGTTTCTACTGCGGGAATGTCGTAAAGGACCTGTCCCACATCGGAAGCCCGCACCTTGATCTTATAGACCGTGGTGCCTTGCAGCAGGGTGGCCAGACTTTGGCTGAAGGACACCGCATTGCCGGAGCCGGAGACTGAAGCCACATTCTGGTAAGCCTCGGGGAAGCCTCCTACCGTGTCCTCATAGTCCCCGTCGTTGTTGAGGTCGATAGCTATCTGGATCGTTCCGGTACTCACTCCATCATCGTCGGCCACTGTACCGCTCAGGGAAGCACCCAGACCAAGCAAGGTCTTGGGTAGCACTTTCACGCGGGTCGAACCATTGGTTACGCCTGCAGGAGCCGAAACGAGCGTGAGGGTACCGGAGGTGCCGTCGAAGGCAGATACCAGGTAGGTGACGTTGACACCAGCGGATACCTCGATCATGGCCACTGAGCCCGCAACCGGGGCGGGAGTCGAGCCACGGTTCGCAGTGCTCAATTCGGATACCGTCAGGGAGTTGGCCCCTTGGCTGGTGATCGTGTACCAGGGAGCTTCAAGGGTATAGCTGGAACCAACCGGGAAGGCCAAGGCAAGTGCACCGGTCCACGACAACAGACCAGTACCGGAATTAAATGCCGAGACGGTCTTTTTGGTCCCATCGGGGAAGGTGACTTCCCAGCCAATCTGAACATCCAGGTTGCCTGTAAGCGCCGTGTCGGTAAAACTTGTCGTCCCCGAAGTACCCATGGTTCCGATAACCGAAGATGACCTGAGACCCGAAACCGAGAGGATGGGGCGGTTGATGCCTTGGTCGAAGGTAACAGCCAGGGTTTGCCCGGTGCCGACGTTGCCGGCGTTATCGATGGAAACCACGTGCACCGTCTTCGCACCATTAAGAAGGTCTGTTGTATCAAAACGGTGATTCCAGGCACCCGTGCCGGTTGCGGGGATCCAGCCGTTGGAGGCGGTGGCAGTCGGAAGGCTGGGCGTCGGGTTCGCGCTGTCCTCGATCCAGAGGTAAACCTGCGAGATACGGTATGTATCCTGGGCCGATCCCGAAATGTACAGACTACCGTTGGCGAGTGAGGCCGCCGCAGGGCTCTCAAAAGCTGAGATCGGACCTGTCTGGTCCACATTGAACGTGAACGATTCTGTCGTCTGTCTGCCCACCATATCGGTGACGCGGACCCGTACAGCGATCGGGCCTTCATCAGCCCCGACATCTGCATTCGTGAAGGACCAAGTAGCCGTAGCCGTGTCCCGGTTGGTGACCACAGCATCCGCGAAATCCCACGGAACCGCAGGAAGCGTGAAGTTGGCGTCCGTGCCGATCGCGACCTCCACGTTCGCCACGCCTACAGAGTCGATAGCGCCACCTTCAAGGTGGAGATAATCCTTGAAGTTGGAACCTACTATACCGTTGTTTCTGGTCTCCACCCCGTTGCCGAACAAGGAGAGAGTGGCGGATGCGGGTGCCGAATCATCACGCACGAAAACATATTCACCTGTCGTCCAGGTAACGGGAGCTACACCATACGCGGATTCACCAGTATCGCTGGCCCGAACCTTAAGTCTATAGACGGTCAGGCCCTGGTCGTAACGGCCACCAATATTATGGCTGAAGATGACCTTGCCGCCAGATACTGTGGGAGGCGGATCGACCATGGTGATGAAATCCTCATCACCGCCGTCATCAAAGTCTCCGTCCCCGTTTGCATCAACAGCTATCTGGATACTACCGGCATTTACACCATCATCGTCCGAGACCTCGCCCTCGGCAGCGCTCGGGAGGCCGAGCAGGTTCGGGAAGAGGTCGAAGTCGCCTGAAGGCGGGGTCGCCAATTTTGGACTGAATGTAACTTGCGAACCCGAGAAGGCTGTGACCTTGCGGATTATGCCGGTATTCCGGAAGCGGACGTACCAGCCGGCCACCACAGATGAGTCGCTGAGCGCGGCGTCGGAGAATGTTGTAGTCGTTGCCGCAGGAAGCGCGGCTATGGTACCGCTATCGTAACCCGGCAACAGCGTCGTCATTGAGATCGAGGGCAGATTGGTTGCCTGATCTATGTAGATGCGCCGCTTGGTGATGGTGGACACATTGCCGGAATTATCAAAAGCAGCGACAAAGACTGAGTAGGTCCCTGAGATTACGGGGACCGTCGTGTTGAAGCGGTAATTCCAGCTATTGGTGCCGTTCAGCTCTTTCCAATTTGCATCATCGTGAATCAGATTATCCGTGTCGGCTTTTGTAAAGAATGACGTGAGGGCGGGAGGGACCGGTTCGACGGTTTCACCGACTGTCCATTTGCCCATCCAGACGCGGACACTGGTGATCTGGAAACCATCCGCTACGGATTCGTCAGTATCCAGATAGTCCCCGTCGAGGTTGAGATCGATGCCTTTCCACTTGTCCGTCGCCGAACCGTCTATATAGAGGGAACCGTTGACGATGGCATCCACGCCCGGGTTGGATATGGTGATTTCCGGTTTGGTCCTGTCGAGGGTGAAAATCCTGTCGGTGATGGAACTCTTGTTGAAGTTGTCGACCGCCGTGACACGCCAGTCGTACACGCCGTCCGCCAGGGCCGCAACATTTAATGAGGCGGACCATGTTTCAGTGCCGGTAACCGCCAGCAACGTGTAGTCCGCGACGCCTTGGAGGCGATAACCCACCGTAAGCGTTTTTATGCCCGAACCGTCCGACGCGATTCCAGAAAACGGTACATCCGTATTGGAGAAATAGTTCTGGACAGGTTCGGTAACTTCCAAGACCGGGTTTGCCGTATCGATGGCAAAAAGGACTCCATTATCCTCGTCACCGTCCGGCACACCGCTATTGTCGGTCAGATAATCCGAGAAGCGGTCATCGTAACCGTATCCGGTATATGCGAGAGTTATAGTGTCATATACCCGCAATCTGATTTGGTAAGTGCCGTCCGTACGGCCGATGACCGTACTCCAGACCACAAAGGTTCCATCAGCCGGCTGGGTGGTGACATTCGCCCAATCATCCAGCAGGGTAGTTCCGTCAGCGGCATAGATACGGCGTTGGATGCTGGTGCCCCTCACACCGTCGTCGTCCTGGATAGTACCCGTTATCACCTTGTCACCGGGAAGAAGGTTCTGGACAGCCGTGCCGCCCTCGATGATGCTGGTGACCTGTATCCGTGGCCGGTCGGTGGACTGGTTGATGCGTACTATGCGTTTTGTCGTGGTACTGTAATTATTTGCCCAATCCTTGGACCGGACTTTCAGGATATAGTTCGTGTTGTCGGTCAAGCCCGTGGTAATCAGGCTGACGCTCCAATTATTGGTCTGCCCCGGAAGAAGGGTCCAGACGTCCGCACCGCTGTCATCCAGATCAGTGACAGTGGTGTATTGTCTCACCGCGTATTCAACGGAGGAGACTATGCCCCCGATGTCGTCGGCGGTACCCATGTAATTGAAGTTGCCGTTCAACACCGGCAACGCCGAAGCGGTACCTGTCCCCGCACCAGGCCCGGTGGCTATGAACACGGTGCCAGGCACGAAGCCAGCGCCTGCACCGATGGAGTCGAACGCCGTATTGCCGCTACTGACGATCACGTAGGCTGTCCCGATGACGAAGGAGCCTGCGTTGACGATAGTTGAAGCGGCAGGTGAGGCTATGGTCGCGCTTGGAAGCGTGGTGTCGATGGTGACAGAAAGATCCCGCACCGTCTCGGCATAACCCAGATCGTAGGCCTTTACCTGGATGAGTTTGGTACCGTCGGTCAGGGAAGTCAAGGTATGGGAGAAGAGATAGGAGGCGCTTCCCGTCTGGAGATCGAAGCTTTCGTCGGTTCCACCCAACTTGATGTACAACTCGTTGGCATCCACCCATCCATCCGCGTTGGTGTCGGTCCATTCTCCGGCGTCCACGATGCCATCTGCGTCGCTGTCCGTCCATTCCCCTCCGGTGCTGTCAATCAGGTTGTCGTTGTCCTTGTCTACCCAGATCGAAATCTTCTTGAGACCCAGCGCATCGCTGGCTCCGCCGGATACTGTAATGGAATTCTGGTTGAAACGGCTGCTCGAGGTGGGAAGTACATTGGTCAGGGTTGGCGGACCAAAGTCGATATAGAAGGACAATACCGGCGACTCCGTCCAGTTGTAGCTGGCGGTGAGCGCATCGGAACCCAAGCGGTTGCTGACGAATTCGGTCACGTCGAAATTGGTTGCGCTGAAAGCGTCGGGAGCCTGTGTATCGATTGTCCGGACCTTGGCTTTCATCAAACCCTGGGGCAAGGCACTTACGTCGTGGTACCAGCTTACGAAGGGAGCGTTGCTGGACTGGACATTGCTGACGTACTGCCAGGTCTCATCGGTCAGCAATCCATCCTGATCGGTGTCAAGGATGATCTGCAAGCCCGGCTGGTTACCCGCCGTCGCCGTGTCGATATCCGCAAGGCGGACCGAGTCGTCGTCCTCTGCCAGGCCTACGATACGACCGCCTGAACCAAGGCGGTTCGTCGGGTCGCCAATTGTAAGGTTGCTGAAACTGATAATTGGGCGATCCTCTTCCTGGTCCACCTGTACCAGTAATTCTTCCGGTACCCCGACATTGCCGATCGCGTCGACCGCCACTACACGGATCCGGTAGGCATTCGCTGCGGTCAGGATCTGGGCGGTCGTATCGATCGTCGTATTCCAGACGCTTTTGCCCGCGAGCATTGTATACCCGCCGGGGTTGTAGGTATCCGGTGCGGTCCGTGCGGGAAGCGCCGGATCGCTGGCGGTGACAAGACCATGCCAAAGGAACACGGCGCCTACCAGGCGGTTGTCAAAGGCCTCTCCCCTGACAACATAACTCGAGCCATTGAGCGTGGTGCCGGCGGCTGGAGTGAGGATGTCGACAGTGGGAGGATCCTTGTCAATGGTTATGGGAATTTGCTGGGTAGCGGCAAAACCGCCTATATCGGTGGCGACTACCTGCAACGTGTACTCACCCGAATTGCGGGCGCTTATATCGATATTTCCGGTCCTGTTTACGTTGGCCGCAGCCGGTCCACTGAAAAGCGTGGTATAGGTCGCGCCATTGTCGAAACTGTACTTGATTTCCGCCACACCCAAGGCATCAACCGCTGTTATATCGTACGCGATGGTATCGCCAGTATAAATGCCGGATACAGGTGTGCTCACCGTGATGGCAGGAGGGCCGTAATCCACTGCGAATTTGACATTGGCGATAGTGGCGGTTGAATAAACCGTGCCCATGGAGTCCATGGCCTCAATCTGAATCCCGAACATTCCCTGAGGGAAATTCTCCAGAAGGATCTTTGCACTCTGTATAAGCTTGGAGGATGTCAGCCCGGCTCCAAAGTCATACCAGACATTCTCATTTTCCCACTTGTCGGTTTTATCTCCATCGGGCAAACCATTGGCCAAACCATTCCACAAGTCGACAGTCGTGTCGTACGCGCCATCATTGTTGGCATCGATACGGTAACGCAGGCTCGCCGCGTTCACCAAATCATCGTCGGCGATGGTAACCAGTATGCTGGGACTTTGGCCCAGGCTATTCTCGCTATTTGCCACCGCTAAGGCGTTCAGATTGTCCAGGGTTATTGTGGGAGTATCGGAGGTTTGATCGACGCTCAGATCGAATTTTACCGCATGATAATTCGGGGCAGTACCTACCGCATCCCGGATACCAATCCAAAGATCCCTCTCCTCGTATCCCGCCAGGCCGATACCCGCGAGCAGGGTATCATAGCTGATATTGAAATTCGAGGAGGCGGAAGTAATTGGCGTCCAACCTGCGATTGCGGATGCGCTTTGCACCGGAACCGTACCGTTCGCAACTACTGTATATGATGCAAGATAATTGGTTCCGCTTTTCTCGATACCCACGCCACTATCATTGGCGCTGAACCTCAGGCCAATCGTACCGTTGACCAGATTGTAGCTGGCGGTACCGGTACCCGAACCGGCGGATGTGGCTGTGAAAGCCTCTCCCTCAGTACCGGCGATCGCGCCTGCCTCTGTCCAGACCGTGTCATTTGCAGCGGTGATAATGTAGCCCCGGCCTATCACGAAATTGCCCGCCGTTGCGGAGCCGCTCACAAAACCACTCATCAGACCATCGACTGCTATGGTGGGCTTGGTCGAGTCCACCGTCACCAATCTGGTGATGGTGGTCGGCTTGTTGACCACGTCGGTAGCGGTGATCGTGAAGGTATGATCACCGTCTTTGGCTCCGTCCACAGGCACCGTGTACAGGAAAATCCAAAAAGCGAGACCGTCGAGCGCATCTGGGTCGCCCGGCTCTCCGTTGGCGTAGACCCGGACGTTGGTGGTAACCGTGTCGACATTCACCGTGATGTACTCCACCTTGGCGGTGGCAGCAACCGTATTTCCCGAGGCATCCGTGAAACCATCGTCGTTGAAGTCGTCGCCGTCATGATCCCAGGTCTTGAGTCCGTTCGTGTCATAGGCGACACCGTACAGGGAAAAGTCCCCCGACCGGCGTTGGGTGCTCGCGCCTACCGCAGTCTCGGTGAGGGTTGGGGGAGTAAGGTCCAGGTTGAAACTGACAGTGCCCGCAGAAGAATAATTGCCGTAAAAGTCCTTTGCCCGTACTTTAAGGATTTTGGGGCCTTCAACACCCAAGTTGATTGTGCCATTCCAATTAGTGGTACCACTCATAACGGAGGTTCCCGGAGCAGCCGCCGTGGGCAGGCTGCCATCAAGGGTATAGTATACAGACTCGACCCCGCTGCCTTCGCCGTCGGTCGCCGTGCCGGTTGCGGTTATGGAAACAGTCGAAACGATTTCGCTGGCGCCGGGTGTCAGGATTGCAACGCTGGGATTGGCCGCATCGAAGGTCACCGTCCATGCGTAGGTTTCTGAAACGCGGGTAGCCGCGTCCTTGACGGTAAGCGCGTAGGTGTACAGGCCATCCGTCAGATCGGCCACCGCAACTGTCGGCGACGCCGGATCGCGCGGAAGATCGGACACCGACCAGGTTTGGCTGGTGCCTGACAGGGCCGAGTCGGTGGCGATATCCTTCCACTCGCCGGAGACACCACGCTTTTGCCGCAGGGTATAGCTGGCCAGTGCGTTGGTATCGGCAGCGGTCATGGACAAACCAAAACTGGCGGCGGTGTAACGGCTTCCGTTTATGGTCGAGAAGGTTCCCACTCCGTTTACGGCGCTGATTGTAGGCAGAGCTTGGTCTATATAGAAATCCAGCGTCGCCGGGGACAGATCGACATTTCCGGCGCCGTCGTAGGCTCTGGCCTCGAGAATGAAGGATCCTTCGCCAAGCCCGGAACCACCAGTCAACGTGAATAGCTTGCTCCAGCTCGCCGTGCCGGTGGCGGTGGTCCAGGACGACCAAACCGCCGTCTGGTTGTTCCAGACCCTATAGTCCACACGTGCAATACCGGACGGGCCAGTATCGCTCGCCGTACCACGTATCTCGTAGGAGTTTCCGAACAGGGAAGCGGGGTTCGTAGAAGGATCGGTTATGGACGTTTCTGGAGGTGTCAGGTCTATAGCCACAGTCGCCACATCGGTGTACGTACGCGGATATCCCGCATGATCGGTTACCGTAACCGTGTAGGTATAGGTACCGGTGCTCACACCGCCGATAGGCAGGATGTTGCCGGTGGTCCATGCGTGCGCGTTGGGGGTGCCCAAGGTTTGGATCGATTCCAGACGGTACGCCTCAACCTCACTGGCAGGCACTCCATCCTTGATCTGGGTAATGACAATGGAGCTCACGGCGTTGCCGTCCAGGGCGGTACCACTGATGGCAAAGGCTGTGGTGGCACCTGAAGGTGCGCTCACCGATGTGGTCGGATCCGCTTGGTCGATGCCAAAGGTATAGCTTTCGATAGTTTCATTCCCGGCCCGGTCGATAGCCCGGATCTTCAGATTATGCATCCCTTCGCTCTCATCTGAAATGGGAACATTGGCTGTCCAGGAGGTGGAAACCGTAATGGGGTTCCACGAGGTACCTCCATCAAGTTCCCATTCCAGCTCTGTGAGTCCGTTTGCCTCAACCACGCTGCCGGAGGCGTTCAGTGTGGTGCCCCGGTACCACGCTCCGGTGGCCGGCAGGGTTATGGATGGATCAGGAGCTGTTTCGTCCACCGTGTAGGAAAAACTTATATCGCTGGTCTTGTGGAAACGGTCTGTAGCCCGGATATAGATGGTCTTTGAACCATCGAGGGCACCGGTGCCTGGCAGGGTTATCGGCAGAGTCCAGTCTCCACCTGTCACGGTGAGCTTATTGAAACCAGCTCCCGTATCAACCTCGACGTACGAAACAAGGGTAGGTTCGGGCGAGGTGGGATCGTCCCAAGTCATTAATCCGTTTGTATCGTTGGCGTAACCCTGGATGTCAAAACTGGTATTTTGCGAACTAGCCGCTGCTGGTAAGTTGACACCAACATTGGGTAGGAATTTATCCACAGTGAAATAGACCGTGACCGGCGCAGCCATCACAGCGTTGATATCGCTGGCTGTCAGGGTAAGGTAATGCACGCCCTCCGCTAGAGTTGACAGGTTATGCTCGAAGGAATAGCCGGAACCGGTGGCGGTTTTCGTCGAAACGTCCACAGCAGCGAGGCCATCGACAGATATTTTAAGCGTCGCAGCGTTCAATCCGTCATCGTCGGTAATGGTACCAGTTACTTTTGCGCCGGTTTCCTGCAGGTTACCCGCAGCCTCCACCGGGGTATCATTGGCAGCATTCATATTGGTCAGGGCGAAAATGGGTTTGTCGCTGGCTTGGTTTATGAGGAGGGAGAAGGATGCGACATTCTCGTTGCCCGCTTTATCCCGTGCGGCTATCCACAGTTTGTACGCCGTATTGTCGCTCAGGGTCGTGGTGACGATGGAACTCGTGTAGGGGGGAGCGGCGAAGGTATTCAGCGCGGAGCTGTAGGTTGGATCGGCATCGGTCGCCGGCAGGATCGACCATTTGACGCCGGTCAATCCATTCGCATCGATGGCGGAGGCCGTGAAGGATATGGTTCCGTTCACCGTGTTCGTTCCCACCAATGGAGCGACGTTTGAAACGGATACTGTCGGTAGCGTTGTATCCACCGTCACGATCTTTTCTATCGTGGTTGTCCTGCCGGCTACATCGGTTGCCGTGATAGCATAGGTAAACACACCTTCGCCAATAACGGCAGGGTCTACAACGATGGACCAGCTTCCACTGCCGACTACCGCCTGTGCCACCGTAGTCGTTCCATTATACCTGGTAGCCGTAACTCCGCTCAGGCCGTTGGTGTCGGATGCCGTCCCGGCAATCGTCATTGAGCTGGTCGCATACTGGGTAGAAGGAGCAGCGGAATCAAGGGATGGAGCC
>Ga0172379_10004677_pt1 | contig 19864 bp, 20 predicted proteins | sample GrowelOW334metaG_FD_119756 | JGI IMG/M metagenome (GOLD analysis project Ga0172379, IMG submission 119756) | Groundwater microbial communities from an aquifer near a municipal landfill in Southern Ontario, Canada - Groundwater well OW334 metaG | ecosystem: Environmental > Aquatic > Deep...
GCGCGGCTGGAACTGGGGCTATCGTTCCATGACCACGGTCAAAGGATTGTTCACCGCTGGCGACGGCGTCGGCGCCTCCGGCCACAAGTTCTCCTCCGGCTCGCACGCCGAAGGCCGGCTTGCCGCCAAGGCCATGGTCAAGTACGCGCTCGACAACAAGGACTTCAAGCCGGAACTCGACACTCCGGCGGCGCAGTTGGCCGAGGAAATTTACAAGCCGGTGCGCAATTTCCTCGAGCACAAGGACTACACCACGGCCATCGACGTCAATCCCCACTACATCACGCCCAAGATGCTGCAAATGCGTTTGCAGAAAATCATGGACGAGTATGTGGCCGGCTGTGCGACCTACTACAACACCAATGACAAGATGCTGGCGGTGGCCGAAGAAAAGCTGGAGATGCTCAAGGAGGATTCCCTGAAAATGCGCGCCAAGGATCTCCACGAGCTGCTGCGGGCCTGGGAGAACTACCATCGCATCATCACCGCCGAAGCCCACATGAAACACATCCAGTTCCGCGAGGAGTCCCGCTACCCGGGCTTCTACTATCGCACCGACAAGAACTTCGTCGACGAGAAGAACTGGCACTGCTTCGTCAATTCGGTGTACGACAAGAACAGCAAGAAGTGGACCCTGTTCAAGCGCAAGCATATCGACCTGGTCGACAAGTCCAAGCTGTTCAAGGCCGCTGCGCCTCACTGAGTCGCGCGGTTGTGATGTGATGATCGGGCGCCCAAGGGCGCCCGATTTTTTTGCTTGAAATTCGTTTGGGACATATCCGGCTTTGGATTTCCGACCAGACTCGAAGCGTGTGGCCCCGGGAATGGTCGCGCGCCGGGACCATAGGCGTGTAGCGTCGGGAGCGGAAGGATGAAGGTGTCAGCGACCAGGCATTTTCCTGCCCGACTCGTTACGGTTGCGCGAACAAATGCTCAGTCTTCAGCCATCATCATGTTGTACTGGATCTTCATGGTTACCGCGGCACCGGCGATGATGGAGAACAGGGCCAGGAAGGACCCTAGCGACAACGTCGATACGCCCGTGAGTCCCTGTCCGATGCTACAGCCCGTGGCAGTGACGCCGCCGAAACCCATCAGCAGTGCGCCGGCTATGTGGCGCAGCATATCCTCGGACGAGGAGAAATGTTCCAAGCGGAATGATCTGTTGCTCATGGCATAGATGAAGGAACCGATGGCGACGCCGATCAGGGTGGCGATGCCGAAACTCAGGAACTTTGACGTATCGGACCAGTAGATCAGCAATTCCAGGAAGTAGCCGGTCGGACCGGTGAAGGACATCGATTCGGCCAGATGCGAATTGGTACCGAAATAGGTGACTTCCAGCGTGTCGGGGTTTTCGCCCAACCCCAGGTGACCGGTGACATACCAGCCCGCGGTGACGACCAGGCCGATGATCACGCCCGCCATCTTATTGTCGAAGCTCTGGCGAAATTCGGAATCGCGGAATACAAAAATTGCGATGGCCATTGCAACGACGCAGGCGACCAGCAGTTGTGTGGCTTTCAGATCGCCGCCGCTCAGGCCCGCGATTATCGCCGGCAGGCTTTGTCCTTGCTCGATTTTCAAAACGAACATTGGCGCCTGTAGAACCTGAAGACGAAAGACGCCTAGAACGCCTTTCATGGTCATCATGGCGGCGATGCCGAAAAATACCAGGACTACCAGCGACTTCAGATTGCCGCTGCCGATGCGTACCATGGTCTTGTTGCCGCAGCCCGACGCCAGTGTCATCCCTATGCCGAAGCAGGCGCCACCGACGATATACGCCAGCCAGGGTACGACGGCACCCGTGTACGAGGTCTTGGCCAGGTCGAGATAGCCGAAGTAGGCTAACAGGTTGGCGCCGAGGATGCCGACGGCGATGGCCAGAAGCCATGAGCGCATGCGCCCCCACTCACCCATGTTAACGATGTCGGATACGGCGCCCATGGTGCAGAAGTTGCACCGGTTGGCAACGAGACCGAAAACAACGCCAAGTCCGACACCACACCAGACAACGGTGGTGGCTATCTGTGCGGGTTCCATCTGGCTATCCTCCTCCTGGTTATTCTTGCTTAGCTGACGCTGGTCTCCCCAGATAGCGTCCCGCCCTTGCTATCGAGTGCCTTGATGGCGATCTTGTCGCCTTTCTTGGCGCCCTTGATACGGAAGCCCACCACCGGATCCTTGGACACCGAAAAGCCCCATTGCGCATCCACCACGACCGTGCCGTTGAGCGTGGCGACCATTTGTTTGATGAAATGGGCGGGGACCACCTGGCCTGTTGCCTGGTCCTTGCGCAGGCCCGTCTCCATGATGTGGGCCATGCGCGCCTTCACCTCGGCGACATCGCCATTGAGCGTTGCACGAATCTTGATTGCCTCAGCCATTTCCTTCTCCTCGGGTCAGCAGCCGCTGGTGGTGACGTGGACTTCCTTGGCGGCGAAGTAGCTCTTGCCGGCGGCGCGAGCGACGGCACGGATGCGCGAGGTCTCGGCCATTTTTGTCACCAGGAAAATGTAAGGTTCGGCGCCGTTCTGGAAGCTAATGTCAGCGACCAGCGGACGCGGATTCTTTTCGACGAACAGAGCTATGGAGGTAGTGCCGGGGATCTTGCTGGTGACTTCCACCTGCACCACCGCGCCATTCTCGGCGTGATCGGCGACCTTCAGCAACAGATCCTTGCTTTCAATCGCCCCCGCCGTGCCGGCGTTTTTCATCGCGTCGGCGAGGCTTGCCGCATCGAAGGCAGCCTTGTTCCAATCGGCTGCGAACGCGATCAACGGCTTCAACATTCCCGCTGCGACCGCCAGTGCGCTTGCGCCGAGATAAGCGCAATGGTTCAAAAAGGATCTGCGAAGCAAGTTCATTTGACTTCTCCTCTACAAAAACCGGTTCGTCGCAATCTGCGCTGACCATGCTGCGGCCATCTTCTCACCGACAGCCACAATCAAATTGTTGTTATTGTAGGGAGCTAATTCTCCTAGCCCACAAAATAATGTAATCGACGGATCAATAACGCATTTATGCTTATTTGCTAATGTAGACCGGGTATCGACCGGCAATAGTCGAGAGCCGCAAGCGGCATCAAATCCACTTACCCGGGAAACAAAAAATCTGATAATTAACCACACTGGCGAGTGTAATTTAGGCGGCCGACTGGGTGTTTAGGCTGCGCGATTGCAAATCGCATAAGGAAGATTTCACAACAACTTGGGGAGGACAACATGATGCAGAAGCGGAAACCATTGCGTTTGGCGCTCATGGTGATGGGCGCGATGCTGGGTTCGTCGATCAGTCTTACAACTTGGGCAACTTCACCGGCGTCGCCGGCGATGCTTTCCCACACGTGCAATGGTTGCCATGGTACCGACGGAAACAGCGCGGGCCTCAGCAATCCGACCATCGCCGGGCTCGACGTCGAATATTTCGAGATTGCAATGACGCAGTTCAAGAGTGGCGAGCGTCCGTCGAGCATCATGGGACGCCTGGCGAAGGGATATACGGACGAGCAGATCAAAGCCATGGCCGCCTTCTTTGCTTCCAAGAAATTCGTTGCCGCGAAGCAGACGGCCGATTCCGGGAAGGCCAAGCAAGGTAAGGTGCTGCATGACAAGAGTTGCGAGAAATGCCACGGCAGCGGCAGCAAAGCGGGAGAAAACGGGGCACTTGCGGGGCAGTGGAAGGAGTATCTCGAGTTGACCTTTGGCGAGTTTCGCTCGGGCAAGCGAAAGGGGCCGGACAAGATGAAAAGGCCTTTGGCAGCCCTGAGCGATGCCGACATTGATGCCTTGATCAACTATTACGTCAGCCAAAAATAGGCGCGGGGAGGACAAAGACATGAACATGAATCGAAGAAGCTTCATCAAGATGGTCGGCGCCGCGACGGGTGCCGGGGTGCTTGGATTTCCCTATATTTCAAGCGCGGCGGACATCATGCCCAAGACCGGGCGGCGCGTCGTCGTCGTGGGTGGTGGATCAGGCGGCGCCATCGCAGCCAAGTACATACGCATTGCCGATCCGACCGTCGAGGTGGTCCTGATCGAGGCCGAGAAGAGCTATATTGCCTGCCCGCTCTCCAACCTTGTACTGGCGGGCATCCGCACCCTCGAGGAAAACACCATCACCCTCGACAAGATGGCAGCCAATCACGGCATCAAACTGGTCTACGATACCGTCACCGCGGTCGATGCCGGCGCCAAGAAGGTCATCTGTTCGGCCGGAGCCATCGCCTACGACAAACTGGTGCTGTCCCCGGGGATCGACTACCGATTCGAGGAAATCGACGGCTACGATCCGATGACGACGCCGGAAGTCATTCCGCACGCCTGGAAAGCGGGGCCGCAGACGCTGTTGCTCAAGAAGCAACTGATGGCCATGAGGGATGGCGGAGTCGTGGTGATGACCATACCCCAGGCACCCTACCGCTGCCCTCCGGGACCTTACGAGCGCATCAGCTTGATTGCCATGTACCTCAAGCAACACAAGCCGAAGTCGAAGATCATCGTCTGGGATGGCAACGAAAACATCGTTGCCAAGGCGGCGCTATTCAGGAAAGGCTGGAGCAAACACTACGGATACGACGACAAGGATACGAGCAAAGGCCTGATCTCCTATAACGCCAATAGCAAGCTCACCAAGCTGGACGTTCGGGGCATGGCAGTAGACAACGGCATCGAACTGCTCAAAGGCGATGTCATCAACGTCATCCCGCCCCAGCGCGCCGGCGTCATAGCGCAGAAGGCCGGAGTTGTCGGTGCCGACAAGAAATGGTGCACCGTGAATCAAGTGACGTTCGAGTCAACCCAGGTCAAGGACATTCACGTCATCGGCGATTCCTGCATGGGTGGCGCATTGCCCAAGTCGACTTATGCCGCCAACTCGGAAGCCAAGGTCTGCGCACTCAACATAGTGCAGGCATTGAATGGCAAGGAATTGATCGCGCCGTCGCATGTCAATGTCTGCTACAGCTATATCACCGACAAGGAAGCGGTATCGGTATCGGGAGTCTATGTCGAGAAAGACGGCAAAACCATCGCAGTCCCCAACGCGGGCGGACTGTCGCCGGACCTCAACGAAATCGAGGCGGCTTATGCCAGGAGCTGGATGACGAACATCATGACAGAAATGTCGACTTGACCTTTACGAGCAAAAAAGCGGTCGCAATTGTGATGTAATAGGCGGGCGCCCCATACCACATGGGGGCGCCCGATTTTTTTAGGTGAAGGCCATGACTCAATCCAACTCGCAGGACGCCCCGTTTCCCACCAGCCCGGTCATGCCGGAAACTTTCGATGGCGGCAAGAAGATCCAGTTCCAGTGCAGGAAGGGCATCGCCTGCTGGAACGTCTGTTGCAGCAATATCGACATTTCGCTGACGCCTTACGACATCCTGCGGCTCAAGCAGCGGCTCGACATCAGCTCCACCGAGTTCCTGCAAAAGTACACCGTGCCTTACGAGATGGAGATGGACGGCATCGCCGGCGTCAAGTTGCGCCCGGTCCAGGACGGCACCGCCTGCCAGTTCATGCGGCCGGAAGGATGCAGTGTCTACGAAGACCGGCCCACCGCCTGCCGCTACTACCCGGTGGCACTGCTGTCGATGCGCCGCCAGGACGAATTCGTCGATCGCAATTCCTATGCCCTGGTCAAGGAGGAGCATTGCCTCGGCCACCAGGAGCCACGCAGCCTGAGCGTCGACGAATACCGCGGCGAGCAAGGCCTGGGAGAGTACGACGAACTCGCCCGCGGCTGGCGCCAGTTGATCCTGAAGAAGAAGTCCTCCGGACCTGCCCTCGGCAAGCCCTCGAAGCGCAGCCTGCAATTGTTCTTCATGGCTTGCTACGACGTCGACCAGTTCCGCGGCTTCGTCGCCAGCGATGGGTTTGCCGAAGTTTACGACATCCCGGACGAGGAGAAGCTGAAGATACTCAGCGACGATACCGCATTGATGCTGTTCGGCTTCGGTTTCCTGCGCCAGGTGCTGTTCGGCGAGATGTCGATTGCCATGCGCGAGGAATCGGTGGAAGCCCGCCGCGGCCGCCTGGCCGAGAAACAGGGCCGGCTGGAGCGGGAAGCGGCGGAGAGGATGGCGCGTGAGGAAAAGGAGATGTACGGCGATCAGGAATGACGACTGCAGTGACGGGTTCGCGCGCAGGTCGCGGTCTGCTGCTCGGCCTTATGGAAAGCTTTGCATAAGGCCGATAAGGATGCCCAAACCGTTGCGGCGGCCACATCACCCTACGGAGACACCAAGATGAGCGCAACAGCCGGCACCACCGCCTATCGCATCTGCCCCTTCTGCGAAGCCTGCTGCGGGCTCGAACTGACGATAGCCGGCGGACGCGTCACGGCTGTGCGCGGGCACACCGCCGACGTCTTTTCCGCCGGCTACCTCTGCCCCAAGGGCGTCGCCATCAAGGAGCTGCACGAAGACCCGGACCGCCTGCGCCAACCGCTGCTCAAGCGCGACGGGCGCTTCGTCGCGGTGGGCTAGGACGAGGCCTTCGCCGAGATCGAGCGCCGCCTGCCGACTATCCTCGCCCAGCATGGCCGCGATGCCGCGGCCATGAGCATCGGCAACCCGGCCGCACACAAGCTCTCGCTGCTGCTCTACGGCGCGCGCCTGGCCAAGGCGCTGGGCAGCCGCAACATCTTCTCGGCATCGACCCTGGACCAGATGCCCAAGCAGCTTTCCTGCGGTCTGATGTACGGCGGCTGGCTGTCGATCCCGGTGCCCGACATCGAACGCAGCGACCTCTTGATCGTGCTCGGCGCCAATCCGCTGGCGTCCAACGGCAGCCTGTGGACCGTGCCCGACTTCCGCGGCAAGGCCAGGGCGCTGAAGGCGCGCGGCGGCCGCATGGTGGTGATCGACCCGCGCCGCACCGAGACGGCGGAACTGGCCGACCGCCACCTGTTCATCCGTCCGGGCGGCGACGTGTTCCTGCTGCTGGGCATGGCCCAGGTGCTGTTCGCCGAGCGGCGGGTGCGCCTCGGCCGGCTGGCCGCGCATGTCGCCGGCCTGGCCGAACTGGAAGCCGCCGTTGCGCCCTATTCGCCCGAGGCCGTGGCGGCGCGCTGCGGTATCGAGGCGCCGGCGATCCGCCAACTGGCCCGCGAGTTCGTCGCCGCGCCGCGCGCCGCCTTGTATGCGCGCATGGGCAGTTGCACCCAGGCTTACGGCACGCTGGCGAGCTGGCTGGTGGACGCGATCGCGATCCTCGCCGGCCATTTCGACGCCGCGGGCGGCCTGATGTTTCCGAAGAGTGCCGCGTTTGCCGCCAATACCCTGGGCAAACCGGGCGTCGGCCGCGGCGTGGTCACCGGCCGGCACCACAGCCGGGTTTCCGGCGCACCGGAAGTGTTCGGCGAACTGCCGATGGGCTGCCTGGCCGAGGAAATCGAAACCCCGGGAACGGGGCAGGTGCGGGCGCTGATCAGCGTCGGCAGCAACCCGGTGCTGTCGGCGCCGAACGGCGCGCGCCTCGCCGCGGCGCTCGAAGGCCTCGACTTCATGGTCAGCGTGGATATCTACCTCAACGAGACCACGTGCCATGCCGACGTCATCCTGCCCGGCCGTTCGCCGCTTGAAGACGGCCACTACGACGTGGCCTTTCCGCAACTCTCGTTCCGCAACCATGCCCGTTACAGCCCGCCGGTGTTGGCCGCGCCGGCCGGCCAGCCCGCCGAGTGGGAAATCCTGCTGCGCCTGGCTGCGATCGCCGCGGGCCGCAGTGCCGGCGTCGACGTCCTGGCCATGGACGACGAACTGTTCGCCGCCGACGTGCGGCGTCAGGCCGGGCCGCTGGCCGATTCCGTGCTCGCCACGCTGGCCGGCCGGCGCGGTCCGGAGCGCCTGATCGATTACGCGCTGCGCGGCGGGCCCTATGGCGACCAATTCGGCGCCAAGCCGGACGGCCTGACTCTCGCCAAGGTGGCGGCGGCACCCGGCGGTATCGATCTCGGTGCGCTGGCGCCGCGCATCCCGGAAGTGCTGCGCACGCCATCGGGCCAGATCGAGCTGGCGCCGGCCATGCTGCTGGCCGACCTCGACCGTGTCCGCGCGGCGCTGGCGCAGCCGGAGCCGGCTGCCGATCTGGTCATCGTCGGCCGCCGCCAGGTGCGCTCGAACAACAGCTGGATGCACAACTTGCCGGTACTGGCCAAGGGACCCTTCCGCTGCACGGCGCTGGTGCACCCGAGCGATGCGGCGCGGCTGGGCCTCGCCGCCGGCGGCCGGGCGCGCATCAGCGCCAACGCGCGCAGCATCGAAGCGCAGGTCGAGATCAGCGACGAGATGATGCCGGGCGTGGTCAGCCTGCCCCACGGCTGGGGCCACGACCTGCCAGGTACGCAACTGCGCGTGGCGGCGGCACGGCCCGGCGCCAACCTCAACGCCCTGTTCGACGAAAATTGGCGCGATCCGTTGTCCGGCAATGCCGTGCTCTCCGGCATCCCGGTGCGCATGGAGGCGCTCGCGGGCTGAGCGGGCAGCGAACGGCGCAGTGCTGCGCCAACCGACTCATCGAGATAAACGTCGGCCGGCGAGTTGCTGGACGCTTCGCGCTACTTGGCGAGTTCCGCCTCTATTTCGGCGATGATGTGCCCGACTCCGGCGCGTCGCACCGCGGCGATGGCGATGACGTCGATATCGCTACGCGGCACCATCAGGTCGGCGACGGTCAGGTTCTCGTGTTTGCCGCCGCGCTCGCGCAGGATCTTGACCGGCTTTTCTCCCATGGTATCGCGGGCGGTGATCAGGCCGGCGATCTCGCGGTGGTCGCCATTGGTGGTGTCGCCGAGGATGAAGACGTTGCTGCGGCCTTCAATGTTGAATCAGCTGCCGCGTCTCATCCTGCGGGACTCGAGTCTTGCCGCACCGGCGCCATGCCCCACTCCGCCACTCCCTCAGGTAATCGCACCGCGTCGTAGCCTTTCTTGCGCAGCAGTTCCACCGCGTCACCCGCCATCAGGCAGTAGGGCCCGCGGCAATAGGCAACGATAGACTTGCCCTTCGGCAGTTCGGAGAGGCGCAGCTTCAATTCGTCGAGCGGAATCGAGCGCGCGAATGGCAGGTGCGCGGCCAGAAACTCCTCCGCCGGCCTCACGTCAAGCACCACCAGATCACCCTTGCGGGCCATCTTTACGAGGCTGTCCCGATCTTGCGGCGCCAGTTCCCCCGGGTGGTTGACCATTTGTTCAATGACCTCGCGCAGTTCAACCAGGCGATCCTCTGCGAGCGAGCGGATTCCCACCCAGAACTCCGCTACGGCTCGGTTGGCGATTCTGTAAATCACGTATTTGCCCTGTTTCTCGGTTTCAACCAAGCGTGCGGCGCGCAACTCTCGCAGGTGCGCGCTGGCGAGTTTCATGCTGATGGCCGCTTCACGCGCCAGCGTGTCCACGGTCTTCTCACTCTGGCACAACAGTTCGATCAGTTCCAGGCGCTTTGGACTGCAAGCCGCCTTGCCGATACGCGCCACTTGTTCGTAGAGCAGATCCTTGATGCGTCGTGAGTCGTTCATGGGTGGCAATCTAAGGTTTTCACGATTATCTGTCAAATGGTTTGACAATTCTATTGACAAATCCACGGCTATTAGAATAGATTAATCTAACGGTTGTTAGATTGTTGTCCTGGCGAGGAGTGGCGGTGCAAATCGCTGGCCTCTCTCCACTACAACCGAAAACCGGGCTCATCCATCAGGAAGAAGCTTGCAAGGACCGCGATGTTCCTTATTTCACTATCGACCCAGGAGGCAAATTCAATGGCAAAGCATCTACTTATTCTCAACGATCCGCCCTACGGCACCGAGCGCAGCTACAACGCCTTGCGTCTGGCAATTTCGCTGTCGAAGGTTGACGGCGAGCAAGTACGCGTGTTCCTCATGGGCGACGGCGCGGCCTGCGCCAAGGCCGGACAGAAAGTGCCGCAAGGCTATTACAATCTTGGCGACATGCTGGGCATGGTCGCCCGGCGCAATGCCGAGATCGCCGTATGCGGTACCTGCATGGATGCCCGGGGCATCTCCGACGTTGAGCTTTCCGAAGGCGCCCAACGCGGCACCTTGGCGCAAGTGACGGAGTGGACCGTCTGGGCCGACAAGGTACTGGTCTTCTGATGGCCAGGACCGCGCTCATTCTCGGCGCCGGTATCGGCGGCATCGTTGTCGCCGATACCCTGCGCAAGCTCCTGCCCCCGGAGGATCGCGTCGTCGTCGTCGAACGCGAGCACAACCACGTCTTCGCGCCTTCGCTACTGTGGCATATGACCGGCGACAACGATGCGGCGGCCTTCACGCGACCGCTCTCGGCGCTGTCCGCAAAAGGCATCGATCTTGTCACCGGAGACGTGACCCGCATCGACCCCGTCGGCCGTACCGCCGAGGTCGATGGCCGCAGCCTGAGCGGCGACGCCCTGGTCGTTGCCCTCGGCGCCGACTACGCACCCGAGGCGATAGCGGGGCTTGCCGAATCCGGCCACAACCTCTACACGCTGCAAGGCGCGCGGGAAATCCGCGCCGCGCTGGACGCCTTCGAGGGCGGCCGTATCGTGGTGCTGACCGCGGCTCCCGCCTACAAATGTCCGGCGGCGCCCTACGAGGCGGCGATGCTGGTCGCCGCATACTGCAAGAAGCGGCGCCTGCGTCGGGAAACCACGGTGACGGTCTATGCCGCCGAACCGGCGCCAATGCTGGTCACCGGACCCGTCGTCGGCGCCCAGGTCGCCGGGATGCTGGAGAAAAAAGGAATCCCGTATTTCCCCTCCCACCAGATCACCAAGGTAGAGGCGGGCAGCCTGCACTTCGCCAATGGCGCCACGGCGGCCTTCGACCTGCTGCTCTACGTACCGCCGCACCGAGCGCCGGCCGCGGTCAAGGCCGCAGGGCTGTGCGCCGAATCCGGCTGGATAGCCGTCGACCGCGAAACCATGGCCACGCCAATTCACGGGGTCTATGCCATCGGCGACGTCACCTCGATTCCGCTGAAAATGGGCCGGCCCCTGCCCAAGGCGGGCGTCTTCGCCCATGGCCAGGCGCAGGTGGTGGCGAAGAACCTGGCCCGCGCCTGGACCGGCAAGGGCGAGGCGGCGCGTTTCGACGGCCACGGCATGTGCTTTCTCGAAACCGGCGGCGGCATGGCCGGCGTCGGCAGCGGCAACTTCTACGCCGAGCCGACACCGGATGTGCGGATGCGCTTTCCCAATCCGATCTGGCATATGGGCAAAGTCCTCTACGAAAAATACTGGCTCTGGCGCCAGTTCTAACCTGGTCAGGCAAATATCATGAACTTCTCCCTGGTTGAATTTTCCATTGCCCGACCGAAATGGGTGCTGCTCGGGACGGCGTTGCTGACCCTGCTGTTTCTCACCCAGTTTCCGAAAATCCGCACCGACACCAATCCGAAGCACATGCTGCCGGAGACCTCCGACGTGCGGGTCTGGAACGACAAGGTGGATCAGACCTTCGCGCTCTACGAGGACACCATCGTCGTCGGCATCGAGAACGCCGCCGGGGTGCTCAACCTGGAGACGCTCGGACGCATCGCGCGCATCACCGATGCCGTTCTTGCGCTGGACGGCGTGGCCAGCCGCGACGTCAATGGTTTCACCACCATCACCAACGTTACCGCAGCAGCGGGCACGTTGAATGTCGGACCGCTGATGCGCTCCGCGCCGACGACAGAGGCCGAAGTTGAGGCATTGCGCAAGGCGCTGTTCGGCAATTCGCTGTTCATCGACCGCGTCATCTCAAAGGACGGCAGGACCACGGCCATTTACGTACCGCTGGAAAAGGGAGCCAACGGCGCCGAGATCGCCGACAAGATTCGGCAGATCGTCGCCAGGGAAAAAGGCCCGGAGCGCTACTACGTTGCCGGCGACCCTGTGGCGCGCGATACCTGTGGCGCGCGATACCTTTGGCGCCGAGATGTTCAAGCTGATGGCGATGTTTTCGCCTATCGCGGGCATGATCATGTTTGCGGCGATCCAGCTCATGTTCCGCAACCTCGCGCTCTCGGCGGCGATGATGGGTGTGTCGATGGTAGCCATTATCTGGAGCATCGGCCTCCTGATCGGCGCCGGCTTTCCGGTGCACATCATGAGTTCGATGGCGCCGGTATTCCTGATGGCCATCGCCACCGACAGCATCCACATTTTCAACGAGTTCTACTTCCGTTACCGCGAAGGCGGTGACAAACTCGCGGCGATTCGCCAGACCATGGCCGCGGTCAGTCGACCGGTGCGCTTCACGGCGCTGGCCACGGCAGCCGGCTTCGCTGTGCTGCTGTTCATGAACATCATCCCGGTTCAGGTATTTGGCGGCCTGATCGCCTTCGGCACCGTCGTGTTGCGCCTGCTGTCCTTCAGCTTCATTCCCGCCGTGCTGACCTTCGTAAAGGAGGACAAGCTGCGCAAGGCCGCCGGCGGCGAAGACGTGACGGCCGACCCCCTGGCGCGTTCGCTCGGGCGCATCGCCCGGGTTGGCGCTACCAAGCCGGCGGCGACTCTGGCCGTCATGCTCGTCCTGGCAGCGGTTTCGGTGTGGGGTGCCTCGAAGATTCACGTCAACAACAACCTGGTGGCCTGGTTCAAGGCCGACAGTGAAATTCGCGTCGCCGATACGGCAATGAACCAGGCGCTTGGCGGCACCTCGCTGGGGTATCTGGTGGTGACCGCGAACGAAGACGAATTCATCAAACGGCCCGAGGCAATGCGTTGGCTCGAAGGTTTGCAACGCCACCTGGAGAAACTTCCGGCAGTCGGCAATACCTTCTCGGTGGCGGACTACGTGAAGCGCATCAACCGCGTGTTGCACGACGACGACCCGAAGTTCGACGTCGTGCCCGATACGCAGGATACGGTCGGCCAGTACCTGTTCCTGTTCAGCATGTCGGCCAAGCCCGCCGACCTCAACAATGTTATCGATCCGGCTTTCCGCCAGGCCAATCTGTGGGTGCAGATGAAGACCTGGGATGCCGACGCCATGCGCCAGGTGATCGCCGCAGCGGAGAGCTACCAGAAGGTCAATCCGCTGGCGGTCAAGGCAAAGCCGGCGGGCATTGCCTACTTCAACCTGGTCTGGAACGACGAGGTACTGGGCGATCTGCTGCTCGGCTTCAGTCTGGCCATCGTCGTGGTGCTGCTCATTCTGGCCCTCGATTTCCGCTCGCTGAAATGGGCGCTGATTGCCTACGTTCCGCTGCTGCTCACGATCCTGATTATCTATGGGGTGGTCGGCTTCGTCGGCAAGGATTTCGATATGCCGCTGTCTGTGATGAGTACGCTGTCGCTGGGCATGGCGGTGGATTTTGCGATCCACTTCGTCAGTCGCTTCCGCCAGCACCGTGCGGAAGTCGGCGCCGGCGAGACGGCGATAGAGAGCCTCGTGTGGACCGCGGCGCGGCCGGGCAAGGGCATTATGCGCAACGCAGTACTGTTCGCCGCCGCCTTTTCGGTGATGATGGCCGCGCCGCTCACACCCTATGTCGCGGTCGGCGCCTTCATCGTCTCGATGATGCTGATCTCGGCCTTGCTCACCCTGTTGTTGCTGCCCGCGCTGATCATACTGGGCCGGCGCTGGTTGACTGATCAAGGAGAAACAAAATGAAATCCAGATTCCGGTGGTTGGTGCTGGCGGCCTTGTTGCCCTTGCCGGCAATGGCGCTTACCGGCGAGGAAGTGATGAAGAAATCGCAGGCGGCCTTCCTTTATCCAGGCAAGGATTTCAGGGCCCGGGTCACCATGAAGCTGATCGGCAAGGACGGCGGCGAGCGGGTGCGCGAACTGGTGATGCTGCGCAAGAACTTCGGCGAAGCGGGAGGCGACCAGAAATACTTCATGGTCTTCTTCAAGCCGGCGGACGTGAAAGACATGAGCTTCATGACCTACAAGTATCCGGCGAAGGACGACGACCGCTGGATGTTCATTCCGGCGGTAAATATGGTCAAGCGCATCGCCGCGCAGGACAATCGTTCGAGCTTCGTCGGCTCGGACTTCACCTACGAGGACGTGTCAGGCCGCGACATCGAGGACGACAGCCATGTCATCGAGCGCGAGGAGAAAATCAGTGGTCACGATTGCTACGTGATCAAGAGCACGCCGAAGAGGGGCGATGCCGATTTCGGCCACAAGATCACGTGGGTGGACAAGACGAATTACCTGCCGCTCAAGGAGGATCAATTCGACCGCAAGGGGGCAGCATATAAGCATTTCACGGCCGACGAGGTGGTCGTGATCAAAGGGCATCCCACCGTGATCCGGCGCACCATGAAGAACCAGCAGACCGGCCATCGCACCGAAGCGGCCTATGCAAGCGGCGATTACGAACTCGGTATCGAGGACAGCCTATTTTCGGAACGCTTCCTGCGCCAGCCGCCACGCAAATGGCTTGAGTGATGCTCGCGCGAATCGCATTTTTGTTAGCGCTGCTGCTGTCGCCGCTGACGGGGCGGGCGGACGTGACTTTCTCCGGCTTCCTACAGCAGAACACGGCCTTCAATACCCGCGAGGCAAATTCGGACGGCCGTCACTACAAGTGGCTGGAGGAACGCGCTCAACTCAAGCTGGATGCGAGCAACGGCCCCTGGCACCTGCTGGCCAAGGGCGACCTCGCGTGGGATCATCTCGGGCGCCAGGATCAGTCCGAACTGCGTGAGCTGTATGCCGACTACACGGCGAGCAACTGGGATACGCGTATCGGCCGGCAGATCATCACCTGGGGTCTGGGCGATCTGGTGTTCGTCAATGACGTGTTTCCCAAGGATCACGAGGCGTTGTTCGCCGGCCGTCCCTTGGACTACCTGAAGCGTGGCGTCGATGCGCTAAAGCTCGGCGCCTACCCCGAGTTCGCCAACTTCGAACTGGTCTTGTCGGCGGGCTTCCGCGAAAGCCAGATTCCGGATGCCGGACGTTTCCACCTCTACGACCCGATGCCGACGGTGACGACGCGTGGCACCACCCGGCCGGGACGGGGCGACATCGGCCTGCGCGTCTATCGCGATATTGCCGGCTGGGATGCGGCGCTTTACCTGTATCGCGGCTTCCAGCGCACGCCTTCGATGCGACCAGACAGCATGACGGCACCGACGCGGATCGATTACTTCTATCCGCAACTCTCGGTGTATGGCGCCAGTGTCTCGGGCCGTGCCGGCGAAGGCGTGCTCAGCCTGGAGGCGGCGTACTACGACTCGCGTCAGGATCGGGCGGGCAGCGATTTCGCCGTACCCAACTCGCAGACCCGGCTGCTGGCGGGCTACCAGATTCAGCCAGCGGAGGATCTGTCGCTCAGCTTCCAGTATTACGCCGAGCAGATGCACGATTACAGCGCCTATCGCGCTGTCTTGCCGGCCGGCTTTCCGATTGAAGAGCGCTGGAGCCACACCGTCGCCACGCGTCTGACGCAGTTCTTCTTGCACCAGACGCTACGCCTGTCCGTCTACGCGTCCTACAACGACGGCAACGGCGATCACTTCGTCAATCCAGAACTGCGTTACGGCCTCACCGACCGGATATGGGGCGCGATCGGCGCCAACCTATACGGCGGCAAACTCTGGGGTCAGTTCGGGCAGCTTGCGCACGACGACAACCTCTACCTGCAAATGCGTTACGAGTTCTGAGGGGGATCGCGATCCGCTTGAGCGCCGCTAGACTACCCGCTGCCACCCATTCCGAAGGAATATGCGTCGATGTTGCCCAGACTGTCCGTTGCCCTCGCCGGCTTCTTCGTGTCCGCAGCCGCCGCGCATGCTGCCGGAGACATCGAGTGGCGTTACCGCGCGGCAAACGGCGCAGTCAGTCTGGCCGCCAATCCGCTGACCCCTGCCCAGCGCATCGCCTTCTATCTCGCGCGCGGCTTTTCCGCGACGGCGATCCGGCCCTATGCTGACGCTTGCGGCTTCTCCTTCAGCATGCAAAACGGAGGCGCGGGTACTCTGAGCACCCGGCTCGCCGACTGGCGCGCCATCGGCATGGACAGCCGCGCAGTGCGCTTGCGGCTGCCGGCCGAGTGGGATCTGCAATGGGACAAGGCGCAAGTGCCCGAAGCGGCGCGCATCGCCTTCCGCTGGGCGCAGTTTCAGACGGAGAACACTTTCGAAGCGGGCGACTGGATCATGGGCATGGCGACGCTCGAATCGCCGCTACAGGGAGGCTTCCGCCTCATTGCCCGCTACCAGGACGACAAGGGACAACATGAAGTCACTCTTAACCAACTTTTCTGCGCCGGTGACTGAGCGCCGTGGATTTCTCCGCACTGCCGCCGGGCTTGCGTTGCTGGCGGCCTCGCCCGCAATACGGGCGCAGGGCAGGGGCATGTCGCCCGTAGCCGGCGTGCCGCCAGCGCCGACTCTTGCCTTGCCGGACATGGACGGCAAGTCCATCGACCTCGCCCGCTACCGGGGCAAGGTGGTGCTGGTGAACTTCTGGGCAACCTGGTGCCCGCCTTGCCGCAAGGAATTCCCTTCACTCGGCCGGGTGCGCAAACTCTTCAAGCCCGCCGATTTCGAGGTACTGGCGGTGAATGTCGGCGAAGACGCGGAAACCGCATTTTCCTTTGCCGGTTCGCCGGATTTTCCGGTGCTGTTCGATCGCAATTCGCAGGCAATGGAGGCCTGGTTGGTCAAAGGTTTGCCCACCACCTTGGTGGTCGACCGTCAGGGCCGCCTGGCGCTGCGTGCCGTGGGTGGTCGCGAATTCGACGACCCGGCCATTGTCGCGCAACTCAGGGAACTACTAAAACAAGGGAACACATGATGAGCGAAGGTCTTTCCACACGTTGCGTCCATGCCGGCGAAATAGTGGATGCGCATGGTTCACCGCACACCCCAATCTACAACACCACGACTTTCAAGTTTTCCTCCACTGCCGCCCTGCTCGACGTGGTCGACGGCAGGAAGCCGGGCAGCCTGTACACGCGCTACGGCCTCAACCCGACTATCCAGTCGCTGGAAGCCAAGCTGGCGAGCCTTGAGGGTGCGGACATGGCCTGGGCCTTCTGTTCGGGTATGGCCGCCGAAGCCGCACTGTTCTTCGCCCACGGTCGCGAAGGCATTGTTTGCCTGGGTGACGCCTATGGCGGCACGCTGGAGCTGCTCTCCAGCCAGATTGCTCTGTTCAACGTCCGCACCCACCTGCTACTCGGCGATCAACTCGATCTCGCCGAAAGTTATCTGCGTGACGGATGCGAACTTGTTTTTCTGGAAACACCGACCAATCCAACGCTCGAAATCTTCGACATCGCCGCCATTGCCGCCATGTGTCACAGGCACGGTGCCCGGCTAGCGGTCGACAACACCTTCGCCTCGCCGGTCAACCAGAACCCGCTGGCGCTAGGGGCCGATTTCGTTGTGCATTCATGCACCAAGTATATCGGTGGTCATTCCGACCTCACCGCCGGGGTATTGATGGGTGCGACGGAATTGCTGGCGCCGGTTTGGAACTGGCGCAAGAACCTCGGGACGACCATCGCCCCGGAAATCGCGACAATGCTCGCGCGCAGCATCCGCACGCTGCCGGTGCGAGTGCGCCAGCAGAACGCCACGGCGCAGGCAGCGGCTGAAGCAATGGCACGGCATCCGAACATCGCCCGCGTGCTCTATCCTGGCTTGCCGGGCTTTGCGGGCCATGCCCTGGCGAAAGAACAAATGAGCGGCTTCGGCGCCATGCTCACGATTGAGGTGAAGGGTTGCGGCGATGACGCCACGCGCATCGCCGACCGGCTGAAGCTCTTTGCTTTGGCACCCAGCCTCGGCGGCGTCGAAAGCCTGGTCACCCAGCCTTGCACCACTACACACCACGGACTGCCAAGCGAGGAACGCGCGCGGCGCGGCATTTCGGACGCGATGCTGAGGTTGTCCATCGGGCTGGAGGATGCAGACGACCTGCTTGCCGATTTGGACCAGGCGCTGGGTTGACCGCCGCTGGCGAATGCATCCAAGGAAATTCATGAACCCGCTTCCGCGATCATGCGGCGCGTGGCAAACTCGGTGGACTGGCCAATCTGTCAAAATACGCGGTAATCTCAATTTCTGAAACGATGGAAGACCATTCGGAACAACGGCCAATGAAACTACCCATCTATCTGGACTACAACGCGACCACTCCACTGGCGCCGGAAGTGGCCGCCGCCATTCGCCCATGGCTGGAAGAGCACTTTGGCAACCCGTCGTCGTCGCATCCCTATGGACAGCGCGCCCGGCGGGCGGTCGTCCAGGCGCGGAACCATGTTGCTGCGCTGATTGGGGCGGAGACCGACGAAATCGTTTTCACCGCTAGCGCCACCGAAGCCAATAATCTGGCCCTGCTCGGCATCGCCCGCGCTCTCGGCGACAAGAAGCGCCATATCGTCATCAGCGCCGTCGAACATCCCGCCGTCATGCAACCGGCATTATATCTGCGGCAACTCGGCTGGGACGTGACGCTACTCCCCGTCGATGCCACGGGGCGTGTCGCGGTGGCCGACGTGGCCGCGGCGTTGCGCTCCGATACGGCCCTGGTCTCGGTGATGCATGCCAACAACGAAGTCGGCACGATACAGCCGGTGGGCGAAATCGCCGCCGTCGCGAAGGCCAACGGCACCTTGATGCACACCGATGCCGCGCAATCGGCCGGCAAGGTGGAACTCGACGTGACTGCGCTTGGCGTCGACCTGCTGACCCTGGCCGGCCACAAGTTCTACGCACCCAAGGGCGTCGGGGCGCTCTATGTGCGGCGCGGAGTACTTATCAAGCCAATTCTGTTTGGGGCCGACCAGGAGCATGGTCTGCGACCGGGCACGGAAAACGTAGCGTACATCGTTGGACTCGGCGAGGCGGCGAGGCTGGCGCGCGAGCGGCTGCCGGCGGTTACGCGCCATCTCGGCGAACTGCGCGACAGCCTGCACCGCCAGTTGCTGGATGCCGTGCCGGGCCTGTTGCTCAACGGACATCCGCAGCATCGCCTGCCGAACACCCTGCATGTTTCCTTTCCCGGCGTGTCGGGCCGCGATCTGCTGGCGGCGGCGAACGAGGTGGCCGCTTCCGTCGGTTCGGCTTGCCACTCCGATGCCGACGCGGTCAGCGGCGTCCTCGCCGCCATGGATTGCGGCGCGGCACGGGCGCGCGGCGCCGTGCGGCTGTCGGTCGGGACGAATACCACCATGGCGGAAATAGCCAGCGCGACCGCCGTCTTGTCGGACGCATTTGCGCGAGTCAATGCGGGACGCAGCTCATGAAGCACAGAATATCCATCGTCGGCGCGGGCTTCGCCGCGCTCTCCGCCATCCGCCGGGTACGCCGGCTGGATGCCGCCGTCGAGATCACCCTGGTTGCGCCGTGTCCCGAATTGATTTATCTGCCGAGCTTGCAATGAGCCGGCGGCCATGCGCGGCGGGCCGACCTTCGAGTTCTTGTTTGGCATCGACAAGCAATTGCGGCGGCAAAGGCGCCGCGACCAGATCAACGGGCTGCCGCATCGAGTGGCCGGACGAAATCGGCAGCCGTGCAACCCGTGATCCGCCTACTTGGCGAGTTCCGCTTCGATTTCAGCGAAGGTGTGGACGATTTCGAAGGTGAGGATGGGCACGCCCAATTGGCGGCCTATCTGCGAGGCGGAGAAGATGCCGCGCACGACTTCCTCGCCGCTAACCTGATCCTTGTCGACCACCAGCGCATGCTGGCGGCCGAGTTCCTTGAGTGTGGCGATGATGTGCCCGACTTCGGCGCGCCGCACCGCAGCGATGTCGATGACGTCGATATCGCTGCGCGGCACCATCAGGTCGGCGACGGTCAGATTCTCGTGTTTGCCGCCGCGCTCGCGCAGGATCTTGACCGGCTTTTCTCCCATGGTATCGCGGGCGGTGATCAGGCCGGCGATCTCGCGGTGGTCGCC